>Ga0163180_10002055_pt1 | contig 11303 bp, 11 predicted proteins | sample AtlANTMetagenome_2_FD_109647 | JGI IMG/M metagenome (GOLD analysis project Ga0163180, IMG submission 109647) | Marine eukaryotic phytoplankton communities from the Atlantic Ocean - Atlantic ANT 4 Metagenome | ecosystem: Environmental > Aquatic > Marine > Oceanic | place: North Atlantic Ocean...
CGTATCTGACTCCATCGTATCGACTCAGGTTGGAGGAGGCCTCAGCTGGGGCGAGAATGTAATAGGTAGCAACCGCAAAGGCAGTCGATGGCAGGGAAACCTCGACAAGTTCCGCTCCTTCCGCCTCAAGCTTGGCAAGAGCCTCCTCAACCCTGGAGCGCACTCCCGGATCCAATCCCTCATTGTCAAAAAATTCCCGCGGAATACCCACCTTCATTCCGGCAATTCCCTGCTGCAGCCCATTGGTGTAATCCGGCACCTCCACATCAAGACAAGTCGAGTCCTTCTCGTCTCCACCCGCAATGGACTGGAGAAGCAGGGCCGAATCCTCCACGGTCCTGGTGAGCGGACCGATCTGGTCAAGAGATGAGGCGAATGCAACAAGTCCGTAGCGCGAGACCCTACCGTAGGATGGTTTCAAGCCAACTACGCCACAGTGACTGGCAGGTTGCCGGATGGATCCTCCGGTATCCGATCCGAGAGCCGCGACGGCCATGTCAGCCGCCACAACTGCGGCCGATCCCCCCGAAGACCCTCCGGGAATTCTGGAGTGGTCATGAGGATTACGGGTTTGCTGCAGAGCAGAATTCTCGGTGGAGGAGCCCATCGCAAATTCGTCGAGATTGGTGCGTCCATACAGCACCGCTCCTGCCTGCCTGAGCCGATTTGAAACGGTAGCATCGTAGGGCGAAAGATAACTCCCTTCCAGGAAGCGTGAGGCACAGCTGCACGGATGATCCTGGGCGTTAATGTTATCCTTCAGGGCAATCGGTATGCCCCCCAGGGGAAGAGAAAGATCGGATGCCTCTGCATCTACAAGGGCTTTCTCGAAGTCGGAGCTGAGATAGCCGCCAATCTCCTCGTTCCCGGCGGAAATGGCAGTGGCGACCGATTCGATAATCTCCCGGGGAGTTGTCTCTCCTGCGAGAAGCATACGCCGAAGGGAGACAATGCTGTGGCTGGCAAGATTCACGATGTATAGAAATCAGGAGTCCACGACCTTGGGTACTCTTATCTGGTCCATTGCTCTATCCGGCGCGTTACGCAGAAACTCCTCCCGGGACAGTCCCTCGCTGGCCTCATCCTCACGAAGGACGTCAAGCACCGGAGCAGGGTGCGCGGTTGGATCGATTCCTTCAACCTCAAGACTAGAAAGGGTATCCACGAAAGCCAGGATATCCCCAAGTTGTTTCTGAAACTGACCTGCTTCCTCCGGTGTCAGATGCAACCGTGCCAGGCCGGCTACATAGTTCACGTCAATCTCAGGGGCTCCGTCTTCCCTTTCGCTCACGCGTCGGATGTTCGGGATAAAGTTCGAGGATTAAAGGCTAAAATGTCTCCTTCTCCGGCGTGAGACGGAAACCCGAATCATCCGAAAAATGCTAAACCGACTGCAGGACCGAATAAATCCAGAACGAGAGCATCAGGATCCCGGTTACCAGAAGAAGAAAGACAAAGGCACTTCTCGTCTGATAACGGTGTTCATTACGAATTTCACCTCGACTGAGCCGGGAGTAGAACTTTATCTCCCGTCGTCGGTCATCAAGGTCATCCGGTGGGGGCATGGTGGATATTTCCTTCTCCATTTCCCGGCGGATCCGCTCAGGAGCGCCTTCAATGAACTCCTCAAGCTCACTGATGCGCTCAAGCAGTTCCTCCTCACGTGAGCTCAACCGGCCGTCAGTCCTGGGTTTTTTCCGGAAGAACCCCATTTATTTGTAATAGAGAATTATAAGAGCCAACGCACCCAGAATGAGTAGCGGAAGATTGTAGGCCAGTCCCGCACGGAAACTGGCTCCAAATGCCTCGCCGGCGCGCGGCTTGGAACCCGGGGAGAGAGACCCGAAAATCCCACGGGTTCTCCCGCCGGCAAAGTGAGCTACCGCGCTGTCAAATTCCTCTTCAGCCTGCTCCAGCATTGACAGCGCCCGGGTTAATTCGGCGTTGAAAGCCTCACGTTGCCAGCCCTCTGGCTCAACCTTTTCGATACGCGTAAGGTGAGCAGCAAAGGATTGTCGGGTCTGTTCCAGATCCTCGAGTTCCTGACGCAGTTCGAAAAGCTCCCTGTCTATCGATGTAACCGATCCTGAAAGGCGCTCTGTGATCTCAATCTGGCCGCTGATAAAATCCTCCTTGCGACGGTTGAGGTCATCCATTTCACACTTTTGCTGCTCCAACTGTTCCCGCTGGTGCTGCAAAACTTCCAGTTGTTGTTGCGCCTCACGCAGTTGGCCTTCGAAATCTTCTCCACCTGGAGAACGGCAGGTCTCATCCTTCAGGCTCATCTGAGTCTCTCTCAGTCTAAGATGTTGTGTGTGCTCTGTTTCAGTTCCAGCAGGCATGGTAGATTTCCGGGTGAACTCTAAAAGGGTAGGGGACGGCATAGAGAATACCCAAAAGCATTATTTTTGACTAGTAGATATTTTATCTTTCTTAAATAAAACGATCCTGAGAACCCAGGCTCAGGCAATCGTTTGCGCGGCATGACTTTATCGGCGTGTGCCGCAGGGCGTCATCTACACCTCTCCAACGCAAAACCAAGACCCTGCTTACTGGAACCCCATCCTGCTGATGTCCCTTGGATCCTCCCCTATAGCCGATCCAGAATAGCTTGCCCCATTTCACTGGTATTAACCAACTGTTCTCCCTCTGCCCCGCTGAAAATGTCGCCAGTCCGGAATCCTTCCCCAATGGCTTTTTCCACCGCGCCCTCGATCAAATCCGCCGCCGCTCCTTCTGCCAGGGAATAGCGAAGAAGCATGGCGAGAGACAATATCTGGGCGATAGGATTAGCGATACCCTGACCGGCAATATCAGGAGCAGAACCCCCACTAGGTTCATACAGCCCAAAATTACACCCCCCATCGCCCGGGGAACCCAGACTCGCGCTGGGAAGCATGCCCAGAGAGCCCGAAATCATAGCCATCTCGTCAGACAGTATGTCGCCGAAAAGGTTGCCGGTTACAATTACATCATAGTCAGGCGCATAGCGAATCAACTGCATGGCGGCATTGTCCACATAGAGATGGGATAGCTCGACATCCGGGTATTCCCGGGAAACTTCCACAACAACCTCTCTCCAGAGTCTTGAATTCTGGAGGACATTGGCCTTGTCCACTGAGCAGAGTTTCCCCCGGCGACCCCTTGCCGCCTGAAAGGCCACATGAGCGATGCGCTCGATTTCACTACGCCGATACACCATGGTATCTATCGCGACTTCTTCTCCATTTTCCTCCCTCCGCTCCTTGGGTGAACCGAAGTAGATTCCCCCGGTCAGTTCACGAACGCACAAGACATCGAACCCCTCTGGGATGAGCCGGTTTTTAACGGGTGACGCGTCCTTCAGAGCGGGATGGCATACCCCTGGCCGTAAATTGGCAAAAAGTCCGAAATGCTTCCGGAGAGGGAGCAACGCCCCGCGTTCCGGTTGAATATCCGGAGGAAGGTCCTCCCACTTCGGACCTCCTACTGACCCAAAGAGAATAGCCTGAGAGCCTTCACATCCTTCCAATGTCTCATCCGGAAGGGGGGTAGCATTATCGCTGGCATCAAGAGCCGCCCCTCCCACGAGATATTCATCGGTGACAACTTCGAACCCTTGTTTCCCGGCTACGGAATCAAGAAGCCTCAAGGCCTCTTTCATGACTTCCGGTCCGATTCCATCCCCGGGTAAAACCGCAATACGATGCTTTGGCATGCCGGGGAGTTAGCGTGTCTGAACGGGGAGGGAAATGGAATTCGAGCAGGATTTTAGAGTCGAGTTTCGCGAATGATCCGACAGTCTCCCTACCCGTGCCCATTCTTGCAGACTTCCTCTGGCTTTTACTTGGCCTGATCCTTCTTTATGCGGGAGGGGAGTGGTTGGTCAAAGGCTCCCGGGAGATCTCTCTCAAGGCGGGAATCTCGCCCCTTGTAGTTGGTCTTACTGTCGTGGCCTTCGGCACAAGCGCCCCCGAACTCCTCGTGAGCCTGCAGGCTAATCTTCAGAATCCTCCCAAGGGAGACATGGCTCTTGGGAACGTCGTAGGATCCAACATCTGTAACATTGCACTCATTCTCGGTGTTGGAGCGATGATCCGTCCCATGGCTGTCCACGCCCAGGTCCTGAAGCGGGAAGTTCCCTTCCTGCTCATCATCTCCATTATCTTCGTCTGCCTGCTCCTTGATGGCTCCGTTGCCCAACTGGAAGGTATCGTCCTCTTTGTCGGGGTGATCACTTACACCTTCATCAGCCTGCGGCAGGCCCGGAAAGAGCGCGGGATGTCCACTCTGGACCCCGCCGTAGAGGACTCAGAAAAAGCAGCCTCAAAGGAGCAGGCAGTGGGCATGCTCCTCAATATCGGCTTTGTTGTTCTAGGTATCGGGTCTCTGGTCTACGGAGCAGACCGCTTGATTCTGGGTGGAAGCAGCATAGCGGGCAGGTTCGGGGTTCCCGAGGCAACAATTGCGCTAACAATAGTAGCCTTCGGAACCTCACTTCCCGAACTGGCTACTTCTGTCGTAGCCGCGCTCCGAAGGCAGGGAGACCTTATCATCGGCAATGCGGTCGGCTCCTGTATTTTCAACATCCTCTGCGTGGTCGGATTGACTGCAGGTATTTCTCCTCTTGCCCGTACTCAAGACATCCGGAACCTGGATCTTTGGGCAATGCTTGGACTCACTGCTGCTCTTCTCCCCTTACTCTGGACCCGAAGGACCCTGGCTCGCTGGGAGGGGGGAGCGCTCCTCGCGGCTTATGCCTGTTACGTCTGCTACCTGTCCCTGCGCTGAGGTTTGGGGACAGGATACGCCGGATTTTTCCCTTGGCTCCAATCTCGTATGCTGCTGTCTCGACTCCTCTGACGAGTCATTTACCACGGCAAACTCCTCCTTCTCCTCGGCCTTTCTCGCCACCCCGACAGAAGCAATCAACCGGCGGGTGGTTGCCAGAAACCAGGATGCATCCCTCTCGCTGAAGAGGTCGCAGCTGTGGATCGCCCGATTCCGGGCAATCCGAAGCTCATGAAAGACCCCTACCAGTTCTTCTTGAATAATTCCGGCCCGGGATGCGGTGGGAATGAGTTGATTGGGGCGACTGCTGGCGACATGGACGTCGTCATTCAGGAGAGCCCGCTGCAAAACGCGCTCGATACACCGAAAAGCCTCAAGAGCGACCAGATCATAATGCCCATCCTCCATAAGTTCCTCCGCCCGCTGAAGGTGAGCCTTTGACTGATAGGAAAGACGATCAACGACATGCTCCCGATCCCTGCGGTTCAGGTGCCCTGATGCCAGTTTGGCGACGAGAAGACCTACAGCCAACGCAATAACCGCAAGAGCCAGCTTTGAAATCTCTCCAGCCAGCGAAGAGCTTGAAATCCAGACCACGCCTTCCGCCACTTTAATCGAGAGGGCCACGATCGCAAAAACCGGGGGGAAGAGCAGGGTCAATGCGTAAAAGAAGTTCCCAACCCGGTGCCACAACCCCAATGGGTTGTCCGATATGAAGTCGATTGCGTAGAAGTAGATTACGCAACCCAGCAGCCCGAGCATGAGGAAGTAGATCAGTCGGAATTCCAGAACTGTGCCGAAGAAAGAAAAGCCTGCCTGCCCGAATTCCCTAACCGCCGAATGGATCGCAAAAAGAACCGCTACCAGGGCAAGGGCAAAAAGGATCTTAGCTTTGGCGAAATCGGTCACTGGAAGGGCGTGATGCCACGTCGTTTCATTTGTGGAATTACATTAGTATGGATAGTCACCTAAGTCAAACTACCCGGACATCACGCCCCAGGCATCACCAAATCGGCTACGACCGGGTTTGCTCCAAGAGTAATGTAAAACGGCAAACCCTCAGGTCAGCAACCGACTGACTTCCTGAGCTTCCGGGTAGAGAAACTCCTTGCCCTCGTAATTGCGCAGCAAGGTCCTGTGCTCATCACTGCTCACCACATAGTCAGGATTCAGGGGGATCTTCCCTCCTCCTCCCGGAGCATCGATGACAAACTGGGGGATAGCGTAACCCGTGGTGTGCCCGCGTAATCCCTCAATAATTTCGAGACCTCTGTGAATCGGCGTGCGGAGGTGCGCAGAACCCTTGATCAGATCACACTGGTAAAGATAATAAGGTTTCACCCGGCAGAGGAGCAACTTGTGCACCAGGGCCCGTTGCACTTCGACACTGTCATTAACTCCCTTCAATAAAACTGACTGATTCCCAAGTGGAATCCCTGCATCGGCAAGGCGACCGAGTCCGGCCCTCACCTCGGTTGTCAACTCGCGGGGATGATTGGCATGAATCGATATGAAGAGAGGGTGGAACTCCTTCAGGATATCACACAACTCAGAGGTGATGCGCTGAGGCAGAAAAATCGGGATCCGGCTTCCAATCCTGATAAACTGAATGTGCTTGATGCTTCTCAGGCGCGTCAGGATGCGCTTGAGCCTGTTGTTCGAAAGCAAAAGGGGGTCGCCGCCGGAAAGCAGCACATCCCGGACCTGAGGACTGTTCTCAAGGTATTCGAAAGCAGCTTCCAACTTGGTTTCAAGGTGCTGCTCTCCTACCCCGGAAACTACCCGGGAACGGGTACAATAGCGGCAGTAGGAAGCACAGCGGTCCGTCACCAGTAAAAGTACCCTGTCGGGGTAGCGGTGGACTAAGCCGGGAACGGGCATGTGGCTGTCCTCTCCGCAAGGGTCGGACAATTCCGCGTCATCTTCATAAGTCTCAGCAACCTGGGGAATAATCTGCCGCCGGATTGGACAATCAGGATTTTCAGCCTCGATCAGGTTAAAGAAATGGGGGGTCACGGCGGAGGCCAGTTTGGTGCCAGTCAAAAGGATTCCAGCACGCTCCTCTTCAGACAGTTGGAGGCACTGCTCGATCTGCTCCAGTTTCTGGACCCGATTTTTCAGCTGCCACCGAAAATCTGACCAGTCCTCAGGAGAGATGTCATGGGGGGCCCAGTAACCCGGGGCAGCGGAAGAAAATGTGACTTCCGCGTCATAGTCGAAGGTGGCCATCAGAAGCGCCGAATTTAAGGGAGAAGTGGGACTTGTCAAAAGTCGGTTGACAAAAAAACGGAAAACCTTAAGTTTAAATTATCTTAACTATAGGAGGATAGAGTCTTAACACATGTTTTCACAAGCACTGCGTGATATTGCACGCCCAACGTATGCCGAGATCCTGGAAACGCTGAAACGATCGGACGGAATGGCCGTCTCTGAATTGGCGAAAGAGCTCAAAATGAGCTATATGGGCGTCAAACAGCACTGCGTAAACCTTGAAAAGAAGGGGTATCTCAAGACTTGGAGGGTGCCCCGCACCCAGGTCGGTCGCCCCGAGAAACTCTACCGACTGACCGAGGCCTGCTCCGAACTATTTCCACAAGCCGGAGTATCGCTAACGCTCAATCTTCTTCAGGGCGTGAGACAACTCTATGGGGAGTCCGCACCAGAAAAAATGCTGTTCCATCACTTCGAAGACCAGCGCCAACGCTGGGGAGAACTGATGAAGGGAACCTCTTCTCTCGCTGAGAAAGCAACCAGACTCGCTGAGATCCGGGATGGAGAGGGGTGCTTCAGCAAATGCACATACGACGCTCAGGAGGGGCTTCGAATTGAGGAATATCATCATCCCATGTCCTCAATCTTTGCTGTCTATCCCAATGCCATCCGCATGGAGGTCCAAATGATGGAGCAACTCCTGGGCTCTCGCCTGGCGAGAAAGACCGTCGATTCCGGGAAGGGGCGTGAGTTGACAGTCTATGAGATATCGTCGCTCGGATCGCCTGCCGAACGCGGCGTCTTCAACGGCGTTCAGCATGACCCCGGCCAGCGCACGGGACTGAATTCAAATCAGGTTCCAACCTTTCTTGAAATGTAGGAAGGCATAGCGTTGCTCCTGCCTCACAATCAGGCCCCGGGTGATTCCACCCGGGGTTTTTTTCGGGCCAGTTCCACCAAGCAGTATCATTCATCCGGCGCTGAGGTATCACGCCCGAAGGGGGCAGGGATACACCCCTGATTGCACCTGCTCGCGGATAGTCTCCATTACTATTGGCTTATCCTCCCGGTGCGTCACCCCAAACCATTCCCCTTCGGAAGAAAGAACTTTGCAGGATGCCTCTCCCTGGCGGAGCAGTGATCCTATTACGGTCGGAATATGCCACTCTTCACTGGCAGTATCTCCGCATGATTCGAGGAAGCCTCTCAGATTCGCCTCAAGCTGCGTAAACAGGAGGGGAGTAAATCCCCAGAAATTCATCGAGACCAGGGTGTCCTCAGAAAGCTCTCGCTCTGATCCATCTAGAGCGACTCCCCGGACAGAGCCCTTCTCCCCGCGGGTGATCCCGGTGACTTCTTCCACGTTTCTTAGAAGCCCACCGTCCGTATGAGTAGTAACCCCGCGGTTCACTCCCCCATGATCGGAAAGAGTATTCCCCAGGCGGTAACCCACCAGGCAATAGGATGCCGACGAGGCAGACCCTGAGCCAGATAGAAACTCGGATGCCTGAACATAGGCATCCCGACCATAAAAGTCGTCCGCGTTGATCGCAGCGAAGGGAGAACTGACCTCATTGCGGGCAGCGTATACTGCATGAGCTGTTCCCCAAGGTTTCCTCCGGTCACCGGGAACCTCAAAGCCAACCGGAATATCCTCAAGTTCCTGAAACGCATAAGCGACCTCAATCTGGTCCATGAAGCGATCCCCGACAGACGCCCGGAAGGGATCTTCGAATTCCTTACGGATCACAAATACCACTTTCGCAAAACCTCCTCGGATCGCATCGTGTATCGAATAATCCAGAATAGTCTCTCCCGCTGGCCCCATCGGGTCGATCTGCTTCAACCCCCCATACCGGCTCCCCATACCGGCAGCGAGAACAAGGAGCGTAGGTTTTTCCATGTCAAATTCGAACAGGTTTTAGGCGTGGGCTGGCGTAGCATGCAACGGGAATTTCCAGATGCCAGCTCAGGCCGGGTAAAACACGTTGCGAATCAGCTCCTGGGCGCCTTAAATTGAGACGTGCCGCAGGTCGAAAGGGAATCTAGAGCCGCTGACATGCCGGAAACCTGGGAGGATCACCTGCGGAGAACCTTCCGTGCCATGATCACGGCCCGGACCCTCGAGTCCAAGTTGGCCAGCCTCTACAAGGCAGGCAAGATTGTCGGAGGGGTATACATCGGTCCCGGACAAGAAGCGGTAAGCGCCTCAATCGGTTCATGTCTTACCTGGAATCGAGACATCTTCGGGGCGCTCATTCGCGATCAGGGAGGGCGCACCGCATTCGGCGAACCTATTCTCGACGCAACCCGCTCCTATCTTGGATCAGTTAATGGCCCCTCCAAGGGGAGGGACGGCAACATTCACCGCGGCCACCCCGCACAAGGGCTTCCCGCAATGATCAGCCATCTGGGCGCAATGGTTTCCGTTGTCGCAGGCATGCTCCTCGCCCGGAGACTTCAGGGTCGACTTGATGGGATCGTGGGAGCCGTCAGCGTCGGTGACGGGGCCAGTTCCACGGGTTCCTTTCATGAGGGTGTCAATCTCGCCGCAGTCGAAAAGCTACCCCTTGTCGTGGTCCTGACAGACAACCAATTTGCCTACTCTACACCGACAGATCGGCAATTCAGATGTCGCTCCCTCGTAGATCGTGCCATTGGCTATGGGATTCCGGGTTACGAGGTCGACGGTACGGACCTCCTTGCTTCGCTCGAAGTGATATCCAAGGCGGTCAATGAGGCACGACAGGGTGGGGGACCGCAACTCGTGGTTGCCAATCTCCTGCGACTTAGCGGCCACGGCGAACATGACGACGCATCCTACGTGCCGGATGAAATGAGAAATTCAGCCCTCGGAAGAGACTGCATGGAGGTAGCAGAGCATCAGCTTTTACAAGCAGGGTTTCTTACGGAAGCGGAACTGAAATCCTGGAAAACCGAGGCTGCGGAGGAGGTTCAGGGCGCAGTCGCCCTGTCCCAGCAGGAACCTGCCCCGGATCCGTATGCCGACGACTGGGCCGTTTACGCTTCGCCCGAACTTGCCGGAGACTCCTGATGCAAGAGGTCACATACATCGACGCCATCCGCGAAGCGCAGCATGATCTTCTTGCGTCCGATGATCGCGTCTTCATCTACGGCCAGGATGTAGGCGACTTCGGAGGGGCCTTCAAGGCAACCCAGGGACTGAAGACCCTTTTCCCCGATCGCGTAATAGATTCTCCGATCAGCGAAGACGCCATGATCGGACTGGCGGTAGGGGCGTCGATCGAGGGAATGCGTCCCATTGTAGAAATGCAGTTTGCCGATTTTTCCTCTGTCGGATTCAACCAGATCGTCAATCAGGCTGGAACCCAGTTTTACCGGACCGGGGTGCCTGCGCCTGTTACGGTTCGCCTTCCTTCCGGCGGCACACCCGGTTCCGGGCCATTCCACAGCCAGATGATGGAAAGCGTCTACGCCTATTACCCCGGACTGGTCATCGTCACTCCAGCGACCGTAGCCGATGCATACTCCATGCTTATTGACGCGGTGGCCCTGGATGACCCCGTCCTCTACTGCGAACATAAGTTTCTCTATCGATGGCTAAAATCAGACCGACTCAATGACGATCAAGAGAAGCTTCCTATTGGCCGGGCCCGTATCGTTAGGGCGGGAAAACACGCTACCGTAGTGGCCTACAGTGCCATGGTGCATGAAGCCCTTCGTGCCGCAGATCTCCTGGCGGAGGAAGGGTGGGAAATCGAAGTAGTGGACCTGCGCAGCGTTAAGCCTCTGGATACCGATACCGTCGTTGCCTCAGTGGCTCGTACCGGTCGCCTTCTTCCCGTTGGAGAAGCTTTTCCCTGGGGAGGAGTCACATCCGAGATTGTCTCCCGGGTGACTAACGATGGCTTCCACCTCCTAGATGCGCCTCCACAGCGACTCAATTCCCGTGATACACCCGTCCCTTATCATCCCAACCTCTGGGAGGCTCACCGCCCAACCCTGGAGTCGATTTCTGCCGCCATTCGCAATCTGCTGCGACTCTAATTACAATCGATCAATATCATGCCGGAAGTTCCCATTCTGATGCCTCAACTCGGAGAATCGATCGCAGAGGCCACCATTATCAGGTTGAATGTCTCCGTGGGAGATGAAGTAGTGGCTGATCAGGAGGTCATCGAGGTCGAAACCAACAAGGCGACCATGGATGTCACCACGCTGTGCGGGGGCACCGTCCAGGAACTCCTCGTTGAAGAAGGAGTAAGCTATCCGGTGGGCACGGTTCTGGGCCTGCTTGAGGTTTCCGAGGAAGAAGCCACCCGGACCGGGGTCCAACCCAG
>Ga0163180_10002057_pt1 | contig 11302 bp, 4 predicted proteins | sample AtlANTMetagenome_2_FD_109647 | JGI IMG/M metagenome (GOLD analysis project Ga0163180, IMG submission 109647) | Marine eukaryotic phytoplankton communities from the Atlantic Ocean - Atlantic ANT 4 Metagenome | ecosystem: Environmental > Aquatic > Marine > Oceanic | place: North Atlantic Ocean...
CGGGGCCACGCCATGGGAGTGGAGTCCGCCGGCCCGCTCCGCCCCGATCTCGATGGTAATGGCAAGACCGACCTGCTTGTCTGGACCCGGCGGGGTTACATGCTGCTGCTGGAAGCTCCCTGAACCGATGCACTCCAAGCAACCCTTCCAGCCCAGTTTGAGCAGCAGTGCCTTCCTGCGCATTGTCACTCTCTGCTCGCTCTACGTCTCGCAGGGACTCCCCCAGGGCTTCATCCACTACGCCCTCAAAAACCATCTTGCCGATCAAGGCTTCACCACCGCTGATATCGGAGGGGTCATCGCCATGATCAGTCTTCCCTGGACCGTCAAGTTTCTCTGGGGACCGATCGTTGACCGCTTCGGAATTGCCTCCATGGGTAAACGCCGCCCCTGGATCATCCTGTCGCAGGCCCTGACCGTGGTCGTCCTTCTGGTCCTCGCCACCGTCCCGGGCCTCGATTCCAACCTGCGCTTTCTTGGCCTTGGCATCCTCAGCGTCAATATCTGGACCTCCCTCCAGGACGTCTGCACCGACAGCCTTGCGGTCGACCTCGTGCCCGAGAAGCAACGTGGCATCCTCAATGGCTTCATGTATGGCTGCTCCTATCTCGGGAGCTTCCTCGGGGGCACGCTCATCGGCCACTTCCTCTTCATGGAGGGAGGGAGTGTGCAACTCGCCCTTGTCGTCCTGAGCGGCTGCGTCTTTGCAATCATGCTTCTTCCGCTCTTCATCCGGGAACGACCAGGGGAAAAACTCCTCCCCTGGACCATGGGTTCCTCCCAACTCAAGGAAGACGAGCAGCATGCCCGCTCGGCAGCGATCCTCTTCCGTCAGATCAGGAAGGCCTTCAGCCGGCGGGTCGCCCTGACCGCCGCCCTGCTCGCCGTGGGAGCCCATGTCGGGAATTCCGCCCTCAATATTATCGCATCCAAACACTTCATTACCGAGGTGGGATGGGACAAGAAAGCTTATACCTACCTTGAGAGCTTTGGAACCTGGTTCTCCCTCGGGGGAGCATTCATTGGTGGATTCGTTGCCAGCAAACTCGGAGCCAAGCGCTCTGTCGTGCTTGCCGGCAGCCTGATTGCCCTCGTCTGGATCACCTTCAGCCAGTTGGAGGCCCTCTGGACTGAGGAGTGGCTCATCAGGACCAACATGTGGGTGCTGGCAACCCTCCTGGGACTCTTCAGCGTCTCTCTCTTCACCCTCTTCATGAATGTCTCGGAGCGCCGGGTGGCCGCCTCCCAGTTCACCGCCTACATGGCCCTGCTGAACCTTTCTATCTTTCTCGGAAACAAGGTCGCAGGCACGTTGGAGTCTACTCTTTCCTCCGTCCCAGCGGTCTATCTGGCCTCAGGCATTTTCCACCTTGGAGTCATGGCCTTTGTCCTCATTGCCATCAAGCCCCCGAAAGCACTTCCTGAGCTCCCAGGATTGGAAATGTCCTTTGCCGACCAGTGGCGTGAAGAGCTCAAGAGCAAAAGCACTACCGATCCAAACCGGGATTCCGCTGAGACGCCAGGAGCGAAGACATCCTTCGCAAGGCAACTTCGGGAAGAAGGGCAGAAAAATAAGGACGAGAAGTAGCAGGCTCGATCCCCTTCCCTCACGAGTTGCTAGTTCTCCCGGATCCAATCCTCTACCGCCCGCTTCACCTCCTCCGGGAAGAGATCGACCAGAAAGAGCGATTGCCCCGTGAGCGCTGTAACCTTGACCCATCCCGGGAGAAGGGCGATGGTCAACCCCACCCGTGCAAAACCACTCCCCCACTCTGGTCTCATGGTTCTGTGCGCTGCTGCTTGCCGCCCTGTGTGCGAGTAGTGCCCGCGCGAATGCACCAGACTGCGTGGTCGTCTTCAACGAGATTCACTACAACCCGGCGGGCCCCGGGGAGGATGGCGAATGGATTGAGCTCTTCAACCAGATGGGAATCCGGGTCGACCTCTCTGGCTGGCAACTTTCCGGGGGAATAGAATATACCTTTCCAAGGGGAACCATTGTTGATCCCGGATCCTACCTCGTTATCGCAAAAAGCCCTGTCGGAGGACAACTGGGTCCATTTTTCGGTTCGCTTGACAACGGAGGAGAGCGCCTCCGGTTGATCAATCATTCGGGCCGCCTCATGGATCTTCTCGACTACGGGGACAGCGGCCGATGGCCGGTGGTGGCCGATGGATCGGGAGCGACCTTGGCCAAACGTGACCCCTATACCTCAAACAAGCCCCCCGAACGCTGGACTCGTTCCTCTGAACTTGGAGGCACTCCCGGTTCCGGGAATTTCCCCTCCCAGCCACCAACGGGTAGCACGGTCCTACCCCTCCTTGATTCCGCGAATTCCTGGCGCTTCCATCAATCCGGCTTTGCTGCTCCACCTGCCTGGGCCCGGCAGGTGCATCCCTCCGGAGTTAACGACTGGGAAACAGGCCCGGGACCCATCGCCTTCGAGCCAGCTCTCGGAAACCAGATTGGAACGACCCTCCGCTGGCCCGGCGAAAACAACCCGTATGTAACGACCTATTACTTCGAAACTGAATTCATTCTCAGTGCAGCCCAACAGGCCGGGACCCGGTCCCTCAGACTTCGTCACCTTCTGGATGACGGGGCAATCTTCTATCTCAACGGGGAGGAGATCTACCGCAGCAACATGCCGGAAGGCCAGGCCCAACCGAACACGCTCGCCACTTCGGGAGTGGAAGCCGCGTGGTCCCCGGATATCACGATCAGCCCTGCCGCGCTGGCTCCTGGAAGCAATCGCATCTCGGTCGAGGTTCACCAGGAATCAGTGACCAGTGGAGACATCGTTCTGGGGCTGGAACTGGACGCCGTGCTGGCAGAGGGGACAGGAGGAGATTCCAGCGCCCTGAGGATCAATGAACTCCCCCCTGCGGATCAGGACCCCTACTGGATTGAGCTCATCAACCCGGGGATTGCCCCGGTGGAAACCGAGGGAACCCTCCTCTCCGTAGAGGGAGACCTCCTGCGCTCCTTCCCCCTTCCCGCGCACTCCCTCGGAACCGGGGAAACTCTCGTCCTCACCGAGGACCAGATGGGCTTCCGCCCCCTTGAGGATGAGAACATCTACCTCTTCTCTCCCGGGAGAACCCAGGTCTTCGACGGCCAGCGCGTGACCAACCGACTCCGTGGCCGATCCGGCGAGAAGGATCACGAATGGCTTTATCCGGATGCACCTACCCCGGGCAAAGCCAACATCTTCAACTTCACTGACGACATTGTCATCAGTGAGATTCATTACAACCCTCCTCCCCTTTCCGCCTCACCGGGAACTCCGGACACCTTTGTCACCAGCACCCTGTTCGATTTCAATACGAACTGGTGGTTCAATGCCTCCGGTGAGGACCTCCCCGAAAACTGGGCAAGCTCTTCACACCAGGAAAATGAAACCTGGACCTCCGGGACCGCACCGATTGGCTTCGAATCCTCGACCCTGCCTGAACCCCTTGCCACCGTCCTGTCCGACCCCCGGGACAACAATCCCTATATCATCACCTACTACTTCGAACGCGATTTCACTCTCACCGCCGGACAACTTGCCAGTCTCGAGAATCTCGTTGCCACGTATCAGATTGATGACGGAGCCGTGATCTACCTCAACGGCGTGGAGGCCCTCCGGGTCAACATGCCGGGCGGAACAGTAGGTCCCGAGACCACCTCTCTCTCCTCCGTCAATAATGCATCACTTCAGACCAGCACCCTGTCTACACCCCCCGGGATCATTACCCCGGGCCTCAATCGGATCTCGGTCGAGGTGCATCAGGTCAGCGACGACAGCAGCGATATCGTATTTGGGCTGAGGTTACAGGCACAAGCGATTGACGCCCCTGGCGAGAAAGCCCAGCCATTCCGCCGCTCGGACAACCAGTGGGTTGAAATCGCCAATCGCAGCACCCGCGCCCTCAACCTCGGAGGCTGGCAGTTCGACGACGGAATCTCCTTCTCCTTTCCTCCCAATACCATTCTGGCCGCTGGCGAGCATGCCTGCGTGGCCCGTGACATGTCTCTTTTCAATGCCGCCTATCCCGGAGCCCGTCTGCTAGGGGAATTCAGCGGTAGCCTTTCACGCCAGAGCGAGAGACTTTCCCTCCGCGATGCTAATCGCAATCCTGTCGACGAGGTGCGCTATTTCGAATCCGGACGCTGGCCCTGGCATGCGGATGGTGGAGGATCGAGTCTGGAACTGAGGGACCTCGATGCTGACAACGGGATAGCGGAGGCATGGTCTGTAAGTGATGAGACCCACCGGGCCGAATGGCGCACCTATTCCTACCGAAAACGTGGGACCTCCAATGGAGGACCAGACCAATGGCGCGATTTCGTCTTTGGGCTTCTGGATGCCGGTGAGATATTGATCGATGACATCAGCGTGGTTGAGTCGCCCGGAGGAAATGCGACCCAGTTCCTCTCCAATACCGACTTCGAATCAGGGTCAACCGGATGGCGAATGATTGGCAACCACCGGGACAGCAGGGTTATTACCGACCCTGACAACCCCGGAAACAAGGTCCTTCACCTCATCTCCGAGGGAGCGACCGAGCACATGCACAACCATATAGAAACAACCCTCGCGGGAGGAAGAAGCGCCAATGGTTCGCGCACCTATGAAATCTCCTTCCGTGCCCGGTGGCTTACCGGGTCAAACCAACTGCACACCAGGCTCTACTTCAACCGGGCCGCTAGGACGACCCCGATTGACCGCCCCCTCCATGTGGGAACACCCTCAGCCTCTAATTCCCGTTCTGAGGCCAACATAGGTCCCTGCTTCTCTCACTTCCTGCACTCTCCCCCCGTTCCCGATGCCGGCCAACCTGTTACCGTCACTACTACTGCCCGGGACGGGGAGGGAATCACCGGCATCAACCTCCACTATTCGATCGATGAAGGCCCCTTCCAGAGCATGGGGATGTCTCCGCTGACGGGAGGTCGCTACCAGGCTGTCATACCCGGACAGTCCTCAGGCCGGATCGTGCAGTTCTATGTCCATGCCACCGATGCTCTCGGGATAACCTCATTTTTTCCCCCACTTGGACCTGATTCGAGGGCCCAGTACATAGTTCAGGATGGGATGGCCTCAGATACCGGAATCCACAATTTCCGCATTATCATGCAGGACTCCGATGCCGACTTCATGCACACCCCGATCAACGTGATGAGCAACGGGCGCATGCGAGCAACCGTCATCGACCGGGAAGAAGAAATCTATTATGACGTCGGCATCCGGATCAAGGGTGGGCAACGCGCCCGGATGCAGGATATCTACCTTGGATTCAATGTCCTGTTCGGTGCCGAGGCCCTCTATCGAGGCATCCACCGCACCGTTGGAATAGACCGATCGGGAAGTCCCAACGAGGCTCCCACTGAACTCCTGCTGGATCTTGCCATCTCCAATTCGACTGGGTCTCCCAGTCGCTACACCGACCTTGTCCACGTCATCGCACCTCGGAACCGTCACACCGGTTCCAGCATCCTGCAGATGGCCCGCTACAGTAATGTCTTCCTTGACTCCCAGTATAAGGACGGGGCCGATGGATTCCTCTACGAATACGAACTGATCTACTATCCCCGGACGACAGATGCCAATGGCTACAAGATTCCGGAACCAGATACCGTCCTGGGCCAGAATGTTGGGGACCTTGGCCCGGACCCGGAGCGCTACCGCTGGTTTTTTCTTACCAAGAACAACCGGGCGGCTGACAATTTCGAGCCCATCATTCGCTACAACCAGCATTTTGGTCAATCCGGATCCGCGTTTGAGGATGGCCTTGAGGAAGTGATCGATGTTGATGGCTGGCTGCGCGGATTCGCCTACTCAGCCATATCCGGCGCAGGAGATGGAATCGCGTCGGGGTTCGAGCACAATGGCATGTATTACGCCCGACCCGACGGCCGGGTGGTCTCCCTGCCCCATGACATGGACTTCGGTTGGAATACCGGACTCTCCATCTGGTCGAACCCGGAGTGCTCCAAGTTGACCCAGGATGGGCGGCGACGGCGCATCTACCTCGGGCACTTGCACGACATCATCAGCTCAACCTGGAACCAGGGCTATCTGAGCCCGTGGCGCGACCACTTCAACAGCCTCGATCCCGCCGGTTACTGGAACTCGACCACCAGTTACATGAATTCTCGCGCCAACAATGTGCTGTCCCAGATCCGCAGTTCGATTCCATCGGTCGATTTCACCATCACCTCCCCCAGTCCACTTTCTAGCAACGGCGGTACAGCTACCATTTCAGGAACGGGGTGGGTCGATGTCCGTGAGATCCGACTGGCAGGCAGCTTTCTCCCCCTCGCCGTGAACTGGACTGATGAGAGCTCATGGCAGGTCACCGTTCCCACCCGACCCGGACAGAGTAACATCTCCCTTGATGCGGTCAGCCACGATGGAACGATCCTCGCCTCTGACAGCGTTACTGTCAGCAATACCACTGCGATTGAACCAGCGGGAGCTGCAAACCTGGTGGTCAGTGAACTGATGTATCACCCTCCCCCCCCCGACCCTTCCGAAGCCGACCTGGGATTTGAGGACGAATCTGCGTTTGAATACATCGAGGTGACCAATATTGGACCATCGGTCATCGATCTGACAGGCATACAATTCACGGAAGGCATCACCTTCGCCTTTCCTTCAATGACCCTCGCGCCCGCTGCACGATCCATCGTTCCGAGGAACCGGGAAGCCTTTCTACTCCGCTATCCGGAGTCCCGCTCAAGTCTTGTGTCCGGTGAATACGGCCGTGGCAACGGAAACAAGCTCTCTAACAATGGCGAAGAGATCATCCTTTACAGTGCAGGAGGGCAGATTATCAGACGCTTTACCTATCTCGATCAAGCCCCCTGGCCCTCCAGCCCGGATGGACTTGGGCCCAGCCTCTCCCTCGTCGCTCCCCAGTCCAATCCTGATCACTCCTCAGGGGGAAACTGGAGACCATCCGTCTTCCCGGGAGGGAGCCCCGGTGCCAGCGATGCCGTGGACTTCGAGGGAAACCCCGACGCGGACCCGGATGGTAACGGGATGAGTGCTTTTCTCGAGCACGGCCTGGGCCAGGCTCTTCCTCCGGTCGTAATTCAGATCGATCCACAGGACGGTGGTGCCACCATTTCCTTCAATCGCAACCTGGCGGCTGACGATGTTATTTTCAGTATCGAGGTATCCCGGGATCTTCGGGTCTGGGCTACCGCCGGGACCGAAATTCTCGAATCGAGGGACAACGGAGACGGAACCGCCTTCGAATCCTGGTCCGTGAAGGAGGTCCCTCCGGATCCCGGGGAAAACTTATTCCTGCGACTGCGCCTCGATCGCCGCCGGGATTAATCCTCCTAGGGGACGGTTACCTCCACATCATCAACATACCAACCTGCGGCCGGTAAGAAATCGACCTCGTCGGATTCGAACTGGAATTGAATCCTGACAGGCTGGCCCAGCCCGGCCTCGGGAATTTTCCGGGTAAACTTTTCCCAGTCCGTCGAAGTGCCGGCGATATTGGTCTGCACTACGGCCAGGACGGAGCCGTCATCGGCATCCAGGACGGAAACTGTTCCCCAGTCGAAAAACTGCTGGCCTGAAGGCGGCTCGATATCAAGGAACTGGTAAAAGTTCAGAGTCGCACTACCCACTGCAGTCAGGTCTATGACCGGAGAGGTTAGCAGGATCACAATGTTCGCGCCGGTAACATCACCGATGTTTGTTCCAAAACAGTTGGGAGCGCTGTGCGCCGATACCGGTCCGACACCTGTTGGACTGCCAAGCTCCCACAGTGTTCCGAGATCTCCGATTGAAGTGGTGGACCACGCCCCTGGACCATCATCGAAATCCTCAACATAGACTGCCTCTGGTGGAGCAGGGAATTCTTCCACGACAAAAAGACGACTGGAATCCACGGGCAGCGGAATACTGAGGGTATTTTCCGGGGGAGTCGCACCAACATCCAGGTTGCCTTCCCAGATCGGCCACTCAGAAGGATGGACACTCGCAATAAGAGCAGGGTCCGCCTCGCTCCTGAGATTGTAGCGCATTCCTCCCTTGCTCTCCCACTTAATGGTCAGGAGTTCTTCCGCCAGTGACACCTCCGTGATGGCCGGGCCCTCCGCTCCGCCGGAGGGGTCAAAGAATACGCCTCCCAGGGCATTGGCCTCCCATCGCTCATCGTGCACCCCCTTGACGGTAAAGACATCACCGGCTGATCCTGAAATATCAAAGAGGACATAGTCGACATCGGCGTTCCGCCACTCCTCGTTCGCTCCCAGCGCATCGACAACACCGGATTCCGTTCCATCCGGGCCAACCACCTGCACTCCGACCGCCGACTCGTAGAGAAGGCCAGACGGGTTGTCCGGAGTGCAGTCGGTAATCACACCAAGACGAAATGATGCCTCCTCGGTCAGGGTGATGGTGAAGAAATCGCTCAGCTCCCCCGTAGTTCCTGATCCAGGCCCACCCACGTTCAGCCAGTAATCCCCACAGACCAAATCGGGAATCGGCCCAGGCAGTAGTGGCTGGGCCACGTCGTCGAAAGCCGACTGGTGATTTTCCGCTCCCTGCCCCTCGTAAGACAACCCTCCTGCAAGCTCCACTGTGGCATAGGACGGCGCTGTAGAATTGAGAAAGTCTCCCTCGGCAGCCTGCGCAATAAAGTATCCGTCCGTCCCATAAACATTATCATCATCACCAAAAGGCTTCTCCACGTCGGAAGTCCGCCATGCATCGTTGGTCTCAACATCGATGCCAATTACCGTGATCCCCTGTCCCGTTTGACGCACCTGAACCAACTCCCCGGCAATGGATGAGGCAGTTGGTCCAATCGTTGCAATCAGCTGGTAGGTAGCCGAAGATTCTGCTCTAATCGTCACGGATCCGGATCCCGCGGCATCCGTGCTCCCGAGGACGTCCAGATCACCGGGTTGGAGGGTGAGACTGGTGAAAGGAGGCGTGACCTCCCAGGAGAAGGTAACCTCCGTTCCGGGAGATACCAGCGTTCGATCGGCCGAGAAGGATGCGATCTCGGGAGGCAACATGATCACCCGCATCGTTGCCGTATTCGTTTCACCACCTCGCGTGGCCTCCAGGGTATAGACCGTTGTCTCATCAGGACCAGGATCAAGCGTGAAAGATCCTGCCTCCTGATTGAAATCCAGCACATCAACATCTCCGGGTTGCAACCGCAGTGAGTCTACGCCCCCTTCGACCTCCCACCTGAAGGTAAGAGCAGTTCCCGGCACACTGATCTCGACAGGGTCTACCTCGAAACTGACAATTTCCGGTGCTTCCGGATTCGATAGCGGGTCAAGGAATACGCCTCCAAGCGCATTGGCTTCCCAGCCGGAATTATTTGCTCCCCAGACCGTGAAAACGTCACCGGCTGCTCCGGAAATATCGAACAGGACGTAATCTACGTCCGCATTCCTGTACGGAAGAACGTCCACAAGGCCAGAGTCCACTCCCCCGGGACCAGTTATCCGTATCCCCGTCGAGGACTCATAAAGAAGGGCTGGTGGGTTCGGCGGTGTGCAGTCCGTGATTACCCCGAGACGAAACGAACCGTCCTCTGTCAGCGTGATAGAGAAGAAGTCATCTTCCGCTCCGGCCACCGTATTGTCGACCCAGTAGTCTCCTGCCACCAGATCCACCACCGGTCCCGGCCCAGCGGCCAGCACGTCATCAAAGGCGGACTGGTGACTCTCGGCCCCGGCTCCTTCATACGCACCCTGAATCAGCCCGATGGTGGCATAAGACGGTTGGGAGAGATTACGCGCGTCTCCCTCGGGATACTGAGCGATGAAATAACCATCACTTCCATAGATATTATCCAGATCCCCGAAAGGCTTGACCACTTCACTTGTCCGCCATGCATCATTGGAAAGGTCATCAATCCCCACCTCCGTGATAGTGGAAGCAATGAGCGGACAGGAAAGCACCAGCAATACAGTGCCATAAAGAAGGAGGCGGGCGACCTTCATCATCAGTTAATATGGAAGGAGCTGAGAGAGCATTATCGAATACCCGATGTAAATGGACTCTGGAAAATGCCAGAGCCCATCCGAAAAAGATCGAAAATTACAGGAGCCCCGGAAGCCGGAAAGTAAACCTCAAGCCCTGCGACGACGGCGAAGGAAAAATCCAAGGCAGCCAACCATGCCAAGAAGGGCGGCGGACGGCTCAGGAACCGGATCAAGGAAAACTCCTCCCAGCGCATTCGCCTCCCATCCCAAATTGTTACGACCCGATACAATGAACTGGTCTCCGGCGTCGCCGCTGATCTGGAAAAGCACATAATCTGGCACCGCGTCCCGTGTTGACTGGAGATCCACGATCCCTGAATCGACTCCTCCGGGCCCGGTCACCCGGATTCCATCGGAAGACTCCCAGATGAGGTCTGCAGGATTCGGGGGGGTGACGTCAGAAATCACTCCGAGAACAAATGTTCCTGGTTCGGAAAGCGTGATCCAGAAGAATTCGTCCTCTGCCAGTCCCCCGAAATTATTCAACCAGAAATCGCCGGCTACAAGGTCCGCCACCGGCCCCGGACCTGCCCCAAGCACATCGTCAAAGGAGGACTGGTGATTCTCGGCCCCTGCACCCTCATATGTGGCAAAGACACTCACATCGATAGTGGCGTATGATGGTTGAGAGATGTTGTTGGGGTCTCCATCCGGATACTGCGCGATGAAGTAACCATCCGTCCCATAGACTCCATCAAGGTCTCCGAAAGGCTTGGGCACGTCACTGGTGCGCCACGAACCTCCGGTCTCGCTGTCAACTCCCAGAACCGTCACCGACGCTGAGTGGCAAAACGAAGACACTGCCAGAGAGAGCAGGCCGCTAAGAAAAAATCTGGAATGGAACATAACTAAAATTGGGTTTTGTCAGTGATTCTAGTTCCTATAGTTATTTCTATTATCCCACTGAGCACAAGCACGATAATAGACTCAGGATCACTAAGTTACCACGGGATAGCAATTCTAATGGCGCTGTGATGTTAATAACTTCAAAGAACTCGCCTCGCCACCCCCTCCTTCTGGGAGTTTTTCTTTTGAATTTCCTTATCGGCTGCCGGGAATCCGATCCCGGGAGCGGCAAAGAAATTAGCCCGCCTCGGGAACGCCCAATCAGTGACAACAGGGAGATGCGGGAAATCTCACCGGAAGAAGATTGGCATACTATTGACGATCCCGATTCCGACGGATGGACCAGTGAGGTGCAGGCTCAGGATGCTCGCCAACAACTGGAGAGGCTTGCGGCCCTGGTGCTTGCCGGCACTCCTGTTCATCGCGAGGACCTGGAACCGC
>Ga0163180_10002062_pt1 | contig 11290 bp, 28 predicted proteins | sample AtlANTMetagenome_2_FD_109647 | JGI IMG/M metagenome (GOLD analysis project Ga0163180, IMG submission 109647) | Marine eukaryotic phytoplankton communities from the Atlantic Ocean - Atlantic ANT 4 Metagenome | ecosystem: Environmental > Aquatic > Marine > Oceanic | place: North Atlantic Ocean...
ATTTTTGTTTGGAGATTATTAATGAGAGTAGGTGACTTAGTGGCCCTCAAGGGCAGGTCAGAACCATATGGTTTTATAACAAAATTGAATGGAGCAGAAATAGCGCATGTCTTGTGGTTTCCAACTTCAAAGACGCCGCAAAGAAAAACGTTTTGTGACCCTGCGAGGTTGGTTATCATTCAGTCGTCAGAAGTAAAGCGCGGAAGGCCAAAGAAGAAAAAGTGATTTTTTTGCTTGACAACTCTACTTGTTTATGAGATACTACTAGCATAAACGATGGCAGAGAGGGCCAAAATGCACAACGATATTTTCATTTCAAGAATTTCTAAAGCATTGGAGATTCATAAAAAATACGCCGTCCTATCAGATTGGGATACTGGGTTCTGCGAGTCTCTTTTAGAACAAATTGAGAGAAAGCGATCTTTATCCGCCAAGCAGGTTGCTATTTTGGAAAAAGTGGAGTCAAAATGCACCACCGAGGCTATTGAAGAAACGCGAAGCTGGACTAACGAATATAAAGAAAAATATCATGATGACGCGCTAATATGTGCGACATATTATAAAAGTGCCAATTATTTCGTGGGTTTAGCCACTCGGATCTTAGAGGAGCCAGACTTTGTTCCATCCCGACCCGCATACAAAAAGATGTGCGAAAACAAGTACGCACAGAAGGTTCTCGCTATATCAAAGGCAGAGCCTGCTTATGCAGTGGGCACGGATGTTGAATTCCGCTCTCCCGCGCTGGGATACCGCAGAAAGCACTTAGCGGGCGTACCGTGTCTCGTTATCGAGATCTTGAAAGAGGTCTACGGACATGCGAAGGGGTCAAAACAGTATAAAATATTGCCCTATGGAGAGTTGGAGGCCGTTCTTGTAGAGGAGAGGCAGATAAAAAAATGTCGTTACAAGAAGGCGAAGAAAGAGAAGCCTGAAGAAATTCCTTTTTAGGCGTAACATTGTGAATTTACTTCAAAAACAAAAAAAATGAAAAAAAGTGAAAAAAGTTGTTGACAAAATCTGATTCTTGTGAGATAATTACATATAGAAAGGTCGGAAAACACATAAGGAGCGACATCTAACATGGCAATCGATTTCAAAACTTTTCTTTCTTGTGCGCCGCACGTCATAGCAGTCCGAAAGCCTATGCTTCTCCGTGGTCGTCACGGAGTTGGCAAGTCCGAGGTGGTATACCAAGTGGCCGAGTCTTTGGGGCTGCCCGTTGTAGAACGTCGAGCGTCACAGATGACAGAGGGGGATCTGTTGGGCATGCCCTCTCCTGAGTTGGTCGAAGTCAATGGAGAACAGGCTTCTGTTTTCCGGCCCTTCTCATGGCTTATTCAGTCCTGCACTGAGCCCGTGGTTCTTTTCTTAGATGAAGTGGACCGAGCGACCCAGGAGGTTCGCCAAGGCATCTTTGAGTTGACTGATAGTCGCAAAATTGCTGGCTGGACGCTGCACAAGGACACCGTGGTTATTGCTGCTGTAAATGGCGGCGAACATGGTGATCAGTACCAAGTTAATGAGATGGACCCTGCGGAATTAGACCGCTACACTGTTTTCGATGTTGAGCCCTCTGTTGAAGACTGGCTTGAATGGGGCAAAGACAATGTTGCTAATATTGTCTGGGACTTCATCAATCAGAATCGAGGGCACCTCGAACACAAAGATGACTACGAGCCGAACAAGGTGTATCCGTCCCGTCGTTCTTGGAAGCGCCTGAATGACTGTTTGGGTCAAGCTGGTCTTCTTGGCGAGTCCTCGCCACTACTTTTCAATCTTGCCACCGGATTCGTTGGTTTCGAGGCTGCGGTATCTTTCAACGACTTTGTTAAGAACTACGAAAAAGTTGTCACGGTCGAAGATGTGTTGGCGAATGGCAAAGTTGATCTCACGTCTGGCTTTGATCTCAATGAGCATTGTGCCCTTATCGAAAAGATGGAGGCTGAAGATACCTTCAAGAGTGCTTTGACTGATGCCGAGATTCAGCACCTTGCAGACTATTCAGTTTCGCTGCCTTCCGAGGCTTTCATGAAGTTGTGGCAACTCATGGGCAAGGGTGATGTGTTGGAGAACACCAAGCGTCTTCATATGGCAACCTCTGCAACTGGCGTTCGCGTCTCTTCTTACATTGTAGAAGTCCTCACGGGCAACAAAGCAGAATAAATGTTACAGCCCTGCCAAAAAAAATGGCAGGGCTTCATTTTTTTTCTTGACAATTCTGCAATCTTGTGAGATAATACTACCATGAATGAGACAAACACAGATTTTGATTTGAATATGCACACTGCTCGACTTCTCATGGCCGAGCCGTTTTTCGCTTCTCTTAGCCGGAGGGTTTCTAAGGCTGCTAGCACTGCAATCCCAACTGCTGGTGTGCGGGTCAATCCTGAAACTGCTCGCTTTGAGATGCTATACAACCCTGAGTTTTTCGCCAAGCTGACAGACGCCGAGCGAACTGCTGTCCTCATTCATGAGTTTTATCATCTTATATTTCAGCATGTCACTGATCGCAAACCCTGGACAGGGCAGGATGTAAAGCCGAAAGAGGCTCGACAGTGGAACATCGCATGTGACTTAGCCATCAACTCTCACATCAACAACCTTCCAGAAATGGCTTGCAAGCCTGGGTCTGGTCCATTTGCAGATTTTGAAAGGGGATTGTCGGCGGAGGCTTACTTGAGCCTTCTCAAGAAAAAAGCAGAAGAGAAGGAAAAAGAACAACAAGAGGGATCATCAGGTGATGCAGGCGACGGGCAGGGGTCTGGACAAGGTTCAGAAGAGGCCCAGGCTATGCCGGAGGATTCTTTTGACAGTCACGATGGTTGGGGAGAGGGAGATCCCACCTCTACTGATATTGCCAGAGAGCGCGTCAAGGAGTACCTCAAGGAAGCTGCAAAGGATGCTCAAAACTCAGGCAGTGGATGGGGGAGCGTTAGCCAAACGATGCAGCGCGAGATTATCGATCGCCTATCTACAAAGGTTGATTGGAAGAAGGTGCTACGCTACTTTGTCAAGACTTCACGCCGCGCAAACAAGCGCAGCACTGTTAAGCGGTTGAACAAGAGGTACGCCTATATTCATGCAGGAAAGAAAGTCACTCGCCGAGCGAACATAGCAATCAGCATTGACCAGAGCGGTTCTGTCAGTGATGGCATGTTGGCGTCTTTCTTCAGCGAACTCAACAAGCTAGCCAAACTGGCAGAGTTTACTGTTATTCCGTTTGACGACAGGGTTTTCGAGGAGAAGATTTACGTTTGGAAGCAAGGGGAGAACAAGAAGTGGGAGCGCGTACTGTGCGGCGGCACCAACTTTGATGCGCCGACCGAATATGTCAACAAGAATGGGTTCGATGGACACATCGTTCTTACCGACATGCTCGCTCCAAAGCCGAAGCCTAGTAAGTGCCAACGCATGTGGATGACCAGCACCTACTATGCGAGCCGACCTTATTTCAAGACCAACGAGCGAATTCTCGCCATTGACGCTGAATAAAATAAAAAAACTTCTTGACAAATTAGATCTCATGTGAGATAATACTTACAGAAACGGTCAAAAGAAAAAAAAGGAGACTCATCTTGAGTTACGATGGAACAGTCAGATGTGGATGGTGCGGAGAGAAAGGTCACAACCGAGCATCGTGCCCCCAGAGGAAGCTATGGGTAGCAGAAAATCCTGACGGGTATGAGGCTCGCCGCGACCGAGCAAAAAGCACAAGAACTCGAAAGTGCAGTTACTGCAAGGGTGCAGGCCACACTCGTCGTACTTGCCAGGTGCTTGTCGAGGATCAAGAAACTGTACGACGTCGCCTCGCGACACAGAGGAAGGAGATAGCTAGCCTCCTCACCACACGCGGCATTGGCGTTGGGGCCTTGGTGCGTATCAGGAAGAATTATTGGGAGGAAGGTTACGTTGTAGGGATTGTAAGGGATGTTGATTGGCGCATGGCAGACGAGATCTCGTCGGTTGGCTTGCAGATTCAGTGGACTTCATCGGGCGAGTATTCAAAGTATCACGTTGATAAGCGCGAATTTGACCTCTCAAAAGAAATGAAGGTGCCGCCAAATGCACCGACTGCACCATACAATGCTATCGAAGTCCTCTCTCCTATATCCGAGGATCTAGTGATGTTGACTGCGCCTATCACATGGGAGTCAGGCGAAAATTTCTTTCAGGAGAGATATTTTCCCAAGGGCGAACAACGCCAAAACTGGCGATTCGCTGATTGGGCCTAGAAAATGAAAGTCGGTGATTTAGTAAAGCGTGATCTAGGGCGCGGATATTATCAGATTCTGGAAATCTATCAAAATCAATATCGCGCAAAGAGACTATCTCTTTTGAACTTGTGGACTGGCACTGTCTTGATCGACATCCGTCCATCGCATGTAAAGGTTTTATAATGGAAGACTCATTAATTATTTTCCTCTGGGTATTGGCACTTGGTGCAATATTAATCCCAACACACTTTGAGAACAAGAATAAATGAAGGTTGGAGATCTCGTACAATGCCCAGAGATAACTACACACAATGGCAAGTTTGAGGCAGCTTATCTTGGCGTTATCATTGGGGTTTATGGACACAAGGTAGAAGTCTTGGGCGGTGGCGAGAATGTCGTTGGCTGGGATGGAACACAGGGAGTTGCAACTTGGGATATGGGCGATATAAAGTTGATACATTCAGCATAAAAGTTCTTGACAAGCGCGAAGTTTTGTGAGATAATACCTACAGAAACAATCGAGAAAAAGGGCAAAGCATGAAGGTCGGTGATTTAATTGAGTATGATGATGATGGTACGGTGGGACTTATTACAAGCGCACCATATAATGCGTCAGGCGCATTACGGCATGTGATCGTCGTCGATGTTTTGTGGCAGGGTGACGATCGACCGTCAAAGATGGACGTAACGGCCATTAAGAGTGGCACTGTGAGGTTGGTTAATGAAAGTCGGTGATTTAGTTGTACAGCTAGGATGGGAAGCAGACGGCGCAGGTATTGTAACTAAAATATGGACTGGTATCGGCTATGCTGGCGAGCAGAATTGGGCTGCGGTCCTATGGCCGGGAGGCGAGTGTGACATGAATTGGGATCAGTTGAAGGTAATCAATGAAAGTCGGTGATTTGGTAAGATGGAGTCCCTATATGATTAAGAGCAAAGCGATCGTGGGCATTATTACAGAGAAATACAAGACCGGATGGTTTCACGTTAGCTGGGTTACGGAAGGCACTGTTGAGTCTACACGGGAACCTGCAATACACTTGGAGTTGGTAAATGAAGGTCGGTGATTTAGTAAGGTTTGGATACGTGAGCCGCTTTACGCAGAGTATCAACAACCGTGCCGGTATCTTTCTAGGCGATCGGCCAATTTATCGCGACGATGGCGTAACGGTGAACAATTTTGCTGTATGGATGTTAGATACTGGCCAAGAGCATCTTTGCGATGGCACCATGAAGAAATGGCTCACCAAAATTAATTTAGAAAAAGATGAAAAAAGTCTTGACAATTCTGTAATTGTGTGAGATAATGTTTACATTGAAATAAACAAGTCTTTCGAGACGCTGGAGAGAAAATGTTTCTATTGGTATTTATGTCTGTTCTTGTTCTTGCGGCCACTGCTTCAGTTGTGACGGTGGGTTAAAATGGCATTTCCTGAAAATAATGAAAAGAACAGGTTTGAACTAGCAGCCAACATCGTTAGCAGTTGGAGTCGCGAGGAATTAGAAGATTATATTATTCGTGAGTTTGAAGCTGATTATCGCGATGGCCTCGGTTGTTTTGAAGAGCATTGGGACGACTTCAAAGGTTCATTCGAGTGGTCACAGGAATTGCGAGAGAGCGTGAAAAAAGATTGTCCTAACCCTGGCTGCTGTTGTGGAGCATGTGATAAGAAAGAAGAAAGTTTTCAAATTAAAAAGGTCAAGGAGGGCCTAGAATAATGACGAGAGAAGAAGAATTGCGTTTGATGGAAGAATTCATCAAGAAGAATGGCGTGACAATGCTCCCGAAAGACGAGCGAGGCCCTGATTACGTTGCGATCAGTGCTTGGGGAAAAAAGAAGAAAAAAGCGAAAAAAAAGAATAAAAAGTCTTGACAATTTGAACTTTGTATGAGATAATATACCCATAAACAGTTGAAGAGGAGAGAAAATGAAAACAGATGACTATCTCATGAAAAAGTGGTGCTTCGGCTTCGGTCATGGTAAGACGAAGGCTCGCGAAGAGGCTCGAATGGGTGCGGATGGTGAGCTTAGCACCTACCGCAGCTATCCCAAGTATCGTACCATCGTCTTTAAGGTCGATAAAGCGTCCAAGAAGGGTGCAGAATGGCACGTAGAGGGCACGCAATTCGCGTCCCTCACTGCCAAGCCTAAAAAGGTCAAGATGGTCCTCACAGAGCGAAACGGGGTGTTGTACGTGTCGGGCCAGAAACGGCCTTTCCTGCGTATCCAAGACCCTGGGGTTGTCACCGAGGAGGGAATTCCCCCTGTAGGCTCTCTGATTACGGTAGACAAGAAGCACGCTATTGTCACGGCAGTCGATCGGAATCAACTAACCGTCTTTGTCGATGGCAAAACAAAAAATGTTGTGTGTCGTCCCGGCCAAATTCGCTGGCACTCTGACAAAGTATTAATTCACGCAAGTAACCAGAAATAAAGGAGAATTCATGCACGACCCAGCTTTTGAAAACGCATTATTTGACCTAGACGATGAGTTTATCTTCGAGAGTGATGAAGATAAGGTTCACGGCATGATTGATAGATTTATGCGCGATGGCTCTCAAAAGAAAAATGTTCTTGTAAGCAAGAGTGATCGAGGTAGGCCAAGAAAACACTTCACAAAGAAGGTTACGATGATCAAGATGGAGTGCTTCGGGCCTTCTATCGTGATTAAAGCAGGCCGAGGGCGACCCGGAAAAAATGAGAAGCGCATTGAAATCTCTGTGCCTGTTGATTTTGAAGTGAAAAACGATAGTATCTACAACTATGCTGACGGCAGACTGGAGGTTATAGATCTATGAAACATATTCTTGTAACCGATACTGAGCTTGGAGTTCTCTTAGAGGCTGCAAGGGAGGCCCAGGAGCTTCGCGAACATTCGATGAAGGAATGGCAGAAAGAGAATTTTGCAAGATTTGATAATGAGATGCACTGCCTCCAGGTCGATTACAACCGGACAGAGCGAGTGATTGAGAGTCTTGAGAAAAGGTCACTTTTTTCGCACTTTTCTGAAGAAAAGTCTTGACAGAATTGAATTTCTGTGGTAATATATTAGCATAAATTGACTGGAGTAAAGTAATGGGATACCGATCATGTGTCGCACTCGCGATTAGTAAAGAATTGATGCCACGTTTTCTAACGGTCTTCGCGAAGTGCCCAGAGGCACAGAGCATGGTCTTTAAGGAGCATGATCGAATGGACGAGGATTATGATGGGGAGGGCACGTTCTTTGTCTATTGGGATTACGTAAAATGGTATACCAGTTTTCCAGAGGTGGAGGCCATTGAGAATTTTTTAGCAGAGTGCGAGCTTGACGACTTTGAAGACTTAAATAATGCTTACGAGCATTATCGTTTTTTGCGCTTGGGCGAGGATCATGATGATCTTGACATGATGGGCCATTTATGTGAGTATGATATTCGACTTACACGGGAGTTGGCGTTTTGAGTAAGATAAAGATAAATAAACCAGTTATTTGTGCAGATGGTTTTAAGATGAGCGTGCAGGCTAACGACAGGGGCAGCTATAGCACACGAGACGTTGACACTGGTAGATATAGTCACGTTGAGGTTGGCTTTCCAAACCGATTCGAGCCGCTCCTCCAGCCCTGGGTAGATGACCCAGAAAAGCCGTTGGATGGTGTTTATGCTTATGTGCCAGTTGAGAGGGTTGCGCTTGTCTGTGCTAAACATGGCGGTGTTGTTTCTGGTGAGCTACCAGATGGCGTTGTGCGCCTTGAAGTTGTAAGGTGATCGGAGGTTTTTTATGGAAGAAGTACAAGTTTGGCAAGCAATCGGTATTTTTATTTTGTGCTTTGGAGTCACTGGAGTGACAATGATATTAATCCACAAGATGGAGCAACGAAACAAGTGCGATCCTCTTGAACGAAGGTCGCGCCGGAAACGAGACAGATGAAGGTTGGCGACTTAGTGGAACTGTCCCAGAAAGGTCGCGACACACTTTGGTGCAGGGAGTTTCGCGGCATGTTTGGGGTCATAACAGAGACGGAGGAAAGGATATACATCGATGACCCTCGCGTTATGTTGGTTTATTACACCGTTATGTTCACAGGAAGAAAAGGGAGCCGACGACAGTCTCGGATACCGCGCTCGTACTTGAGATATGCGTGACGGGCGGCGGGCGGCTCCATGTGAGTAAAAACGCGAATCGAAAATTTTTTTTCATTTAATCAAAGAAAATGCTTGACAACAGGCGAAATTTGTGAGAGAATATAGAAAGAATGGCGGTGGCCACAGAAGGAGAAACACAAAATGAAAACGATGAATGAATATTTTGAGGCCCGAAAGAGAGGGACTACAAAAGAAATATCAGGTACGTGCAATAAGGAAAAGTGGCAAAAGGTGAGGGAGTATGCCATGTATAGGGGCTGCCCTTCCTCTATGGTGGAGGATGCTCTTATTAATTTTGTCATCGACCAAGCATATGAAGAAGCAAAAAAAGCATCCGAGACAGATGCCTACTATAGAGATTGGCGCGAGCGACGATCGCGATAGGAGAAAAGAAAATGACTCGTAAAGACTTTCAGCTTATTGCAGACGTAATCAAGTTACATGTTGATAGTCACACCGGACAAGCATTGGCTTTAGATTTTGCACAAGCACTTCTCAAGGCCAATCCTCGGTTTGATCGCAGGCGCTTTTTAAGCGCCTGCGGGCTACCCTCGATTGACTTAAAGAACGGTCGCGAACTTCATGTGATTGAGGTCGGCTAATGGATTTTGCGCCTTATGCCGCATGGGACGTGATGGAGTATGTCCTTATTTTTATAGCGTTATTCGTTCCTCTAGGCTATTTACTTGAGTACACTCAAGATAAATTGATCGGAGGGAAGATGGATGACTTACCTAGAAAGCGACGACTTTATCGCAGCCATTCTTTGGTTTTGGCTAGCACTTTTCGTAGTCCACGAGATACTCAGCCAAATTCAAAAAAAGTGAAAAAAAGCGAATAAAACTCTTGACAATCATGTGATTTTGTGAGATAATACTTACAGAAACAATCGAGAAAGAGAAAAACTCATGACGATCCCAACCTTCCCGACTCCCTCAAAGACAGTTGTTGACTTGATCAGCCAAGGCCGCCGAATCCAAGCGGCTCGCGAATGGCAGAAAGAGGCTCGCTCTACGCTGGAGAACGGCACTCTCGTTGCGCCCACGATTGAATTGGCCATGAGTGTCATAAAGGGCCTCAAAAAAGGATTGCCGCCGCTAGATATTGCAGTGGAGGGGAACAATTATGTTGATGCCTTCAAGGTTGATGAAAGCGTTGCGATGCAGAAGTTGAAGGCAGAACGCTTCGCGAAGTTCATGGAAGAAGACCAAATGGCTGAAACTGGTGAAGGTGTGTGTGATACATGCGGAAAAGCAGGTTCGGTTAAGAATTTTTATGCGCCCGATGGAATGGGCTACCCTACTTTAGTTTTACAAAGCTGCATCGAAGGATGCAAATAAAAAGGAGACATCATGTCGAACTGGAACAATGCTCACCGAAACAATGCACTCAAAGACCTTGAAGCACTGGCCGAATGGTCGAGGGCGAACTGGTGGAAGACTGGCAAGCAAAAAAAGCGATCGAATGCTCGCGCTTCGCACCATCTTGAAGAAAAAAAGTCAAAAAAAGACGAAAAAGATGTTGACAAATCGCGAAATCTGTGAGATAATATATGCATAAACAGTCGAGGAAGACATCATGCAAGCAAAAGCACTTATAAACGCAATCACTGTCCGTTCAACCGAAACCTTGCCCAATGGAGTCAAGGTTGTGCAAATCGATGTGGCAGACTACATCGACTTCATTCGGAAGCCTCACGCCATCGAGTATGATGGCGAGCTTTATGGTCGCAGCGGTTGGAATAGCGACAGGCATGTTGCCTACTACCGATCTGACATTAAACCCGCTCTTGCCGTTAAATGGTAGAGGAGAGACATGACCACAGTTGAAGTAAAATTTCCTCATACGTTTCACTTCTCGGATTATCACGAGGCGTCGAGCGTAGCAAAAGTCCTTAAACAAATTACAGGAAGGGCCATCTTCTACAAAGAAGAGGGCTTTGACTCGAAAGGATATCGGTTTGTTTTCGATGTACATCCACTGCCATTGGCAGACGATGAAGACAATTTTTCACGCAAGAAAGAAGCCTTTCTTGCGCCTTGAAGGGGGACAGTATGTCAAAAGTACGTGAATATTTAGCCAATCAGGTGTTGCAAAACACAGATCCAGATAGAATTGACCTGTCGGAATTGTTGTTGGTAATGTATGATTCGGATATGTTGGATACAGACATCGACGAGAGTACGGGAGAGCCTGTCTTTGCTTTGCGAGAAGACATCGATGAAGCCACAGAAGAGAGCGCCTATGTATTCTATGAAAATTTGACTCAACTTGATGAAATGTCCTATTTTTCTTATATTCGAGGCGAAAAACATTAAAAAAACTCTTGACAAAGCTAGCTTTTCATGTTATTATACAGGAGAAGAAAGCAAAGGAGCTTCAAATTGACAAAAGTACAAGCAGTAGAGCTATTCAAATTCGCATTCCTACCAGCATTCAAGGGCAGCAGCAGAACAACCATCCGATGTGCATGGAATGATTTTGTCGATGGCCTTTGCAGAGATGGTCATATCTCGGAAAACCAACAAAACCGTTGGGCGCAACCCAGCTTCTGTAAATAGGAGAGAAAATGAAAAAGTTTATCGTACCAGTTACTTGGATGGTTGGTGCTTCCGTTGAAGTTGAAGCAATCGATGAAGATGGGGCAGCACATGAGGCGATGGGAGTTGACATAGATTCAATTCCTGACCCTGAGTACGTGAGATTTAGCTACGAGGTTGACGCTCAAGCGATTGAAGAGATATCAACCGAAAAGAATGAAACCGGCGACTTCTCCGCATGGAATGATATGCCCGGAGGGTTCTAAATTTGAAAAAGTGAAAAGAGGTTCTCGGTGGTGCCTACTGGCTTAATAGGCAACCTTTCAAGTTCTTAGCCTGCCTGGTCGCTCCAGGGAGTAAGGAAAACGATGAAAGCTAGACCATCGACTCGGAATGGCCAAACGAGC
>Ga0163180_10002063_pt1 | contig 11287 bp, 9 predicted proteins | sample AtlANTMetagenome_2_FD_109647 | JGI IMG/M metagenome (GOLD analysis project Ga0163180, IMG submission 109647) | Marine eukaryotic phytoplankton communities from the Atlantic Ocean - Atlantic ANT 4 Metagenome | ecosystem: Environmental > Aquatic > Marine > Oceanic | place: North Atlantic Ocean...
CCTTTTTGGAAGTATCGGGCTGCTGGCCAAAGCCCACTCTCCTTCTCTCTCACGGGGATTGGATACGGGCTGGTGGCATCCGGAAGTACAAGAACAACTCGGCGAGAAACACCTTCAACTCACCCCGAGCAAAGATTGGAAATCCCCTCGTTGGATCGGCGGTGAAGAATACGGGGCACTCTCCATTGTGGACCCGGAAGGCGACGGAGGCTCGCTCACACTCGCCTCCGATGGCCCGATCGCAGTCCTTTTACGCGGACCGATTGGCGCACAACTCCACCTACGGGACAGCACAAACCAGGAAGTCTCCGGAAGTATAGAATCCGACCCCATCGTGGAAGAAGGTGAAGGGCCAGTAGCTCGTTACCTGGACCACGGTATGGTTGCCGTCCGCCTCGAAGCCAAAAAGGGAGTCCTGGCCATCGAGCTGCAAAAGGCCGGTCCCGATGCGCAACTCTATGTACTGCCCGGCCGCGAGGCAATCTACACCTTAGATCGCTCCGGTGAAGCGCAGTTTGTGCACTACTACCAGCTGCTCAATCGGGTCGAAAACCAGCGCTGGGCCGTCGAGACGCTTCAAGACCGTAACCTCACCATCAACCAACCCCCACTGTGGTCCTATGTGCTCGCACTACCCGCCGCCTTGGTGGATGGCGAGATGCCAGCCGCCAACATGCTCTTCTTGTTCGTGCTGCTTTTGGTGGGATTCACCGGACTCGCGCTACTGGAGGCACTTGCTAGCGATACCGCCTGGGCAGGGTGGGCCATTCCGGGACTCTACGTCGGTGCGCACTTCCACATGATGCACACCCCTGGCTCGACAAACTTCCCCGATTCGCTGTACACCGCAGCGCTCTTGGGTGGAGTACTCGCGCTACATCGTGCAGTCCGCACCCAAAAAGGCCACCGTGTAAGCGCACTCGGGTTGGCTGCGGGTCTATTGCGCTACCCGGGCACCATCGTGATTACCCTCTGGGCCGCACTCCAACTCTGGCTCGCGCGTCGAAATGCCATGCACGCCGTTCGACAGATGTGGATCGTGGTGGTTGCAATTGCAGCACTGCTCGCCGTCATCGCTATCATTGGCGGGCTCTTTCAAGAGTGGCTCAACATTCTCTGGTTCGAGACAGGCCCCGAACACTACGACAACAATCAAGAAGCATCTGCTCTGTGGGCCCGGCCCGCAGAGTTTTATACCGAGTGGGCCCGCTACATGGGTCTTGGCTTCCTCGGAAAAGCCGCACTCGCTGGGTGGTGTTTTCTGGCTGCCGTGCTGGTCTGGTTCAAGTCTCCAGGCCGGTGGCTCATGGGCTGTGCGCTGGCCTACTCGCTGCTTCTCTGCACCATCGACCACTTCCCAAGCCACTACTTTCTGCCACTTGTTCCACTGATGGGCCTGAGCTTGGCCATGCTGAGTACCACTCAACCCAAAGGCGTCCGCCGTGAATACTTAGGCCTCGTATGTGCCGCGCTGCCCCTGAGTCTTCTGTGGGTCGGCGGGGTGTAGCCATGCTGTTCAAGCCCCGCTATCGACTGCATCTCTTCGCCGGCGCACTCGCCGTCGTCTTCTTGATTCTCAATCTGTGGTGGATTGGCGCAGACAAGCTGGTCCGTGACGGTGATGAAGAAGGACATGTAGGACAGGCTGAGCTCATTGTTGAACAACTCAATCAAGGTCGTTTTGCGGGTGCCATCGACTTGGCATTCGTCTCCGACGACATGGGAGACTACCCCTCCTTCTACCACTCCAATGTGGCCCTTTGGTGGTGGCTCAACGATGGTGGGCACCCTTCCCGACTCTCGGTTCGCTCCTTCAATCTCCTCTACTTGGTGCTTGCAGCGGGCGCGATTTATTGGATGCGAGGCCGGGTCCCCACAGGTCCGGCCCTACTCGGGGCCAGCACGGTGCTCTTCTTGCCTCTATCGGTGGGCATCGCGCGACACTTTATGCCAGAAGGTGCCCTAGCTGCCTGTGTAGCTCTGGCCATTGCGGCCGCTGTTCGCCAGCGCAATCACCCCTCACCACGCAGCGCTCTTTTATTAGGACTGGCCTTGGGTGCGGGCTTTCTTACCAAACAGACCTTTCCGCTCTATGTAATCGCTCCCCTCGCCTATCTGATCCGGCCCCATCGCAGTCTGTTGTGGTGTCTCCCCGGGCTGCTTTTGGTGCTGCCGTGGGCGACCAACAATCTCTTTGACCAAGGAGGATACTTAGGCGCATCTGCGTCCTATCAGGGCGACGCGGGCTGGTGGGGTCATCTACGCTTCTATCCAACGGCTCTCTGGAGCTTAGGCCTTGGGCCGGTCTGGTGTCTGTTGTTCTTGGCCGCGATTCGATTCGGCTGGAGTAGCCGACATCGTGACACCGTCATTCTCGGGCTTGTCTGGCTTCTGGGGGGCATGCTGGTCTTAAGCTTTGTGCCTAAGAAATATGCCCGGCTTCTTGTGCCATTACTGCCGGCATGCGGGCTGATCTTCGCCGCAGCCCTCTCCGCACGCCCACGCTTCGCACCCTTTCTTCTGATGGGCGTGGCATGGACCACCACCGCATCCATTTCTCCCAAGGCCCATACCGCCCCAAGCGCCTCACTGGTGGCCTTCGAACCAGGAGAAATCCAAGTCTGGTTTCGCGCACCAGTCCGCCAAGACCTCGGTTTTTCGACACTCCGCGACATGGTCAAATCTCATCCAAACAAACCGGTATACGTCTCCAACGCCCCATCCCTTACCGACCATCAGACCACCCACCCTTGGGACGCACACCTTGGCCCCTGGCTTCGGAGAGATGGACTGGACCGCGAACTCTTCACCGACTTGAACCAGGTGCCCAATGGCCCATACCTCTGGATCAACTTCCCCTCGAGTGGGCCTGTGCCCGATGGCACCTACCGCGTCCCACTGCTCGATCAGCCCTTCCAAGTCTCGATTGAAAACAAACCATGACGCGGGTTTCTTGGCTCATCCCGTTTCGAGATGCCGAAGCATGGATTGCAGAGAGCATCCAGTCGGTCTTGGACGAAGCCAGCGAGACCGACGAAATCATCCTGATCAACGACGGAAGCACCGATAGCTCAGTCGCGAAGCTTCCCAAAGACCAACGCATTCGCCTTCTTCAACAAAAGCCCCAAGGCATTGTTGCCGCACTGGAGGCCGGTCGTTCTATCGCCAAAGCCGAGTTCATCGCACGCATGGATGCCGACGACCATTGCCTTCCCGGACGAATCGACGCACAGCTTGCCGCACTTCGGGCCAACCCAAAGCTCGCCGCTATCGGTGGGCAAGCCGAGATTCACAGCGATGGAGACCCAGTCGGTGAAGGAATGCAGCGCTACGTCAACTGGGTGAATCAACTCCAAGATGTCCATCGGGAGCTGCTGGTAGAAAGCCCGCTGTTCCATCCAGCAGTGTGTTTCCGCGCCGAGGCCGTCGAGGAGGTAGGCGGATATCGCCAAGGTGATTTTCCGGAGGATTACGAGTTGTGGCTCCGATTGGTGGCCGCAGGCTGGAGAATCGACAATCTGCCTCGAAAAGTAGTCCGCATTCGCGACCGCCCCGAGCGACTCACGCGCAGTGACCCGCGATACAACAAAGCCGCATTCCGACACGCACGACAGGACTTCTTGGGCCGAACACATCTCGCCACACCGTCTCGAGTCGTCATTTGGGGTGGAAAGAAAGGTGCCCGGCCGTGGATTCAGTGGCTAAAAGCAACCGGGCACGAACTGGTGGCGGTGGTCGACATTGTGCCCGGGCACGAGCGTGGCGGTCGCCCATTGGTGCTCCCCGAACGGCTGCCCAATCTGGATTTCGATCTGCTCTTGGTTGCCGTTGGACAACGCGGTGCCCGAACATTGATTCGTGAGGAACTCAACCAGCTGTGTCCCCATCGAATTGAAGGCCAAGATTGGTTTGCCGTGCTCTGATCCGATACACTTCCCCACATGAACGAGAACACACCCCCCAACGACGAAAAAGAAGAAAACCCGCTGGCCGATTTAGGTGGTTCGCAGAGCCTCTTGGGCGAGTTCTGGGACTTCATCAAGCACAACAAGCTGTGGTGGATGACCCCCATCATCGTGGTGCTTCTAGCGATGGTCGCCTTTATTCTCTTCGCCGAGTCCTCACCGGTACTGCCCTTCATCTACGCGATGTAGGCTCGACTTAGTATCGTTTTTTCGCACGCTCAAGCGTCAGCGGGCCATCGGTTTTTTCGACCCAGTAGCTCTGTGCCTCTGGATTCAGTGGACTTTTATCCAGCATTTCCCGTCGAAAGAGCTTGAGAAAAACAGCCACCGGCGCAACTGCAATCACATAGACCAAGGCCATTAGAATCCAGTTCTGCAGCTTAAGAATGCCATGCAAGAACGCCTTCTCGCGACGCCAAAGGCCTTTAAAAAACCGAATCACGACTCAGTCACAACCTGGAAAGTGTTCCACATACTGGATCTTGTAATCCGGAAAGTGCTCCACAATCTGGACTTTGTAGTCAGGAAAGTGTTCGACAATCTGCCACTCACCAGGGTCATCCGGAAAAGCATCCACCTTCTTGACCTTGATGTCTGGAAAGTGCTCCACAACCTGCACCTTCACATCCGGAAAGTGCTCCACCAATTGGATCTTCCCGAAGAGCTTACACTTCTCCGGCTTTCCTTTCGCATAGGCCTCCTGGCAACCCGCGAGCTCTAACGCAAAGGCTTCGGACCCCGTGAGGGGGTCCTGCACCCGTACAACTTCCACGCGCAAAAAGCTCGTGACCAGAAGAAGCCCTCCGACTCTCAGTAGGCCTCCCAACCGCATCGCAGTATCTCCCTGTGCAACCCGAACTGCATTCTCTCATGGAAGCATTCCAAAGAGCAAGCCGGCTGCGAATCCACAACACACCAATTGGCTGTGTGCATCCCTGTTGAGAGCGTGCTACCTCCAGTGGGCACTCGAACACAATGGGGCGCCCCTTGCTGACCTTGCTGGCTTTACTGACGACTCCTTCCGCTGAAGCGGCCGACCTCTACTGGGGCGGCCATTACACCTCGCGCTTCACGGCCTACGATTCCCTCTCGCTCGGTTCCGAAAATGATCGCGCGGAAGGACTGTCCACCGCTCTGGACCACCGTGCCCAGTTGCGTCCAACTTGGGCGATTAGTCCCAATATTGGTCTCCATGCACAACTGGATGTCTTCTACCTCCAAAACTGGGGGCACAGTCCTGCGACCTACGTCGATCCAGTGAGCGGTGAAAGCATCCCTGTCGCATCGGCCGATGGAATCGCTTCCGCAGAGAGCAGCTTGGTCGCTCGCGCACTGTGGGCGGATATCTACGCACCTCTGGGCCGCATCCGCTTTGGACGGATGCCTGTCGATTGGGGTGCCGGTATCGTGCTCAATGCGGGACAAGATCCCAACAGCAAATATGGGGACACTTCCGATCGAATCGAGTTCACCACCAAGGTTGGCCCGATGTATGTGGAAGGCGCCTACGACCTGATCTCAGAAGGGCTCCTTGGAGAAAACGACGACTTTCATGTGGCCAACGTGGCATTGGCATGGCGCACCGAAAATGTGGGTATCGGCTATCTCAACCGCTATCGCATGCAGCCCTCCAACGATTTCGGCAGCTACCTCGGCGACATCTGGGCGAAAGCCGATTTCGGTACCTTGTCTGCAGAAATCGAGTTTGCATTCGAGTTGGGCGGCGGAGATCTCAGCACAGGCGCGAACGATATCGACATCGCGAGATGGGGTGGAAACCTCCAACTCGGCGCACAACTCGGTGCCATCCAAGCCGGAGTTGAGATGGGTGTGGCCTCAGGTGACGAAGACACCTCAGATGCCAAGCTCAAGACCTTCACCTTCGATCGGGACCACGATGTGGGCATCCTGATGTTCGAAGAGACCCTTCCCGTTCTTGAAGCAACGGTGATGAACGAAAGTACCGGTGGACGCACACTCGATGCAGCCCGAACCGGAAACGCGGTCTCCAATGCGCAATACCTGCGCCCTTGGGTCAGCTACGCACTGCGCAAAGATCTGGTGCTCACCGGGCAACTGCTAGCAGCCCGTGCCGACAAGCTGGATGAATCCGAGAGCACAGGCCGTGGCTACGGCACTGAAATTGGCCTGAGCGCTGCGTATACGCCGTATGAGAAAGTCACAATCACCCCTGCTGCCGCTCTCTTCCTGCCCGGCGCGTACTACTCCGAGTATGTCGACGACGATCTGGGCGGGGCCTTCAATGGTCCCGTGTATGGCGGCCGCATTCTTGCGACTGTTTCCTTCTAAGGACGCGAGGACTCCATGCAACTCAAAGGTGTTCACACCGCGCTGGTCACCCCATTCGCGGACGATGGAAGTGTGGATATTGACTGCTTTGCGCGACTCTGTGAACGACAGATAGGCGCAGGAGTCGACGGCTTGGTGCCCTGTGGTACCACCGGCGAAACCCCCACCCTGTCCCAGGATGAATGGCAAGAAGTCGTCTCTACTGCCGTGCGTGTCTCCGACGGCCGCGTGCCCGTCACCGCAGGTTGCGGCACCAATGCCACAAACACAACAGTCGACAACATCGCCACGGCAATGGAACTTGGAGCCGATGCCGCATTGGTGGTTCTCCCCTACTACAACAAACCCAATCCCGATGGACACAGAGCACACATGAAAGCCGCTGCGGCACTTGGACTGCCTGTAGTGGCCTACCATGTCCCCGGTCGAACCGGTCAACGGGTATCCGCCAAGCTACTCGGCGAGCTTTCCCGTCTACCTGGCGTAGTCTCCGTCAAAGAAGCCACCGGTGATGTGGGCTACGGTTCCGACGTCATTCGTTCGACCCAGGCGACCATCGTCTCCGGTGACGACTTCACCTTCTTTCCCTTGATGTGTGTCGGCGGAGAAGGAGTCATCTCCGTGGTCTCAAATGTGGACCCGAGTCGCACGGTAGCCCTCGCCCGCGCCGCCACATCCGGTGATCTGGCTCGTGGGCGTCGCCTCCATGATCACCTGATGCCACTTGTGCACTACCTCTTCTCCGACACCAACCCGGCTCCCTGCAAAGCAGCCCTCGCAGCACTCGGACTGTGCGAAAACCGCGTACGCCTACCGCTTGCTGCCGTAGCACCCCCCCCACCTGAATTGTTGGAAGGGGTCACGCAATGATCCGCATTGGAATCAACGGAGCAGCAGGCCGCATGGGTCAACTACTCTGCGCCCGAATCTTGAGTGCGGATGACATGGCGTTAGCAGCTGCAACAGATTTGGGAAGATTCGCAGGCATGGATGTCGGCAGCTTGGTCGGCCTCGGGGAGAAAGGCATTCCACTCTCCGAACCCCAAACAGGCATTTATGATGAATGTGATGTGGTGATTGACTTCAGCCTGCCAGAAGGAACCACCCGACTCCTCGATGTCCTTGGATCACAAGCACTTGTAGTGGGTACCACTGGTCTTACCGAACAGAGTGCGATGGACTTGGGGCGACACGCACAAAGCAATCCCGTAGTGCTCGCAGCCAACTTCTCAACCGGCGTCAACGTACTGCTGAGTTTGGTAGAAAAGGCCGCAGCACTTCTGCCGGACCACGATTTAGAGATTGTGGAAATGCACCACGCCCGAAAAATCGACGCGCCCAGCGGCACAGCCTTGGCACTCGCCAAAGCCGCTTGTGATGCACGCGGTGTCGATCCTGAGGAAACCATTGTGTACGGCCGCGCAGGCGATGTGGGAGCCCGGCCAAAAGGCGAGATCGGTGTCCATGCCATTCGCGGTGGAGACATTGCGGGTGACCACAGCGTGACGCTCTCCGCACCTGGAGAACGCCTGGAGTTGGCCCATCGCGCCACATCGCGAGCGGCCTTCGCAGATGGTGCACTCCGCGCAGCACGCTGGCTGGTCGAAAAGCCTGCTGGACTCTACGACATGCAAGATGTGCTCGGCCTAAAAAACCGTTAGTGGTTTACTGTTTTTTCTATCCCGAACTCCCCAGTAGTAGGATTTCTACCTTGATTACAACGAAAAAGTTCGTCCTTGGTATCGCTCTCTCCACACTCAGCATTGCCTGCAGCAAAGATGGGGATGACCCCATTGATACCGGCACACCGAACACGCCACCATCGATCTCGGGTGTGCTCATCACGCCAGATGAGATTTACGAAAGCAGCACGGTAAGTTGTGAAGCAGAGGGCTGGGAAGACCCCGATGGAGATGAACCCCTCTACGAATTGGTATGGACCGTGAATGACGTCGAGGTCAGCACGGAGCCCAATATCGACGGTGCCGACTTTAATAAAGGTGACACCCTCGCATGCACCATCACACCTTTAGACAGCGTGGAGGCTGGAGAAAGCCTCACAAGCACAGCCATCGTTCAAAACAGCCTGCCGACCGGTGAGTCAGCAGTAATCGAACCCGACTCCGCGAGCGTAAAAGACAGCCTCTCCGTGCTGGTGACTGGTGAAGCGGACGATGATTTAGATGCCGTCACCTGGACCAACGAGTGGTTTGTCAACGACAGTAGCTTGGGGACAAGCCCCAATCTCAGCGGCGATCTCTTGGTACGCGGAGACACTGTCTATGCCATCACCACACCGAACGATGGTGAAGCAGACGGACAAGCCATTACGACCGAAAGCATTGAAATCGGCAACGCCACCCCGGATATCACCGAGGTCAGTATTTACCCGAGCGAGGCATACACGAACGACCTGTTGTCGGCCATTGTGACCGGTGAGGATGTGGACGGTGACGAGGTGACCTACACCTACGCATGGACCGTGGATGGAACGGTTGTGGCTGAAACGGCCACGTTAGACGGAAGCACCTTTTTCGACAAAGACCAAGTCGTGCAAGTCACAGTCACTCCAACCGATGGAATCGACACCGGTAAACCGGCCGTCTCAGAATCCGTCACCATCTTAAACTCAGCACCCACTCGACCCACTGTCGCAATTAGTCCTTCCCTACCCCACGGGGGACAAGACGACTTGGTCTGCGATTTGACTGGCGTCTCCGAGGATGCTGACGGCGATAGCATTACCTACACTGGCGCATGGCAACTTGGTTCCGGCGCGTGGTCCTCCACAACAACAACCACCCACCCTGACGACACCGTCGACGGTGGATACACGTCGGAAGCCGAGGTGTGGTCCTGCACACTCACCCCCAATGACGGTACAGAAGACGGCGAAGCCGGTTCGGACTCCGTCACCATTCAAGCACCACTGCCTACCCTCGAACTCGATGGAAGCAGCGACATCTTGAGCGCGGGCACCTACACCTACTACGAAGTCTCGCTGAAAAACGGCGCGACACTCACCATCGATGGACTTGTTGAAATCGAGGTTTCCCGAAGCTTTAGCGTCGACTCCACATCCATTGTGGATGGTGATGGTGGCGGTGACTTTAGCGACAGCGGATCGGGCACAGGAACCAGTGGTTCAGGGAGCGGCGCCGGAGGCGCTGGCTACGGCGGGGACGGAGGAAGTGGTGGCTATGACTCCAGTGACACCCGCGGTTTAGGTGGTAGCACCTATGGAAGCGACACTACCGAATCCATCGAGCAAGGCTCCGGCGGGGCAAGCAGCGACTATGAAGCTGGCGGTGCTGGCGGGGCTGGACTCGCTGTGTGGGCCGAGGAAATTGATATCGCAGGCCTCATCAGCATGAACGGGGAAACCCCGGCCGGTGGGCACGGCCGAAATGGCGGTGGCGGTTCTGGCGGTGGCATCCTTCTTGTGGGTGATATTGTCGATATTAGCGGCACACTCGCAACGATCGGCGGAAACGGCGGAAGCGGAAACGACACCTACAACGATGGTGGCGGGGCTGGCGGCGGTGGCCGAATCAAAGTCTTTTACGATACCTCGCTCACCGTAAATGGCGACTATGATGTCAGTGGTGGCACAGGTGGCGTATACGGAGATGCCGGTCACGGTGAAGACGGCCAAGACGGAACCACCACCGAGACCAATCAGACCTACCCCTGATGCTCAAACCGGGCAGTTTGGCGAATACACGAAATGGCAATCCCGGCATAACTCACGGCCGGGCACTCCCTTCCCTTTGACCTCGCGACGTATGGCCTTCAGGCCCATGTCTTCGGTCCAGATCCGCGACAAACTGTCGCTCGTGACCTCTCCAATGCGGTTCGACATCTGGTGATCCCAAGTACACAACGTCACCTTGCCGTCCCAGGAAATCACTGGAGTCGCATGAGGCGCATTGCATCGACGTGCTCGGGTCTCCTCTCCGCTGTCGCATTCAATATCCAGGATTTCGGCGACTTCTTCTAAACGTTCACGCGCCGTCTTGGTCGCCTGGAAATGGTCGTGATCAGAACGCCTAAACCAAATCCCATCCCCCTCTTTTCTCACACTGCCCGCGTGGACCCACGGTGTACTGAGCCGGTCCTGCCATGTCTCAACAAAAGCGTACGGATCAATCGCTTCATCGACACGCCAACTCGCTACCACACGCTGCCGGCGATTTCGAACCGACAAGAAATAGTCCATGTTGCGTAGGACATTCTCTTCCTGCATTTCCGCTGCATGTCCGTGCAAAACCCAGGTTTGAGGGACATCGAATCCGGCACACACATCGGCAATTTGAGTATTCAGAAGCAAGCCATCTGTATCGATGCGCATCTCGCGAAACACACCGCGCTCAACTGCCGCAAGCACATCTTGAAGTACCAACACGATCTCAGGATGCAAGAGGGGCTCCCCGCGCCAGGTGAGATGCACCACATCAAACCCAAGACCACGACGCTCTAAGTCCGTCAGCACACCCCGAATGACTTCTCGACCCAAAAAGCCGCGACCGAAATCCACATAGCCACGGTTTCGATATTCGTACCAAAGGAAAGGGTCTTCCCAGCAACGCTCTACATCTCCGGGGCTCTTCGCCATCAAGGCATCAAAACGACGACGAATCGCGGGCCGCAGTGGATCATCCCACGGCGCCATATCCGCCAACTCGAGGGTCAAAACACCCGGCTCAATCCGTTCCGGCTGTTTCCGCAGACGTTCCGTGAAACGCCCACCCATCTGCCGCTTTAGACTCTCAAAACCACGCTCGAGGAGCTGCCCTGCCGAGTCCGAGTCCCGCCGCAAATAGCAATTCTGAATACACGGCGTCGTGCATTGCTTGACCACTTTTCTGCGCTCGCGCAGCTGCCGGCTCGTCCAAAGTTGCTGCAGAGTATTCTCGCGCACAGTGCCAAACTTTCCATTGAGAAACTCCAGTTCACCATCGCACATGATCGCCGACCCATCCGAGTGGATGTAGAGTTCCTTCCAACCCGCC
>Ga0163180_10002065_pt1 | contig 11278 bp, 10 predicted proteins | sample AtlANTMetagenome_2_FD_109647 | JGI IMG/M metagenome (GOLD analysis project Ga0163180, IMG submission 109647) | Marine eukaryotic phytoplankton communities from the Atlantic Ocean - Atlantic ANT 4 Metagenome | ecosystem: Environmental > Aquatic > Marine > Oceanic | place: North Atlantic Ocean...
ATATATATACCACAAAGCGACCGACGATGATGTGTGTGCAGTGGTGTGTCTCCGTCCTTCTCTCTCTTCGTTGTTGTTCTCGATGTTGTTGTTGCGCGTTTGGTGGTGCGCTATTCTTCTTCTTCTTCTTCTTCTTCTTTTTGTCCCCAAGTCTTTTTTCTCTTCGTCGTCCAAAAATTGGATTGGAAAAAACTATCTACTGAGAGAGTCCTAACTATGGCACCTTAAAAGAGCTCCCGAAAAAAGGTGAAAAATAAGGAGGTGCGTTAGAGGTATGCTGAGTAGAGACGCTATTAAAACTTGTGCGTCTCTAAGGTATTCTGGGTATTCTGACAGCAACTCAGCTGTATATCTTTGGGTATCAAAAAGACACAAAAAAAAGAGAAAAAGTCGCGCACAAAAAAACACAAAAAACAAAACACAAAACACAAAAAAAAAAACAAAAAAAAGCTCTCTCTCTCGTCTCTCGTCGTCACAACTTTGACACGCCCCACAAAAAAAGAGGAGAAAGAAGTGTGTGTGTGTGAAGAGCAACGCAAAGAGTCGTCTGTTGTGTGTGTTGGCCAACGCACGCAACGACATGGCGTTGTCGTCCAACGGGTCCCCGCAATCATCGATCGATCCGCACGCGTACTGCCGCTTGCGCTTCGACGAGGCCGCGGAGGAAGCCATCGAGAATCTCGCGAACGTGCTCCAGTGGCACAGAAACAGCCAACACGAGGGGATGTTCGTCGCGCAGAAAGACGGGAGAGCGGGTGCGTCTCGAAAGCTTTCTTCTTCTTCTTCTTTTCTTCTCTCGATTTTTGTCGTCGCGTCCGAAATTCGTGTCTCGAAATTCATTATTGGAATTTTGGAATCGCGGAGAGCCATCACCGTTGGTTTGGACGACGACGACTTTGCGCGTTTTGAGACCCTTTTGGAGGAACGTCGTCTCTCGAACGCGCGGGGTCGTCTTTTGAGCGTCGAAGAAGAGAGCCTTCCTCTTTTTTTTTCTCTTCTCAACAAAAATGGCCGAGTGGTGGTGATGTCGTGGTCGTGACGTGGGATCTCGCTCTCGAATTTGCCGCTTGCGAAACGTCGCGGGAAAGAGAGAGTAAGATCTCCGCGCGCGGCGCGCGAAAAGGCGGGAAAAGACAAAGAACAGAAACCCAAAGAGCGACGGTCTCGACGCGACGCGTTCGGCGCCTTTTTTCCGTTTTGGACGATTTTGTTATTGGTCGCGCGGCGGCAAAACGTTCGTGTTCTACTCGTGTGGTCTTTCTTTCTTTCTCTTGTACTTACACGAGCTTTTTTTTTTGTACGCTCCGCTCCGCGCGCGCAGGCATGAACTCGGCACCGCCGCACTTGATCCTTCTGTCCGGTTTATCCAAGTGCAACCAGTCGGCGAACTCGATTTCAGCGCAGGTGAGGCACGCGTCGACGCAGTTCCCTCAGATAACGGGGAGGCTTTTGCCCAAGTGTAAAGTCACGCAGCAAGGCGCGGTGTTAGTTTCGGTGGAGTGTCCGGAGAGTTTGAGACTCTCGAAAGCGTTGTTAGGGTTACTGCCAGGGTGCGATAGGTATTACGCGGAACAAAGTCCAGAGGCGATATATTTGACGCTCGGGAGGTACGCCGGGTCGGACGTGGAAGGGTTCGAGCAATGGCTCGATCGAAGTTTGGAAAGTCAGTTAGATTTGTTGCCGAGGTTCCGAGGGACGTGTATACAGTTGAGCGACGAAGCGAGGCCGTTTCCGAATCCGAGACTGGCATTAATGGGATCGTTAGCAAGCGCGTCGAAATTGGTTGCTGAAACGACGGCGACGGCGGCGGCGACGACGACGACGACGACGACGACGACTGCGGTAGGGGGACTTGGAGATAGATTTGGAGGTTTTGGAAGCGGAGGCCTCGGCGGGTTACACGGTGACGCGGTGCCGCAAAGGAACACGAACTTCGATACCGATTACGACGCAGCATCGAGTATTCTGGCATCCGTTGGAAGTGGTGGTGCCGGGGGTGGTGGTGGTTTAGGATTAGGCTTTGGGGGCAGCGCTTGGGGTGCCGGCGGAGGCGCGTTTGGAGGGGGCGTGTTTTCGACGTCGCCGGTTGGCACAGGTAGCAGCGGTGGCGGTCATCAGCAATCGGGCGCGGCGCCTGGTTCGTATTCCGCCGGGGGTGGCTTGTCTTCATCGGCGTCCTCAGCTTTAGGTGGTGGTAACATGATAGGAGGTAGTGGAGTTGTTGCGGCGATGCCCGCGACGTCAGGGGTAGTGGGAACTGGCGGAGCGGGACAGGCGGGAGGTCCTGCGCCGCCGCTTGGTCCGAGACCGGTCGGCGTGCCAGGTTTCACCAGCGGCTTGGGATCATCTTTAGTAGGGGGTCAACAACAACAGCATCAACCGCAAAGACCCCCGGGAGGTCCAACGCCACCGGGAGGGCTGTCACCTCCCGGAGGAGCTCCGGTGCCGCCTTCTGCTCCACGACCGACGAGTTGGGCGTCCATCGCTAAATCTACCGCGACTGTTGCTCCGGAAAATGCCGGACCGGCTAGAGTTGCTGCGTCGCGTGCTCCACCAGGTGGTGCAATCCCACAACCGCAAGTACCGAAAGGTCCACCTCCGCCGTCCAACTTGAGAGCCGCGTACGCGCCAAACACTGACCCATCGTCCATCGCGCACAGCACGCGCCCTGGCGATTGGTATTGTGAAAACTGCAACGCGCACAACTTTGCCTCACGAAACGCGTGTTTCAAGTGCAAAGAAATCAAGAAGAACGTCACGCCAGTGATGCAACCACCACCGCAAGCTTCCAGTCCGACGGGTTCTTCCGGTGGTGGCATGGAGAGAGAGTTCGTGCCGCCACCTCCGTTGGGTAACCCATCCGCGGCAGGTGCCAAGCAGGCAGACGACTACGACGTAGACATTAAAGCGAATGGCTATTCGCATAATGGCGGCGTCGAAGCGGCATTGCGTCCGGGAGATTGGTTGTGTGCGGGATGTCGCGCGCACAATTTCGCCTCGCGAGTCGTTTGTTTCAAGTGCAAAACGAGGAAGAGCGGGTCTTTATCAGAAGGACCGCCATCTTCGAGAGAGCAAAGAGACGACGAAGACGACGGACGAGGAGGGTTTCCCATGCGAAGCGGCGATTGGTTGTGTGATAGTTGTGGTGCGCACAACTTTGCTTCGAGAGGCACGTGCTTCAAGTGCAAGAAATAATAAGGCTTTGCGAGCGCTTTAAAAATATATAACTAAGAGGGGTCTGTAACAACATAAAGAGGGTGTAAGAGGGTGAAGAGGGTGTTAAATAAGAGGGTGTTAAATAAGAGGGTGTTAAATAAGAGGGTGAGAGGGTGTAAGAGGGTGAAGAGGGTGCGCAGGTACGAAAGAGAGAGAGAAAAGGAGAGAGAGAGGTGGTGAAGACAGCGAGAGAAAAGGATGTACCTAATAAATGAAAGAAAGAGAAAGGAATAAAACGAAAAACATGCGAATACTGGTTTTTAATACTCATTTTTCTTCTACATATATATATATATATGTCTACCTGTGTTGGTACAATTGTCTATTTCTTTTACTTGTAAAACTCAAAGTCGTCGCCAGGTTTCCTCACCGACACTTTATACGCCTTTTCGAAATCCTTCGGCATGACGACGTACCTGTTCTTCCTCACCGCTTGCAATCCAGCTTCTTGGCAAATGCTTCGAATATCCGCCGCGGAAATCTTATCAGGTCTGGAAACGTAATCTTCTAAATCCACCTCGTCGCTCAAGTTCATCTTCGCCGTGCACACTTGAAACACTAATCGCTTTTGCCTTCGGTCTGGGTTCGGGAACTCAATTTTTCTATCCAATCTTCCCGGTCGTAACAACGCCGGATCTAAGGTGTCCGCTCTATTCGTTGCCATGATGACTTTTACGTTTACGGTTTGATCAAAACCATCCATTTGGTTCAACAACTCCATTAAAATTCTTTGTACCTCTCTATCTGCCCCGGTGTACGCGTCAAATCTCGCCGTCGCGATCGAATCGACCTCGTCGATAAACACGATGCACGGCGCATTCTCCTTCGCCAATCGAAACACGTCTCTCACCATTCTTGGGCCTTCGCCTAAATATTTTTGCACAAACTCCGAACCAACCACTCTAATAAACGCCGCCGACGTGTGATGCGCAACCGCTTTAGCCAACATCGTCTTCCCCGTCCCGGGGGGGCCGTACATCAAAACCCCTCTCGGCGGGTCGATACCAATCTGTCGGTACAAATCAAAATGGGTCAACGGCAACTCCACCGCTTCCCGCATCTCTTGCTTTTGCACGTCTGCGCCACCAATATCTGCGTACGTCACGTCCGGTCTCTCCGCATCGCTCATCAATGAGATACTTGAATCCGCCTCGGGCGGTAAAATCGCTACCAACGCATTCGAGTGCCTATGCAACGCCACCGAAGACGAAGGTTTCAACAACTCTCTATTCAACGTCGATAAAATTCGCACGTAGTAATTACTCCCCGTAGTCGACGATACGATCCCAGAATTCTCATCCACCATCTCTAAAAACTGTCCGATTACGAGTGGAACCGATTGAATTCGTTTCACTTCCTCTTGCGCGCGCATCAGTTCGATTTTCAAGTTTTTCTGTTCGTCGCGAACGTAATCTTCTTGGATGCGAATGAATTCCAGTTCGCGTTGTAAGGTTTTGTAGCGGATGTACAAGTCTTCTTCCTCTTCCTTTCCCTCTTTCGCCGCCGTCGTCGCGGTCGAAGCGTCCATCGCCTGCGATGATGATGATGATGATGCGAAAGAAACAGAAGAAATCGAGAGAATAATCGCAACAGATGTCAGTCAGCGCGCACGCGAGACGACCGACCGCGCGTTTTTGTTGTTCTCGTTCGAAGACACATCGAGATCGCGGTTTCAAAATCCCCTCTCATCATCACTTTCACAAAAAAGGAAGGAAAAGAACACGAACGATCGAAAACAAAATAAATAATATCGTCACGTAACGCGTCGTACCGTTGTTGTTGTTGGGGGTGTCATCACTTTCGCGCTCGCCATTCTTCTTCTTCTTCTTCTTCTTCTCTGACTGTCGCGTGCGTTTTTGTCGTCGAGATCTTCTTCTTCTTCTTCTTCTTCTTCTTCTTCTTCTTCTTCTTCTTCTTTTTGTGGAACCCTAAACTTTAAAACCCTAAAATAAGAGAGAGAAAGACAGGACTTTTTGGAAAAGGGATGCATAAATATTCTTCAACAGACAAGTCTTTGTCTCTTCTTCGCCCAAAGTCGTCGTCGTCGTCATGGAAGAAGAAGAAGACTCGACGGCGGAGACGACGCTCGTTCCAAACGCGCCGCCGAAAATGTCCGCCCTAGACGAAAGTTTAGCGCGAGCGTCGCTGACGTCCGGCGTGCACGCGCCAAAAGCAGAAGCGATCGACTTCCCTCTGGTGACGTTTTTTGGAACGAAAGATGTGCCGGTGCGTGAAGTGTTTTGTTTGTTTGCAAATATCGTTTGTTCCGTAACCGCGCGCGCGCTTTACGCTCACCCCAAAACGCTCGAATGCGCAGACGGACGAACACGTTCAAGGCATCCTGAATAAACTGGCGAAGTTTCCACGGTTCCGGAGTAAAGTAGAACCAGTGGTCGCGGGAAAAGTGAGTGGAAGATTACACTGGGTTCCAACTGAAATTGACTTTAACCGACACGTGACGAGGCGCGACGACGTAAAATCGAAAGAAGAACTCGAGACTATTAAGAAGGAATTGCTCGTTAAACCGTTACAAACAGACGTGCCTTTGTTTGATGTGTGCGTCATGAGCTCAAAAAATGGTTCAATTAAACCGGTGTTGGCGATTCGGTTTTCGCACGGCATCACCGACGGCGTGCACGCGGTGAAGGTTTTGGAACACATCGCGTGTGGCTTAGACGGAGAGCCAGTAAAGATGGTGCATTGGAAGAGGAGTAAGAAAAAGTGTGAAGTAGAGAAGAACGTGTTCTCGATGATTTTGGACATTCTGTATGCAATTTGGGTGTTTATGGTTGGGTTTTGTCGCGGGGTGTTTACGGCGCTCGGACCGGCGGATAGTAAGACGGTTATAAGAGATGAGCCAGTAAAATGGTCCGGTAAAAGGGAGATTACGACGTCTACACCGGTCCCTTTGGAGGAATTGAAAGCGGTGAGGACTGCGTTCAAGTGTACCATAAACGACGTAGTTGTTTCGTGCATAGCCGGAGCGGTGCAGAGGTACATGGAGGCGAGAGAATGTACGTTCACGAAGAAACCGTCAACGAAGGTGAGGGCGATTATTCCGTTCGCGACCATACCGAAGAAAGAGATGGAGAATATGAAAAAGGATCCATACACGTTGACAAATATGTTCACGTTCGTTTCCTTGAGACTTTCGATGGGTCCGTGTTCAGCCACGGAGCGTTTGAAGCGAACGATTAAGAAAACGTCCGATTTGAAACGGTCGCCGGAAGCGGCGATTGTCACTTTTTTGAACGGTTTAGCCGGGAAACTCGGGCCGAAGGTCCAAAAACAAACTTGCTACGATTACATGTCCCGACACTCTATGGTTTTAACGAACGTTCCGGGACCAATTGAGCGCGTGAGACTTGCTGGAATAGAGGTGGAAACGATTGATTTCGCATGCGCGAATTTGATCAACCAAGTGAGCGTATTAAGTTACGCTGGAGAAATGCGGTTGACTACAGTCACCGATCCAGGAGTCGTGAAAGATGCGCACACTATCGCGGAGTACTTTTTGAAGGAAATAAAGAGTTTAAAGATTGCCGCAGATAAAGTCTCCTCGTAAGCGATGGAATAGTGCACTATTTTCAAATAAATAAATCCCTACTATAAATTACCTGTACGTCGACTTGTCGAAACCGAATGAGGACAAACCTTTTATGTGCGAGACGCAACATTTGGCTAAAATATTGCGATCTAATCCGCTATCTCCAACATCGTACGAACCGTATCCGCCTTCGAGTATGGACACCACGCCTTTAGCTTCGGGGCAGGATTCCACCGCTTCGACCAACCGAGCGGTCATCTCTTCGTAATCTTTAGGTGTCAAATTAACCCCAGGTTTCCGTTCACCTCTCCTATCGACGCCTACGTTGCCTAGGTCAGTCTCAGCGGCGTCAAACCCTGCACTTATGATTAAAATGTTTGGCCCGAACGCACGAATCGCCGGGACGATCCGTTCTTTAACCGCTTTCATCCATGCTTCTCTACCGGTTTCGTTCATGGTCGAGGCGCTCTCTGCTCCCATCGCGCCATTCATCATCATCGTTGTTGTTGTTGTCGTTGTTGCATTTGCAGTAGTTGTCGTTGTATCTTGCGTAGCGTTTATCGTAGTCTCGTTATTTTCTTCGCTCGATGTCGTTTGTTCGTCAAAGTGTCGCTTACGAGTCCTGATTCGCTTATCTTCGATACCGTTAGCCCATAAAGGCGCGATAGCAACATTCAAACAGTTTCCTAACGGATCATCCTTCAAGCCAGTATTCGGGTAGAATTCAATGCCACTCCGTACTCCGTCGTCACCTAAATGGATGGAGCAAAAAAATACTTGTTTGTATGACGACGACGACGACGACGACGACGACGACTGCATACGTTCGCGCTTTTGACGGTTAGTCCAAGAACGCGCGATTTCCTCCGTGCCGTTACCATGATGAACGTCGAAATCAATTACGAAGACTTTCTGGATAGAGTCTATACTCTCTAGTGCGTGTAATGCACCTGTGATGAGATAAAGAGAAGAACGCGAGCGTTAGAGAACGTAACAAAAGAAAATGTACAATCCGTATCTGTCGGAAGAGAGGTATAGCTTCGCTCGTCTCCGTATAACAAGACCGCGTTAGGAAAATATTAATGTGTGGCTCTAGTATCAGTCACAACGACACGGGTCACTTCGTCAAAAGAGAGAAGGACAGTTGCTGCGCTTTCTATGAGAGCCAAAGAAACGAAAACAAATAAAAGAACAGAAAAGAGAGAAGATGAAAAATGAAAACGTACCAATCATCGCGTTGTTCACGATGCTAAAGCCAGATGAGACGGCGTTTTCCGTAGCGCCTTCCAATCCAGCGTGATGCCCGGGTGGTCTCACACAGCAGAACACGTGTCTGTTCCTCCCTTCTGCGACGCGTTTGACTGCTTCTACAGCCGCCCCTGCCGCTCGGCTCGCCGCACGTAAAGTCCCACTCGACCAAAACGTGTCAGAGTTGGCCACTGGTTTGATTTTCCTCGGCGGTAAGCCACGTTTTGTTTGTACAAATGGCGTGAATGCGATGGGCGTATCACCGACGGCTTCCCCGAGTTCCGCCAAAGTTGCCACGTAGTCTTCCGTGTGAGCTCTGAGGACATCCTCAGGGTCGGCTTCCATGAATGAGTCATCGAGATGAAACTCGTCTTTAAAAAAACCTCCGCCACTAGCTTTCAACGCCGATTTTTCTTCCGAGGCGCTTTCGAGCGCTTTCAGAATGGCGACGATTCGATCGGGCGATTCTTGATGCGGTCTGACTGAAACATGGTCGCCGCAATCCGCGTGGTGTAAAATAGCCACGCGAAGCTCTGGAAACGTATCCAACAGAAACTTTCGCGTTTTCGAGTGCCATTTGCTTCTCTCCTTCAACGTTCCGAGTTCACTCGCGCACTCGTATAAAATTGAGTTCCCGTAAATATCTCGCATATTGATGTTACACCGAAACGCTTTCAACACGCTTAAACATTCTAATTGCGCGTACTTCGACGCGACCATCGCGGGTGTGCTGCATTTCAAATCGTCCGCTCGGAAATCGACTAACGATTGTTCGTGTGTGAGTAAAATTTCCAAAGTTTTCGAGTTGCCAATTTTACACGCCCAGTGCACGGCGTTGAAACCATCCCCGTCGCAAAACCCAAAGACATCGATGTGCTCGTTGCTGAGAAGCGCTTCGGTGATAGATGCCGACGCCTCTCGATCGCTCAACGCCGATGCAATCGCTAGCGGCGTGTTGCCGTTATCATCTCGACCGTTTACATCTTCATTTTTTTCTTTGTCGTTATCTTTGTCGTTTTCTTCGTCATCTCCGTCATCGTTAGCAGCATTTTCGAGATCTGGCGTTAACTTCCTCCCAGTTTTCGAATCGAATATCTCCTTCACCGGCGGTGGCGGCCACGTCTGTCCCGTAGCGGCTGGCGTCCCACTCGCGAAAAACTTCTTCACCGACGAAGACAAGGCTTTTCCTTTCTTCGCGATCGTTGTCGTCTCCATCTTCTTCGCAATCGCAGGCTTCTTATTCTTATTCGATTGAAAAGCACAGTTTCTGCGCAACCACGCGTGCACGCCGCGAACATCTCCATCCGCGCACATTTGGTGCAACCGAAACTTTTCTTTATTTCTGTTCGCCGTCGCCGGTGTAATCGCCGCGTGTTGCTCTTCTTCCGTCTCTTCTTCCTCTTCTTCTGCCGCCTCTTCTTCCCGCGCTGAAAACGCAATTTGCGTGCCAACAATCTCTTCGTGGTCTTCGTTCGGCACCAACAAATACTCTTCTTCTTCTTCTTCCTCGTTCTCCTCCGAGGACCCATCGTCGTCGTCGTCGTCGTCGTCGTCGTCTAAAATCACAACTCCGGCGACTAACCGCGAGGTTGTCTTTTCCGTCCCCTCCTCGCGGCGGCAAGGTGTTTTCTTCGTCCTCTTCGTCGTCGTCTGAATCGTCTGAATCGTTTTCTTCTTCTTCTTCTTCGCGTTCGTCTTAAAGCTCGTGGTGTTCCGCGCGTTCGCGACGGCGTCGTCCAACTCCGTCATCGTTTTTGTTCGCGGTTTAAAAGCGTCGTCCGGAGAACACAGCTGCGGCTTCATCGTTCCACGACGACGCTTTCTCGCGGCTCGTCTTCGCGGGACGCTCTCAAAGTCGCGCGTCTTTTCTTACTCGTTGTAACGGGGAAATCTTTTGAAGAATTCAAACTTTTGCAACGGCCTTTTCTGAGGGACACTACGAAGTTCGCGGCGTCGTCGCGCGAAACGCCAATTCTCTATACCCCCAAACCGTCTCGCTAGCTCCACCAAAGGAAACGAGCTAAACGTGGCGAGACAATCTCGTGCGTGCTGTACATTTAATGCTGCTTTCTATATTGACACGTGCATAGATAAGAACTATAACTAAGCTAAACGTCTTCTTTTTCTCTCTCGCGCGCGCTCGCTTTCCGCGCGCTTCTTTCTTTCCTTCTTGACTCGCGGGTACGCGCGCGGAGAAGATGCCGTCCAAAAATGAAACGGTAGAACTACAATTCTCTCCGAATCCGCGAATCGGAATTCGAGTCGCGTAGGCGATGCGCATATTTCCCTCTCCCTGGACATTTGTTTTCGTGCGCGTATTTCAAACACTCGAGGTGACCATTTGAGACGGCAAGAGAACACGTACTTGGACCCCAAGGACATTTGTTTTCGTGCGCGTATTTCAAACATTCGAGATGACCTTTGTGGGCAGCATTAGTACACGTCCATTTATTCCAAGGACACCCATTTTCGTGCGCGTATTTCAAACACTCGAGGTGACCATTAAAGGCAGCTTCAGAACAAGTCATCCAATCCCAAGGACACCCGTTTTCGTGCGCGTATTTCAAACACTCGAGGTGACCATTTAAGGCAGCATACCAACACGTCTTTTCGTCCCAAGGACACCCGTTTTCGTGTGCATATTTCAAACACTCGAGGCGACCTTTTTTGGCAGCATAACGAGAATGCCAATGCCATGGACCCCAAGGACACCCGTTTTCGTGTGCGTATTTAAAACACTCGAGGTGACCATTTGCGAAAGCACAAGACAAAGTCTTTTCATCCCAATCACACCCGTTTTCGTACGCATATTTCAAACACTCGAAATGACCATGTTTGGCAGCATTAGAACACGTATATTCATACGATTGTTCCTGTGAAAAGTAACTTACACCCCAATCACATCCGTTTTCGTGCAAGCATTTCAAAAGCTTGAGGTTACCACGTTTGGCAGCCCAAGGACAAGCCCATTTAGGCCAAGGACATCCGTTTGCGCGCGCATATTTCACACACTCGAGGTGACCCTTTAAGGCAGCACCCCAACAAGTCATGCAATCCCAAGGACACCCGTTTTCGTGCAAATATTTCAAACACTCGAGCTGACCGTTATAGGCAGTATTCTCACAAGTCTCTTCATCCCAAAAACACCCGTGTTCGTGCGCGTATTTCAAACAGTCGAGGTTACCATACATGGCAGCTTGACGACATGTCCATTCAGTCCAAGAACATCCATTTTCGTGCGCGTATTGCAAACACTCGAGGTGACCA
>Ga0163180_10002066_pt1 | contig 11278 bp, 5 predicted proteins | sample AtlANTMetagenome_2_FD_109647 | JGI IMG/M metagenome (GOLD analysis project Ga0163180, IMG submission 109647) | Marine eukaryotic phytoplankton communities from the Atlantic Ocean - Atlantic ANT 4 Metagenome | ecosystem: Environmental > Aquatic > Marine > Oceanic | place: North Atlantic Ocean...
ATATTTAATATACAATTACAGACGAGCAACCGAAATAGAATTGTGTTATGATGCAGCATCTATGTATGCAGCTTGTTGTGAATGTGGAACAGAGAGACTTGAAATTGAAAGATGTCAGGTTGGCGGAATCCTTACTCCTCCTGTAACCTTTAGTGTGCTCAATACAGTAGGAGCCGTAGTAGGAGATTTGGTCAGCATTACTGACCCTGTATATGCGGGATGCCTCTTTGAAGTAATAGGAACTACGGAAGATATCGAAGATGCGGTTATTAATATAATTGAGGATACTGTGGATTGTATTGATGTATGTAATACATATACCCTTACCAACATAGATGCATTGAAACATAATGTCACTTATGTTCCGTGTGATGGTGCAGGTGTGATTACGGCAGTAGTAGACGCATTCAGTACCCTTGATATTTGTGCAACACAGATTACGATTTGGGACCCAACAGTTGTGGAAATAACTCTTGGAGAATGTAGTTGTGATGATGTGTGGTTAATGGAAGAATGTACAGAAGCCTATCCTGTTGCGACCCCTAATTATGAAGTGGTAGATGCAGGGATATATACCCTAACTCCCAATAGTTTGTGGAACCTTACAGGACACCCAAGTTGTGTTTATAAAGCACTTTATAGAGTGGCACTTCCTATAACAGATTCTATTAGCGGAGTACCTATCGGAGTTACTTCGTGTCAAGATGTGTGTGGAACTTATCAGGTTGATAATCCTACGTTAGCCGGAGGATTAGTAGATTATAAAAATTGTGCAGGAGTTTGGGTTAATACCGGAGTTATAGCACCGGGAGGAACTTTAGTAATTTGTGCAGAGGAAATTGGTTTGGCTACTTTCCCTGCCGGATTTGAAGTAATTAAACTCTCTTGCGGATGTGGAATATAAATTGATGTAAAAAAATATAATATGGCAACACTTGGAAACTACTTTTTAGATTCACCTACTTTAGCGGGAGCAACGGCAGTATTTACGTCTGCCTCATTAGTCACTCCGGCTCCCGATGGGTGGTATTCCGATGGAACGGTGGTGCGGGAACAAGTGGGGGGTGTATTGGGTATACCTCAAACCTGTCCTGAGTGTTTTTTCCCTTGCGGTACAGGGATTGCTATGTCTTCAGGAGATGCGGGAATATATTCAGTAGCCTTTAATACTGCAGCCGATACAGGATGTACTATTCTTTATTTTGAACCTATATCAATACCGGATGGAATACGGGTATTATATGATGGAAATACTTACAATGAATTAACAAGTATAACAGAGGGGTATCTTGCTGCTGCTTCCCCAACCAACTATACCTATATCGGGTTGACGGGTGCTGATTGTGGAATAGGTGCAGCGTTAGCAGGAGGAGGTTATGCAGGGCAAGATGAATTTGAGTGGAATGGAGCTTCCTTTGATTTAACAGGAACGGCAGGGATAGTAACGGGAGATATAGCCGATGTAAATCTTACTACTCCCGCACCCGGTTATTCTACCTTGTATATTCCAAAAACTGCGGTGGCACCCGAAACGATGTTGTTAGAAGTATTTGGTCCGTGTGCCGCAACTCAATGGAATGTAGAAATAAACTGTCCAATATTACTTACCGCTTGTCCTACGAGCAACTTGGGAGGGGATTGTACTGAAGAGTATCCCAATGAATATTATAATGTACCTAATCGTGGGGGAGTTGCGGGAGAACCGGCAATAAACGAATTTTACGTTCAAGATGAATTTGGAAGTGTAAGAGTTCCCGCAGGAGATTATACCATAAATCCTCCATCAGGACAAAAACAAATAGTAGTAGATGCCAATGGAATAATAACAAGTATAATTGTGTGTCCGTAATAATAACTTGTGTCTTTGAAGACACTAATAAAAAATAAATAAATGGCAAACTATACATTAACATACGCAGAAAGTTCTCAAGGCTTTCCCTCGTTTTATTCTTATTATCCTGATTGGATGATAGGGATGAATCAATATTTCTATACTTTTAAGGAAGGAAACGTATATAGACACAACACTAATAATAATCATAATACTTTTTATGGGGAAATTGCGTCTTCTACTATCACCACCGTATTTAATCAGCAGCCATTAGAAAATAAAATCTTTAAAACTTTAAATTTAGAAAGTGACGCAGCTTGGGAAGCTACTTTAGTTAGTGATATTCAGGATACAGGGTTTATAGATGATGATTGGTTTGAAAAAAAGGAAGCAGCGTGGTTTGCATTTGTAAGAAGTGATGGACCCACCGGAGCAAGTACAGATGAAAGTCAATGGGAGTTAAGGTCATTAAATGGTATAGGCAGGAGTGATGCGGTATCCGGTCCGGCTGCAGCCTATGTGATAGACTTTGATGTTAATGTGCAAATTGGAAGTATTATTAGTGTAGGAGACGATTTGTATTATGCAGTTCCTCCTTATGATACACCTGTGTTTGGGGGTACCGTGACGGACATTATAGTAGATAAGGTAAATGGCATAAATCAAATTATTATTGACGGTACGGCAGTAGGAGCTACAAACCCTATTCCTATTCAAGATGCTTATTTCTTATACATTAAAAATCCCATAGCTGAATCTCACGGTATTTTGGGTCATTATTGTGAAGTACACCTTGTATTGAGTCTTGCCAATTCAGTAGACCCTACTGAGTTGTTTGCAATAGAATCAGAAGTGATGAAATCATTCCCTTAAAATTAGTATCTTTGTAAGACAAATGGGATTAACAATAAGACCACTAATAGACCAAGATTACGAAACTATTTTAGTAGAATGGTGGAAAGATTGGAAATGGGTGCCTACAGAAAAAGATTTTCTCCCTGAGAATGGTAAAGGTGGCTTAATGGTGGTTGATGGTGATATTCCTGTTTGTGCCGGATTTATTTATACTACTAACTCAGCAGTTGCGTGGGTAGATTGGATTATATCCAATAAAAACTACCGAAAAAAACCTGAAAGAGCAATTGCCCTTGATATTTTAGTGAATAGTTTAACAAATTTGGCAAAAGAAACAGGGCATAAATATGTTTATGCTTTAATAAAACATAAAGGATTAATTAAGGTATATGAAGAACTTGGATATAGTCAAGGAGATTCTTACCCTATTGAACTAATAAAAAAATTATAATATGTCAGCAGCAACAGGAGCATTAATAGTAGGAGCAGTTGGATTAGCTACTTCCCTTACTACCACAGGTCTTTCCTTTAAACAAGCCGCAACTGAGAGGGATAAAATGAATGCAGCCAATGATGCCGCAGCAGAAGCAATGGTAGAGGCACGAAAAAAACTTGACGTGAACTATATGGATGAGTTATCTATCAATAAGGAAGCCTATGAAATGCAACAGGATACCATTTTAGCACAAGCTCAAGCAGCAACACAATTAGGTGTAGAGGGAGATGCACGAGGTGCGTCTGCTACTGCCGGAAGAGTTCAATTAGCAACATCTGCCGGTGCACAACAAACTCGTGTACAGATGGGTGCTGAATTGCAAAAATTAGAACAACTATCAGCACAAGAAGATTCTCGTTTACGAGACATTGGAGTTCAGTTAGACTTACAGGAAGTTCAAGGAGCACAGGCGGCAGCACGAGATGCTGAAGCACGAGCAGTTGCGGCACAACAAGAAGGTATAGAAGGTGCTATAGCTTCCACTCAACAAGCCGCAAGTTTAGGAATGGGATTATATGGAGGAGATGCAAAAGGGGAAAAAGCTGCAATGCAGCAGTTTAAACAGGGTTATGCCGCAGATAAAGCCGCTTTTCAAGAAAAATTTAAAGGTTCCGATAATATAGACAGTAAAGTTAATGCTGCATTAAAAGCCAAGTATGGGGATTTCACCTATACAGGACAGGTAGGAAGAGGAAAGAATAAAATGACTTTTGAAGATACACTTCTTACCGATATTAACTTTGATGATATGACTAACAAGCAATGGAAAGATTGGTCCGGAGGATTAGATGCCGAGCAAAGTGGAAAAATCTTTGGTAGTGAAGCTTGGTCGAACCTTTATCAAAAACCTGACTACGACCCTTTTGCTTGGCAGTACGGTGCAATGGGTGCAGGAACAGGTAAAATGGACCCGGAGATGATGAAGCAGATAATGATGCTGAAAAAAATGGGTATTTTAGATTAAAAAATAAGATATGACTTACTACAAATATGCTGAACGGCAAGTAGATAGCCGAATAAATTGGGCAGAGGTTGGGAAGGATATGTCCGATATGTTGCTCGAAGAAAGGAAACTTAGAGAACGTAAAAGACAAGAGATAGATGCTGCCTCAACCGCATTTGGTGAAACTTTATCTGATGCACCTACAGGAGATTATGATGCGGGAAATACTTTTACTTTAGAGTATGCTGAGGCTGCTCAACAAAATCGAAGAATGCAAGACCACTTATTGAAGACAGGACAACTGAGTTTAAGGGATTATACCGTAGGTCGGCAAAATATTCAAAGCGGTACATCTTTATTATTTGATTTACAAAAGGAATATCAAAAAGAATACTCTGATAAAATGACACGTTGGGAGGGAGACGAATCGGCTTTCCGTGAGGTTTGGGAAATGGAACAAGCCGAAGGACTTGCTAATTTGCGAGACTCTCGTGCATACATTAACCCTACCAATGGAGTAGTAAGTGTGGGTAAGCTGATAGCAGGTACAGGTACAAGTGGTGTGAAAACTTTAGACCCGAACCAAAATAATTATGTTACTGTAAATGAATTAAATCAAAGGCTAAAGATGAAGTACAACAGATTTAATGTTGATGCTGCTGCTGATAATGCCGCTAATCAATTGGGTGCTTTAGAGTTGTCTACTTTCCAATATGCATCTCAAGGAAATATAAATCAAATCATTACAATGATAGATGCCAAGCAACACAACTTTGGATTAGCCGGAGAAACTTGGGCAGCAGGATATAAAGATTGGGAGGAAGGACAAGTAAGTGCTATGATGGTAAACCCTAATAGTGTGGCTTCAGTTTTAACGGATAGGAAAAGAGTTATTGAGGTTCCTGATGGACAAGGAGGTACCAAAAAAGAAAGACTCACTTTCACTTATGACGAAAAGGAGTATAAGGATACGAGTAAAAATAAAGGTCAAATGATTTATTTAGACCGTACCAAAGATGCCAACGGTATCCCGGTATTTACTCCCGAACAAGAGGAAATTGTTGAACAACAATTAAAACTTGCTATACGTGCTAATATTGATGTTAAGAAACAAATAAAAGCAGCAGGTACTACGCAATTCAAACCAAAACATAACGTAAATAAAGGTATACTTGAAACCCAACAAGAGGATGTAATAGGTAAGGCAGCTCAATTATGGTGGGGTAATAAAGAACAAAAACTTAAAGCTGCCGAATCTTTAAGAGGATATAATGATAACATAAAAGAAATGTCTTTAACTGCCGATGGAAAGGGTATATATATTACTTACAATAACAAGAAGGCTCCTGAAACAATAGAGTTCGGTGAAAGCCAAACAGATTTCTTAGAGGGTATTGGAAACTTTGTATTACCTACAAACAATAAAATTGGCAACATAACAGAGGTTGCAAAGAAGATGCAACTTGATTTATCTAAGGATTTATTGTCGGGTACTGATTATGCCTTTACCTCAAAGGGAGAGGAAACAGTTGCACTTCCATTTGAGGAAACTTATAGAGCACACGAAGGAGGTAAAATTGATAAAGCGAATGTACTACAAGATGTTGGTCCTAATATAACTACTACACAACGAGATTCTGCGATAAATAAAATAACATCCTTTATTCAGGGAGTGCCCGGAATAAATCAAAAGAAGGTAGAGATAAAGTCTCATTGGACAGGTTACGGAGCTATGGTTAAGATAAATGGAAAAGAATATAATATACCTTTCGATGGCACTAAAGAAGCGGCTGACGATGCATTACAGGCGGTAATTGACGCACTAATTTCAATGGGAGTTAGCAGTTACGGAATCTTAGACCCTAAAGCAAAGGACCAATATGTAAAGGACTACGGACAAAGAAGAGGCTCTTCACAACAACAACAAGGAGGAGGAGCAACAACACCGGCACCTCGTGTTCCCTAATTAATGAATTATGAACGAAGAGAATCCCTATTTAAGCGAACTTTACTCTTGGATAAATCAGGTAGATAATACCTTTGGAGCTGATGTATCTCCTGATGTGTTTGCCGAAAAAATGCAAGACCAACAATATGCCGCACAAATATATGAGTGGGTAGGAAACGTAGACCCTTCATATAAGACCGATATTAGTATTGATGTATTTTTAGAAAAAGTGGGTGCGGTAAAAAAAAAAGACGAGCCACAAACAGATGGGGATTCACCATCGGGAAGTATTTCTTCGGCTTCATCAAGTGCCACTAATAATCAACAATTTCTTGAGCCACTTGTGGCTGCCACCGACACCATTATTGATGGGTATACCGTACAAGGTAAGGATACTCGCCAAGACACTTATGTCAACCCCACAACAGAGATAACTAACTTAATTAAAAGTGCTCACCCAATAACAGGTGACGGGGGATGGATAGCCGGAGCCGAAAGGAGTCGGGTTATGGAGCAGGATGAGGAGTACAAACAAGCAAGTGCCCAAAGAAAAGCAGACGAAGCGTACACGGCTCAATTAGTTGAAGCAGAACGACCTTATTTAGTTCAAATGCAAGAGAAGGAAGCTGCATTAAAAGCGGAGAAGGAAGGAGAGATAGCTGCCGAAACACAAGAAGTAATTGCTACCGAAGAATTTAAAACTGCCTTACAGGGAACCACACCTGAATCTATTGGTCTTGAGGAAGATGATGCCATAGAATATTTTAATAATCTCTATGGGGATTATGGATTCACGTTTAGAAAAATAGGTATCGGAGATGCAATGGAAGTAAGAGAAAAAACTAATGGGAAAACTCTTGAAATAGACCTTGACCCATTCTTTAGTTCTACCGAAAAGTCAGAAGCCATTAAGCTACAGAACTTTTTAACTGCATATGCTCGGAAACCCGAAGATATACGAGAGCTTATTGAAGACGATTTTATTCAAGCCTCTTTACGTGCACAGAATTTACGAGACAAACCAAGAAAAAATGATGATGGTAGTGAGTCTACAGTCCTATTTGAATCTGCAATTATAGATGGGAAAAATGTAGTATACCCCACCTTGTTTCCTAAATATGCAGATTCGTACACTTCAGACCCTTCCTATTGGGTAGAGAAAGAAGGTATGGAGGCATATGATATGGCAGTAGAAAGAGGGGAAGTTTTCTTTTTTGAGACTCCTGAAGAAGCCAATAAATTTGCTGCAGGAAGTTGGAAGGATGTTAATACGGCAGATGCAGAAGCCGATAGATATTTTAAAGAAAAAGGGTATGATTACATAACTCTTAAAGAACAATTTGATACCTATCAAAGCCTTCAAGATAAAGCTAACTTTATTGATAAGGCTCCCTTTAATTTCAATGACTTAACCGAAGAGCAAAAAGCACAATATAAGGATTTATATGACCCTAACACAGGTCAATTGAGAAACGATATTCAAGATGTTCAAAATAACTTATGGGAACAAATTGATGAATGGAGCAGTATTTATACAGACGATGATTTGCAAGAATTGCGAGAAGACTTTGACGTATATACAGATGCCAAATATCAACAACTTTCGCTGAAAGCAGTTAAAGTTAATGCTGCGGCTCGTTATGTAGATAATGAATTAAAATCCAAAAGTCTTAGCAAATTTGGTGTAACCATAGACGAGTTGATAAATACTCCTGTTCCTGAAAATATGCAAGAGGAAAAAGATGCCATTTTAACTACTTATCAGTCAAGCAAGGATGTATCCCAACTTGCAGCTAATCAATATGAAATTGCAAATACGTGGCTTGACACCAAGTTTGACAAACATCTAAAAGGAGAAATAGTTGAAAATTGGGCAGGAGTTGTGGATGAATGGGAACGTGGATGGTATAGAGGAAAGGTAGGAAATGAAATTTTAAAAATGTCATTAGGTCTTGAGGATATAGATGACGATGCGTCAGTAGCAGATATTGCACAGGCGGTAGTAGATTATATGGAGGCGGCAGAAACAGGTAAGGTAAGTAGAGCTTTGTATCGGTGGCATTCAGCACGAGGATTTATAGAAGCGTGGGATGCTTTTTCTGATAACCCTGCAGAACTTGCAGTAAGTTTAGCAGCCAATAGTATATCTCAAATGTTGCCTTATGGATATAAAATAATACCTGCAATGGGAGCAGCAGGAGCAGCAACGGGAGCAGCCGTAGGGTCAACAGGCTTTGTCACAGGTCCGGGTGGAGTTTTAACTACAGGAGCCGGTGCCCTTGCGGGGTTAGGTTATGGTTTAAGAAGCGGATTTGCAGCGACTTCATTAGCATTAGAATATACTAATGAGGTAATGGATGCAGCTCGTCATTATGGATATGATATGCACGATGCTCAATCAATGAAGGAAGCGTTTCAAGACGAAAATGTATGGAAGCGAGGATTTGATAGAGGTATGGCTCGTGGTATCCCTATTGGTATAATGGATTATATTTCGGGAGGAATAGCAGGTAGAGTTTTCCAAGTAGGAAAAACGAGTGCAGTAGGTGCGAGGATGGCAGCAGTAGTAGGGGAAAGAATTGTGGTCGACCCCTTCTTTGAGGGAGCCGGAGAATTGGCAGCTCAACTTAATGTAGGTGATGACGTTCAATGGAAAGAAATATTTGCTGAAGCTCTTGGAGGAATAGGTAATAATGCTCCAATGGCTGCTTTTAATATGGCAGTTGATTTACGAGCACGAAACAATATTGAGATTGCAAATGACTTAACTACTATTAATGGAATCCTAAATGAAACAATGGGAGTTTTTCAACCCTCGCTTGGAAGGGTTTCTGCTTGGTCCAATAATATGGAACGCTTAGGACAGATTAGCCCTGAAGCTAATCAACGTATTCAACAAAACATTGGATTAATTAGAGACTCTAAAAATATAATAGACGCTAATCCCAATGTAACAAAGTCTAAAAAGGTGATGACTCGTATGATGGAGCTGATGGCGGCTAAAGAAGAGCTTGAGTCTACTAAGGAGAGAAAAAGTGTGTTTAAAAACAAGATAAAAGAAATCAATAAAGAGCTACAGGAACTTGCCGAAACAGGAAACGTGAGACCTGAAGCACAAGAAGAAGGAAATACATTTCAAGCAGGATTCCAAACTAATCTCTCAACAGTTTTATTCACAGATAAAACCTCAGAAACAGACATACGTAAGAGTGAAAAAGCAGCATACTCCATTGATGGTAAAAATATGTCTCGTCAAGCGTGGTTGGCACGAATTAATGATATGTCGGAGGAACAATTTAAGAAAAGTAGTATTATAGTAAATAATGACGAACAAGCAACTAAAGTATTAATTAAAAAAAGAGAAGATGCCATTTCAAAGCAAGAAACAAGAGACTTGGATGCGGATAAACAAACCGGAGATATACAAGCGGTGGAAGAGACTGTACGGGAAGTTTCGGAAGAAACCACAGAATCTACGACCACTCCGGAGGCTATCACGTTAAGTGGTCCTTTAACCACAGACCAAAACAACAACATTGTCACACAAGAAGGACAGGAAACCGGACTTACCCTTGTGGATAATAATGACGGAACTTTTAATGTAACTCGTGAAAATGAAACTATTGAAGCTAATGTAGTTAGTAAAGAGGGTGCTTTAAAACTTGCAGCCGATGAAGTAACTAAGCAACCTGAAGTAGAGGTACAGGAGGAAACTATAGAAGAGGTAGTGGTGCCTGAGTCTATTATAAGACCCACTAAAGCGGATAAAACTGCCTATGATGATAAGACTATTGAACCCACAAGACTTGATGGTATATTAGCAGCTATTGCCGACAAGCAAATCTCAGGTAAAAAATTAACCAAGTTTCAAGAACAACTTGCTGAAGAGAATAAAACGAGAATAGAAGAGATTGTGTCTTTAAAGACACTAAAAGATGAGGTGACGGACTTAGAGGAAACTTTATCCCAAGATAAAACTAAGGTAGATTTTAAAAGAGAAAACAAATTTGTTCCCGATGTGGATGAGGTAACAGATATTATGGAATCTATTAATGCTTCAGAGTCAGGGAATGTCCTGACGGAAATGGATGATACTCAGCAAGGGGTAACAATAGATGTGGATGAAATAAATACTCGAACAGAGAGACCTATTCCTAAGATAAGCTCGTTAGCGGTTATAAAAGGGGTACCGGTAGTATTTAGTATTTCCGACCAACTTACCACCGGCAATGTGGTTAATCCACAAACAGGTAATACAATTGACAATTTAAAAGGTGGTATTGGTTTTACGGGAACTATTGGTAACGAAAATGCTGCGTGGGCAAATACGAGGGAAACAGAAGCTACTGCCTTAATAGAAAAAGCTATTCAAGTATATCAAGGAAACAAAGAAACTTTTGAAAAATGGTGGGCAGCTAATCCTGAATATAAAGGCTTAGTTCCAATGCCTATTGTAAAAATGGGAGAAGCCTCTATTCTTTCTAATGAAGCAACCTTTAGGGTGTTTAGAGATAACTTGACTAAAATTCCTGAAGCTAATCGTAAAAAAGCCCTTCAAAGTCTTGAGGCACAGTTGGAAGGTCGAATTAAATCTCGTCAAGAGGCTATAGATTCAGGGCAAAAAACTCCAACAACAGTACGAAACTATAAGAACGATATAAAAGGAATACAGAAGGTATTACAAGCTATAAAGGCACAAAACCCCAAATTAATTGACGATGTAGTAACAGAGGAGTTTTTACAAACCCTCAGTTTGCCGGAACGTACAGATTTCCTTAACATACTTACTGTTGGAAAGCCTAATGAAGCAGGTACTACAACTAAAACTTCCCAAGCAGTCAAGGCTATTCCTAAAATTTTAATAGAAGGAATGGACAAAGATGCTATAAACCTTGTACATCTTGCATCTATTACGGATTTAATTACCGAGCCGGGATTAAAAAACGTGACGCAAAGAAGCATAGTAGCAGTACAGGGGGTAGATGTATTAACTCCTGAAGTTATAGAAGCCTCTCATCCTAATTATCCTTTTGGTGTAAAAGGTAAGTCTATTGGGATATTAGAGAACCCTGTGGCTTTGGTTAAAGCCTATCCTGAAGCCTATAAAAAAGCAATGGAGGGATTAGTAGCACAGGAGAAAGAAGGTAAAACTGTGACGGCACAAAAAAGACAAAGGGCAACAAAAGAAGAATTAAAAACTATGCC
>Ga0163180_10002069_pt1 | contig 11268 bp, 10 predicted proteins | sample AtlANTMetagenome_2_FD_109647 | JGI IMG/M metagenome (GOLD analysis project Ga0163180, IMG submission 109647) | Marine eukaryotic phytoplankton communities from the Atlantic Ocean - Atlantic ANT 4 Metagenome | ecosystem: Environmental > Aquatic > Marine > Oceanic | place: North Atlantic Ocean...
TAAAGTTAAAATTATGTTTCCTGTAATTCATACCCTCAAAAGTAGTCTCTTCGTAGGGGTTAAAGACTCTTTTTTGAGTTATAGCAGAAAGACTGTTAGCAGAAAGACTTGACTGTGCTCCTGTTGCACCAACTATTGCATTTATTGCTTGGGATCCCATTTTAAATCCCAGTTGTGCTTTTCCAGCTTGAGCACCAGCTGCTATATCATCTTTGAATGAATCACCCATTCCTTTAGCAGCAATGTTTGCTGCAGCATTACCTACCTGACCCATCTTGTGATTAGTGTAGTTAGCACTAATTTGCTCAGAAAGTTTGGGTGGAAGGTATAAATAAATTGAGGATCCTACTGTCGCGGTTGTTTCTCCTCCTATATTATTATAGGGGTTACCACTCTGACTGTCGAATATATCCAATTTTAGGTAATCGACAACCTCAGTAGGGTATGCGTCATGATGAGACACATCGCCTCTACTCTCAGAGCGACTTGCACCGTAAGGTTTTGATCTTGGAAATACTAGTAGTCTATTTGACATGAGTTACTCGGGTAGGTACAGACCATCACATCCGAAAAAATATAAAGGTGATCCTACAAATATTATTTATAGGAGTTTGTGGGAAAGAAAGTTTATGGTGTGGTGTGATAAGAATGAAAATGTCCTACAGTGGGGTAGTGAAGAGATTGTTATACCCTATATTTCACCTGTTGATCGTCGTGTGCACCGATATTTCCCTGATTTTTATGTAAAAGCGAAGACTAGAGACGAGCGTATTAAGAAATATATCGTCGAAGTCAAACCAGAAAAACAGTGCATGGCACCAAAACGACCAAAAAGGCAAACAAAAAATTATATAACTGAAGTAAAGACTTTCGGTGTCAACCAAGCAAAATGGAAAGCAGCGGTTGAATACTGTAAAGATAGAAATATGGAATTTATGATATTAACCGAAAAACACCTAAAAGTATGAGTTTATTCAAGGATGTTAAGGATTCAGCAATGGGATCGTCCAAATCAAAGGATTGGTATCGATCACAGGTTAGAAGTGGTTTGGAGCCTCTAGGACGTCCTCCATCCGAAGGTGATATACTATTCTATGACTATGTAGCACAAACAGACGTAGATTGGTATGATATGCATCCTTTGACACTGGTTACTGACGTAGATATGATGTTTGGACAGTTTAGTGGTGGTAATATACACTATTTACGTCCATCTGCTAGACAAGGCATAGGAAAAGCATGGGCAGGAGGTGCACAAACGTATCCTGCCCGCTGCTACCATAAATACTTTATGTCGGCAGCATCGAATATATACTTAGTACCTAAGGAATCTTTTACAGATTATGTGCCACTGCCATTAGAGCAGTTTCTGTTTACACGAGCAGGAGTCAAAGTTGAAGTCCCAAGCAGCTTTATATGGAGTAAGGTATGAGTTACTACGAACCCAATTCATTTAATAACTTTAGAGAGCAGATCAATACAGGTAACAAGGAGCCTGCAAGGTCTAATCTTTTTCAAGTAGTAGTGCAACCCCCGCCAGTGATGACAAGCATTGGTGGTCTTTTTCATGCGAAAGAGGCAAATGGACTACAGTTTGAAGATGAGGTTGAGCAGCAGAATAAGATAATGACAAGATATCGTGAGCATGCTGATATGATGAATTACTTTGCTGATACAGTGTCTATACCTGGTAGACGAATAACTGTTGGCACAGTAAGGGACGTAGGTGCTATGAGACGGTTTGCTACAGATACAACCTTTAGTGAAGTGCAAGTATCATTCTTGCTACCTAAGGACATGTATCATAGAGAGTATTTTGAGAGGTGGATGAATTTTACTGCATCTGACTCTGAGAATAGAGTAGGTATGTATGATCAATATACAACTACAATGCGTCTAATCAAATGGGAATTAGCGTCTAACTACGTTGGATCTCAGACTAGAAAAGTATTAGGAGACGAGAAGACATTATTGCGTAGATTTAATGGTGTATCTGCATGTTGGACACTGTATGGGGCATTCCCATTTGACATGTCTGCAATCACGCTAAATAATGGACCTACAGATCTAATCAAATTAGATATCTCTTTCTATTACGAAAGATACCGTATGGATACACCAAATAATGCTAAGATGTTTAAAGGTGCACTCAAAGATGTCACTATTCCAGTTGACAACGATGATGTGCTATCATCACTTAGTATAGATTCCAGTCTTGACAATTTTGTCGGAATTGGTCTCTAAATATAATTAGATTGAGTATATTATGCCATTACCTAAACTTGCGTTACCTGAGCATGACCTTAAAATCCCTCTTACAGGTAAGAAATTATCTTACCGACCATTCCTCGTCAAGGAGGAGAAACTCCTATACCTTGCGATGGAATCGAAGAATGAGAAGGAGATGGTTAAGGCGGTCAAAACAATTATCAAAAACTGCACTTCACTCTCTGATAAAGACGTTGAGAAACTTGCGACATTTGAAATTGAATACGTTTTCCTCAAGATCCGCTCGAAAGCGGTCGGTGAGGTCAGCGAATTTAAGGTAACCTGCCCTGACGATGAAGTCACACAAGTAGATGTTAAAGTCCCACTAGACAAAGTGGAGCTTCAAGTGCCTGAGGATCATGACCCTAAGATCATGTTTACTGATGATGTTGGAGTCCTTATGAAGTATCCTTCACTTGACATTTTCGTCCAACAAAATATGACAGAAGGAGAGCAAACCATTGATGATGTTTTTCAATTAGCAGCAGGATGTATTGCTCAAGCTTTCGATGGTGATGAAGTTTATGATAGTTTCACCAAGAAAGAAGCAGTGGATTTTCTAGAAAGTCTAAATTCAGACCAATTCGCTAAGATCCAGACATTCTTTGAGACTATTCCAAAACTTTCATATACTATGACTGTGCGAAACCCTAAAACCAAAAAAGATAATGATATAACATTTGAGGGTTTAGCAGCTTTTTTCGCATAGCCCTGTTGCATGACAGTCTTGAAAACTTATACAAGACTAATTTTGCGTTGATGCAACATCACAAATATTCTTTGACTGAGTTAGAGAATATGATCCCATGGGAGCGTGATGTTTATGTTAATTTGTTACTCGCCTTCCTCCAAGAAGAGGAAAGACGCCGTGCAGCAGAGAATAACAGGAATCGAGTTAATCTCTAATGTCAGCAATTCGCTCATTTGTAAGAGTCAAAGCGTTTAAGACCTCGACCGATGTCGGTCGCAACATGAATGGTCTTCGATTGAGCCTGAACAGACTTGGTAGATCAACTACTAGTATAGGTAAATCATTTGAGTCATCATTAACACTACTCGAGTTTCAGAAAAGTTTTATACAAGAGACGTCGCAGAAAGATAGGGTATATGAGCAAGCAAAAGATAGAGAAAAGAAACTTCTTGCATCTCGTTTAAAAATACAAGAAAGAAGAGCTGCATTTCGTAAGAGACGTGAGGATTCTGCAAAATTAGCAAACCAACTTGCTAAAGAAAAGAAAGAAGCACAAAAGAAAGAAGCTAAAGAAATACTAACACCTTTCAAGAAAATGCTTGCAAGGATTAGTGGTTTCTTCGGCACATTGTTTGGTGCGTTTGTGGTATTTGGTGGTCTTACATGGATGCAAAAGAATGGAGAGGCAATAAAAACAGTATTTAAGGTAGTAGCATCACTGGTAAAGTTTACATATAAAATTGCTAGTTTCGGTATAGGTCAGCTCTTTAATGGCATGGTCAGAATGTTTGGGACTGGAGTACCTGGTGAAAATAAGATACAGAGAGTATTCAGATTCTTCACAGGTGGTTTACAATTCCTAGTTGGTCTTGCAGCTCTCAGGAGTGCACAATACATTCTTATGCCATGGAAACTATTTGGTGATGTTAACAAACTACGAGATATTTTTTCAAACGCTAAGACAGCTGAGGAAGGTGCAAATCAGGCAACTCAAAGAGTAAAGAGTGGATATTATGATAAGAAGACTGGTCGTTACTATACAAAGCAAGAATATAACACAATGCGTAAAGCTGCTAGGAAGAAACCTGGCGGTATAAAATCATTTGAGAATAGAGTCAAACCAACCACAAAGATTAGTGGCATGAGAATGGGTGCTACCAGACGTATGAGTAATGCATTCAAAGGAATAAAAGGAAGGATACCTGGTGGCGGTGCTACTATGTTGGCAGGTGCTACATCTGTAGTTGGTGGTTTATCAAGAGCATTTGCAGGGGATCAAGAAGGAGAAGCAGCAGGTACAGCAGTAGGAGCAGGTGTAGGTAAAGCAATCGGTGGTGTAGCGGGAGCAGCAGCAGGTGGTGCATTGTTACCATTCTTAGGACCTTTCGGACCTATGATAGGTGCTGCTATTGGTGATTTTTTAGGTGGATTTATTGGTAGTAAGATAGGACCTATTGTCCAACCTATCTTTGAGCCTATGGCACGAGCATTTGGCATGATGAAGGAGATATTCCTAGCACCACTCATGCCAGTGATTGAGCCAATGAAGGAGTTACTTGGCACATTCTTTAAGGCATTGGGTAATATTGTTAGCACTATTATGAAGGCAATTACTCCTATCATGAAGTTTGTGGGTCTAGTGTTGGGTGGTGCTATGAAGACAATATTTAGAGTATTGTCATTCACATTTAATTTAATTAAGAATATTGTCGCATTCACCTTAAATCCTATAGGATTTGCATGGGATGTTATAAGACGTAAGGATCCTGGCAGAGACGTAGATATAAATCAGGTAGCAAATGCAAAAGGATCAGAGAAACAACCAGATCTTGAGCAGTTTGACAAGGGTGGAAAATATTTTGGAAAATTCTTCAATGCTGAGGTTATCACAGGAAATGTAGATAACAAACAGTTGATAAAACCAAAGGTCATAATACAGAAACCAAACGTAGCAGAACCAGAAGAGTTTGCTGCAGGTGGAATATTTAGATTTGCTCTTAGAAAGTCATTAGTTTTCTTTGCAACAGGTATGATAGCTGTCCTTAAAAAAGCAGTAGCAAAACTAGAAAGAAATGATGTACCAACAGAAGAAAAAGATTTAGGTGGTGATGTAAAAGTCCCATATGACTTTGTAAAATCAAAGTTAGGTGTAGATTCAAGTGTATGGGATACTTATAGAAATACGCTAGCTGGCATTGAATCTAGTGATAACTATCTTGCAATAGGTGGCACTGAAGGAAAATATGATGGTAGATATCAAATGGGTGCCATGGCAAAGACTGATGGTGCAAGGATGTTTGGTATCCAAGATCCTGGTCATAGTCTTCCAATGAGAATAATATTCAGAAGGAATGCACAATTACAGGAGAATCTACTTGCAGGATATACTGCTGCAAATATGTCATACTTAACTCCATATAAAGAGTTTATGGGTAGACCTAAGTTAGATCAGATGGCAATCTTGGGATATGCACACAACACAGGGTGGAATGCTGCATTGAAATGGTTACAGTCAGGTGAGGTATCTGAAGATGGATTTGGCACAAAGAGCACTAAATTCTATGACGCATTGAAAAAAGCATTTGCAGATCAAGTTGATTTACCAGAATCTAGTCCTAAACCAACATCTATCCCTGATCCTGCAGCGAAAGGGTCAAAAGAGGAGTCAGATTCAGAGGTAGAGACGAAAGAAGCTGCGAAACCACAAGCAAAAAAAGGAAATTTACTTAACACCTTAGCATCAATGGCAAAGAATGTGCTTCAAGAGGGTATTGATCTGATTCAACCTCATCTTACACCTCCTCCAACAGCAGGTAATAGCACAGATTACAGTGATAAAATAAAAACAAGTGCACAACAACAAAAAGATTTAGAAAGTGGTGTTGCCATGGCAGGTAACATAGTCCCAGTCTCTGTCCCAGTCCCAATAAATAGTGGAGGACAAGGTGGAGGACAAAATACTGTACAAATCTTTACTCCTTTACATCCAGCTATTCATAAGTAATGGATAAACCTAAGACCACTATTAAGAAACCTGCCCTTTATAAGATGGTATCTTTCAAGGGAGTGGATAAGAGTGCGAGTAAAGAAACCAAGGATATGAATGAGGGATTGAAGGTAAATCTAAGTGCCGTCAATAGTCTTGGTGCCACTGTAAACTCTCTTTCAATAGTTGCTAATAAGATGGCAGGCACTATGAAAGAGATAGTAGATTTCCAGATATCAGAAAGAGGTATAACTGAGAGATATAGAAAAAGAAAAGATGAAGACGAAAAACGTGAAAGAAATAGAGAGGTAGTAACAAAGAAGAAAGTAGAGCAAAGAGAAAAGAGAGACGAAGCTGCAGATGTAAAGAAAACATCTAATAGATTTGTTGAGAGACTTGGTGCAGTAACTAAAGCAATGTTTGGAGGATTCTTTCAGACATTCGCTAAGATTGCTGAGTGGTTATTCTCAGGTATAGTTAAGTTTGCAATATTTGACTTCTTAATGAAGAATCCAGAAAAAGTCAAACGACTGGCAATGGGTCTATATCAAATAGGTAAGTGGGCATTTGGTGTAATTAGTTTCCTTGGAGGATCTGCAGCAAGTGGTCTTATAAAGTTTTTAGAGAATCCATTGAGTCTAAAAGGATTCTTCGGGGTGATGCAATTTGCTTTATCATTAGCACCTTTGTTTGCAGGGTTTGCTATACTCTCAAATCCACTAGCAGCACTTAAAGGTATTAAGGCAGTAGTAGGCATGCTATTTGGCATGGTGAAAAACCTAATGAAAGCGGGTAAAATAGGTGGTAGACTTAAAAAATTTGCAGGGACAACTCTAGGTGGTAATCTGTTGCGTGGTAGTGCCTTTGGTGGTGCAGCGTATGCAACGGCTCGTCTAGCAGGTATGGATCAGGCAGAGGCAATAGGTACTGGTGTTGGAGCAGGAGTAGGATCACAGATAGGTGGTGCTATTGGAGCAGCGACTGGAATACCTGGTGCAGGTATGTTAGCTCAGGCAGCAGGTGCATTTGTTGGTGGAGCAGCAGGTGGAGGTATTGCTAAAGCAATGGAGCCTATCATCGGACCTTTCAAACAATTCTTCGCACAAATTGGTGAAGTATTCTCAGCAGTCTTTACACCCATACAAGAGGCAGCAGGAGACTTCTTTAAGGCACTTGGTGGTGCATTTAGTGCGGTATTAGATTTTATTGAGCCAGCAATGCCGACTATCAAGAAAGTTGGTGCATTCTTTGGCACAGTAGCATTTGCACCTTTGATTGGATTGATGAAAGCATTGACTTTTGTATTAGGTTTCTTTGCAGGTGGATCAGATAAAGATAAGCAACCGAAAAAGGAAGTAGCTAAGAAACAAGCCAAAGAGGTAAAGACTACCACTAGGAAACAGACCACGGGTCGATTCGATATGGATACTGGTAAGGCATATATTAACGATAAAGAAGTTTCTACAGATGAATATGTTGCTTACTACAATATGAGTCGAGCTGAAAAGCTTGCTAATTATGGTGTTGATCCAAAGGCAGAAGGTGGTGTTGTAGTTGTCCCAGAAATGGCAAAGGGTGGAGAAGCTGCAGATTTAGGAGAAGCATCTCAGGATAATGATGTTAATGGTGCACTAGGTAATGTTTTAGGATATATGAAGAAGATGGTCGGACTCCTAAAGGAAGGAGACGGCGGTGGTGGATGGTTAAACCCTAATAACTGGTTTGCAGGTGGTGGTAAATTAGGTGGATGGATCAACGGTCCTCAGTCTGGTTATCCTGTAAGTTTAGATGGTGGTAAATCTACATCATTCATTGGTCACGGTTTAGAGTGGGTTGGATATCCTAAGAAAGCAACTGGTGGATCAGCATTTATCGTCCCATTCAATACACCTAAGACAAAATCAAATGCAGGTCTAACTGGTCAAAGAATGAAGGAAGCAGCAAATAAAGGTTATGCTTTACCTTTCGCTGCAGGTGGTGAATATAATTCATATCAAGAGTTGATTGCAGCAGGTGGAAGTGTAGACGATGTTGCTGCGGGTGATTTTAGAGCTGTTGAAATTTATGGACCTTGGGAATACTATAGGACAGGTTTCTTAGGATTAAAGAAAGGAAAGAGAAGACAAGTAAACAAATTCTATACAGATGGTAACTATCAGGATGCACAGATGCCTATCGCTGATTATGTTAACATGAAGATGGGTTGGGATGCGACCAACGCAAAAGCAACTATAACGAAAAAGGATGATGTAAAGAAAAATTTAAGAGGATCAGGTGCCAAGGATAGAGGTAGAGAGGGTGGTAACTTTAGTGGCGATCAGCAGGACAATGAGAGAGGTGAATATGCATTTAAGAGTAGAGAAAATACGAGAAAGATATCACCTTATAAAAAGACACCTGATCTAGAGAAACTATTGAATCCTGTGGTTGAGACAGCTAAAGATATCAAAGATAAGATTGGTGATAAAATAAATGAATATAGAATACAAGAGAATGCTGAGTTACAAAAGATGGTAACCGAAAGCAACGCAGCCATGGCATCTGCTATAGAGCAACAAAATACTGCAGTAGCAACAATGGCAGATACAAATATAGATGGAGGTGGAGGACAACCAGAAGACGTTCCTATCATTACACCTAACTTCTTCCAGTGGAATGAAGCAGATCCATTCTTTGTTTCTAAGTTTGATAACTTTAGAAGCACAAAACCTGATATGCACTGCACACACAATCTTAAATAATGGCAAATAGAAGAGCAAAAATTGTAGAGCTGAATGAAGCATCCCTTGCCTTTGGTGAAACTGGTAAGATGGAGTGGCAGGAAGCTTTGTCACCTAAAGCAAGATATAAGGGAGATGATGTGTATGATATCCGTGATCTTATTGCGTCTATAGATTACTATGAGTCTATTGACAGTCCATTTCTAAGATGTGATATATCAATAGTTGACTCTATCGATTTATACAAACAAATTCGTGGTAAAGAGGTTATCAAACTAAAAATAACAACAGAAAGCTCAGACTCTGATCCTTTAGAAGTTATCTTTCGTGTATTTAAACTTGGTAGTTTTATCAAAAATGAGAGAGCAGCGATGTATATTTTACATCTTACATCTCATGAAGCATTTTTAAATGAGGCAAATAGAATCTTTGGTGCATTCGGACCTTGCGAGAAACATAAAGATAAAGTAAATTTCCCTAAGTATGTTGCTAAAGATATATTGAAAGGTGGGGAGAAAGTAAAAGCAACAAACTTTGAGAATCATAGTAAATTATGTTTCAGTTGTCCTAATTGGAGACCTTATGATGCTATTACATATCTTGGTGACAAGGTATTGAGACTTGAGGGTGGTGGTAAGAGATCTGTAATGCAATCAGGTTTCTTATTCTATGAAAATAGACATGGATTTAACTTTCAATCTATCGATAAGTTATGCTCACAAGAGCCGTTGAATATTCCCACATACACCTACATGCAGGCAGGTGTAGAAACAGATCCTATCAAGGAATATTTTAAGATAGAATCTATATCATTCCCTGATAAAGTTAATCATTTAGAAAAATTAAGATCAGGTTTGTATAAAACATCAGTGTTAGGTATATCTGTGCCCTCTGTTAGTTTAAGTCACATGCCTACAGGATCATCAAGTGAAGGTACTGAGAAATCTACAGAAGTAAAACGTAATAACTTTACTACCACTTATGAGAGCACTTTTGATAAAGCATCTACTATCGATAGAGGTAGACCATTTCAACAGACAGGTTTTGATACAGAATCACAACCTGCTACAAGATATAAGTTTAGAATCATGCCAACATGGACTCATCAGTCTAGTATAGGTAGTGATCCAGATGGTGGTACGAAGACAAAGTTTGACACATTGAGTGTATCAAGTTATGCTGTTGCTAGATATGCATTACTCAACGCTATTCAGTTGACTATAGTTGTGCCTGGCAATACAACTTTAGCAGTTGGAAAGATAGTAAAAGTTAGCATTCCCGCATCTAGGACTGATAATTCTAAAGATGTGAAGCAAGATCGTGTATATAGTGGTAAGTATCTGATTGCTAGCTTGAAACATATCTATCGTAAGGAAGGTATGACCTCTACTCTTTATCTTACTAAGGACTCTATCCGAGAAGATAAATAGTATTAATCATAGGTATAATAAAATGAAATCAATCGAATCACACATCGAAAAGGATAAAGACATCCTTGACGATCCATCTACTAACCCACAAATGCGTCGCCATATTGAGGTTGAATTGCATGAGTTAGAAGATTACGTCGATCATCATAAAGAAGAGATCGAAGCAGGGGATCACCATGATCCAAATGCACTTGAGTTATTCTGCGACCAACATCCAGAAGAGCCTGAGTGTCTTGTATACGATGACTAATTATGAATAACATTGGATTAGAAGTTGTCTTTTGGACAACATTATCTGTTTACTTGCTTGCAAAGGCAGGTGTATTTAAAAAATAATGGCACTAGCAGACAAAACCCAAACGCTCTTGGATAAGGCAGTTGCTTGGGATAAGAAACTAATTAAAAAGTTTCAAAATAAATTTAACCTCAGCGACTACCAAATATTATGGATCACCTTTATAAAAGGATTCATAATTGGAGCGATAATCCTCTAATGGCACATCGTAAAAAAACAAACAAACTTAAAAACCCCCCATCAAAATGGAAGGATAAGTTACTTGAAGAAGGACCGAAGTCCTTCATGCAAGCAATCCTCTATGAACAACTTAAAAAAAAGCAACCGTAGATTTATGTTATCAACCCAGTATCGTCTCCGTCTTGAGGACATATGCAAAAGCATCGCTGCAGGACAAGAAGTAGGAATAGAAGATATGATATGGGCAGAAAAATTATCCAAAAGAAACACCTCAGCACGAGGAATGCTGCAAACAGCAAGAAGGTTGAGTAGGAATGAGGACGAAGCGTCTTTTCTTAAATACTTGAATATTGGAGACCCTGATTCAAGTAAACATAAAAAGGGTTTCACGGATGCAGGAGATATCGCTGATTGGTTTCGTAATGACAGACCAGACGATTGGAGACAAAGGGATTAGTGCGTATAAATACTGTTAGTAAACACTAACAATATTGTAACAATGAGTACTATTACAACTAAAAAGGCAATAAAACGTATCATTAAAAATAAAGAGGATTGGTCACCTGCAGAGGTGACATATGCTAAGATGGTTAAGAAATCACTTAAAGATGATTAGTTTTGAAGAAGCATTATGCGGACATTATACTAATAAAGCTCAAGCAACGTCAGATCCACAGAAGTGGCCATGGGTCAACATA
>Ga0163180_10002070_pt1 | contig 11261 bp, 9 predicted proteins | sample AtlANTMetagenome_2_FD_109647 | JGI IMG/M metagenome (GOLD analysis project Ga0163180, IMG submission 109647) | Marine eukaryotic phytoplankton communities from the Atlantic Ocean - Atlantic ANT 4 Metagenome | ecosystem: Environmental > Aquatic > Marine > Oceanic | place: North Atlantic Ocean...
CTGGTATCAGGGCTTTGCGCACGCCACTCGAGCTTTGCCTCACGAAGATGCAATTATGAAAATCTTCAAGGACAACTGATTTGGTCCAAAGAGTCCAAGTCCTAAAGTACTGATATGCACAACTTGTTGAAGTTGGTGAAAAAATGTGTAGCTGTGCGCACAATGCAGTATGACACAATTGTGATGTATAAGCAACTGCGTATGACACTCAAGTTGGAAAACATTATTCTGGATTGATGGCTGATGGCATGCATATAGCATTGCGGCATTATGGCATGCACATGCAAGACTGAAGAAAACAAGATGATGAGGTCGAAACATGCGTCATATATTGGTGTGCACATGTGGGTACATATTGTAATTATGTGTGATCCAAGTGCAAGAGTGCAAGGCATCTTCTATCCCCTCTTGTTTTTAATGCATGACACATGTGTTCTCAAGAACAAGCTAGTATTTTGTGTGCGAAACAATTCCCCTTGCACACCGATGCTAGAAGATCCCGTTGAGACAGTTTCGACAAGAAAAGGTGTAGGGCCGGACGCATGTTATTTCTACTTAGATAGCTGTCCTGTCAAAGATAGGAGTGCATCGGATTCAGCAAGTGCATCAGGGCTCCATGTGAAGCGGTGCAAATGTGAATTGAAGATACGAGAAAATGATTTCCCTCGGTACTTGGAACAAGTGCAACGGCATATGATCTTGTTTCATGGCAATGAAGGAAACTTTGCAGACCCAAAGGTGTTCAAGACGTTGAGTAATGACCTCAAACTATACATGTATAAGCCTCGCAATGCTTTGGAGACAATGCGCGAACAGCACAGTCGCGTAGTGATCCCATTGGTCGAAATACCACCGTATCCGCCACCCAAGCCCCCGCTCTATTGTAGGCCTCCGCGAACTCCAGAGGCGCCACCAAGACGAAAGCAATCTCCGTCTGTCCATCAATTCTATATTCTGTATAAGGCATTGGAGGCAGACGACAATGAAGAGAAGGATGATCCATCAGCATTCGACACATGTTGCTCTTTTTTAAAGAACCTAATGACAATGGAAAAGGATCTGAGGAGCAAAGCGCTAGGTTTCTATAACCTGAGTACGGAGATTGACGATGTGAGTCAAAAAGATCAAAAAGAAAGTTGTGTCCTTGTTTCACACGGCTGTCAGGCTTTGTATAGAAAATTCAATGATTTCCGGAAAACCTTCCAGAAGAATGCCGAGCAATTGGTAGCAAAGCATGCGTTTCTTCATGCAAATGCGAAACCTTGTGCAAGACATCTCCCAACACAAGCAATGACTATGCTTCCAAAGATGCTACAGTCTCTTGAGGACTTGTGGCAGGGGGAATGTGAAGTGCAACATGGTGCGGGCAGGACACCTGAACTGAAGCAGTTGAACTTGAAGAAAATATCAATAAAGGGTGACGCTTGTGCTGTGTGTGCTGATTGGCATGTTCAACACATGAAGGATCGAGAAAAACATTCCTGCAGACAAAGGTGGATTGAGCATGTGCAAAAGGAACACTTCGAATTTGACATAGATGATGATGAAGCCTGGCAGTATTGTCGTGCATACATTGCGCAATCACCAGAGATCAGGCCATCGAAGAAGCGTCGCACGAGCTACGACCAGGGGGCAATCGATGTTTCTCTCTCTTCAGAATCAGATACTGCGGGCGTTGACGCTGGAAAAAAGAAGGTAGAGATACTACGTAGACTGAAGACATTATGCTGCGAGTCTCCTTGTGAGGTCGATGATGCTTACCTCGTGTATGATCCTGTCCGGAGTCCCCAGATGCTTCAGGAAGCAGATGATATGCTGCAAGATGCAATGGAAGCTTCAATTGTAGTAGCCAGCTGTCTCGAGACTGTGAAGAATAAAGGCATGAAGGAAGTGGACGACTGGATTGACCGATGCCTCGAAGCGTTGCAGCAATACCGGCAAAGCGCTGCAGCAATACCGGCAAGCAATACCGATGCCACATAACGCTGCAGCAATACCGACAAGCTACCGTAGACGCCGGCTCTAAATCATGTGGCTCCAGCAGTTCCGATTCGTAACTTGAACCAATATTGGCAGATGCAGCTTGCTGACTGCTGCGGCTCTCTCCAAACGGAAGAGAGAAAGCCTTTCACAGTCTAGTCAGTTACCATTGTGCGTGAACCTTTGGGCAAAACAGATTCAGTACTCATGTGCAAGCACGCATGTGCATGTAATGCGACCATCATCATTGAATGTAAAGACATTGTCACATATTCTAAGAATCGTTAGTGATGTTAACAAACGGCCATGCAAAGTAAGAATCGTTAAGAATTGTTAAGAATGCAACCCTAGTGTAATATGCGTTAAGAATCGTTAAGAATGTAAGTAGGTTGTAATATAAGTTAAGAATCGTTAAGAATGATAATATGCGTTAAGAATCGTTAAGAATGCAAAATCCATTGTAATATGCGTTAAGAATCGTTAAGAATTGTTAAGAATCCTCAGAAATCATGTGATTCTTAACAATTCTTAACGATTCTTAACGCATATTGCAGCCCATTTGCATTCTTAACGATTCTTAACGTATATTACAGCGAAGCCGGATTCTTAACAATTCTTAACATATATTATAAGCGGGTATCATTCTTAACAATTCTTAACGATTCTTACTTTGCATGACAGTTCGTTTGCATTCTTAACGATTCTTACCGATTCTTACAGATTCTCAGTTCACGTGCTTATCTCGTTTTATGCTTAAGGGGCTTAAGCTAGTTGCCTTTGCGAGTTGTTTCACCATTTGACACTCCCATTGAGGGCGATCGGCGAGCGCGCATGACAAACGACGATGCAGCCAGCACCATTGATCATGTGAGAGAAGAATATATTAATGCTCTGCATATCTGTAAAGGCGGACCCGAACTCGAGAATGAGGCACATTGTTCAGCAATCTGTGAAGTGTACACTTGCAGCAAATGTCGATTAAGAATCCCAGAACATGAAGTGCATGACGGTATTAGAGCAAAGTCTGTCCGCCGGATGACAAGTATATGCAATCGATGCCTTCACAATGGAAGACTGTTGCGCAATCACTTTGGACAGTGGCCCATGAAGGATTTCCAAGCCATGCCGGAACAAGAACAAGTCAATTTCTGGCGATGGGCACATGATGAAATTGGCTATGGACGATCGAATAAAAAGAAAACACAAACCTTGGTAGATCGTATCATAACGGTGGTGTCAACAAATCAAGTGAAGCGAGCGAAATCAGCGTGCAACAGCGAATACCGTCCGCTTGAATACTGGGTGCGTATGGGCTTCGACAAAGAGAGCATCCTGAATAATTGTCAAACCACGAAGGAACATGAGATTCATGGCACTGTGTATATGCTCGGTGTCGAATATGTCGATGAAGAGGCAATAAAGTTTGAGACAATGTCCCGACTTCGTCGGGGTGATGATAATGCTCAGCAGCCCTGGCCTTGGGACGAAGATGCTCATTTCCCTCCGCTGCGGAAACAGAAGAAGGATAAGAAGGATAAGAAGGATAAGAAGGATAAGAAGGATAAGAAGGAGAAGAAGCATAAGAAGGAGAAGAAACATAAGAATAAGGAGAACAAGAATAATAACAGTAAGTGGGTCTTTGCAAAGAGCAAGTAGTAAGTAGTTAGGTGAGTAATTCGATCTGCATGCGGGGATTGACACTGTAATGTATGGGGCATTGCGTTGTCAAACACTTTAAGGCACTTCGCTAGAAAGTGAAGTCATTGAAAATTGCATGTTGCCTATGCATGGATCCCCATCCCAACAAACGGCGGGCACTAACATCAGACAGAGTATCCTTGATCCTTGATCCTATGCATGTTGCTAACGTTATGCATGTTGCATCGTTGATTCTGCAGTGTGCTTCACTGCATGTCTCAGTCCCTTGTGGTTCAAGCCCGCAGTCTTTCATTCATGTTGATGTCTGTGGGCAATCACACACAGACGAAGAGGCGTAAATTGTGCTATGAGGAGAGGGAGCGGATATTGAAAGAAAACACGGCCTTTGGTATGCACCATGCAAAGGAGTTGCGAAAATGGAAAAATAATACGGATGTATATGAGGCAATTAATGCAGGGACGAAGTTGCATAAGCTCGTGTACCATGGGAACCAGCCTCTTCCCGTGGCAGTTCCCAATCCAGTGCAACCCGAAGTTGTGAAAGCTGATTGCATGGATGTGCTGCTTCGTAAACAGCGAGATGAGCATAAACATGTCATTATATTGAACATGTGTGATGCAATCCAGCCCATGGGTGAGTTTGTCTACGAAAACATTACCCAAGAGCAGCATCTTTGCCTTTGCTCCAACTTGTATGTACACCTTACAGAAGCCTCGAAGAAGAAGATTAATTTCTACAGGGTTCATGTTCCTGACGATGCCAAACAAAACGCTGTACGACCACGCATTGTATCAATGGTCAATATGGAGGTCTACTTCTTCAGAGACCGTGAATATGTCATGATACAAGGTGGCCCCAGGGGTCCACCCGTTGCAGTTATCAGCGCAGCAATTCCGGACATGACGAGATACTTCCCAGTGGCACAAACCGAGGACTTATCCGGACTTGTTCATACAAAGCAAGTCAAGTGGAGGTCTACTGACGTCTTCCCATACAACCATGCATTGATTGGCCATTTACTCTCCACAATTGAGGATGTCGCAGATCGGATATCCAATGATCACGCAATTGATGTACAGAGTGTAGAAGTCATTCTTTCCGCTTGGGGGTGCGGTAAAGGTCAGCATGAACCCCAAACAATGGCGGAAATGTTGAAACAGCACTTGCAAAGCAAGGATCGGGAGAAATTTCCCAATGTCACGTTTGCCATCACGGGTGATCCAGATACCAACTATGAGATTTTCCGCAGTGTCTTGCACCACGAGAGACCATAGATTGAAACAGCATTGTGTTGCTTGGGGAAAAAGAATGCATGCACATGTTCTTCTGCCCGGAGTGTGCACGAATTATCGTGATGTTTGTAATATCACATACTTGCTCAATTGTACAAGTTATGTTGAGTAATTCTATCGAGTTGCACCATCATCTCCTGGCTCAAGCTGTCATTCGACCGCCCAAGATGTGATAGTGCCACAAAACTCCCAAGACCCATTGGAGCATTATGCAGGCTATGGGCAAATTCTATGAAAGCAATATTGAAGCGCTTCCTCCTCTGGTGGTCGTGCAGTTGCGCACTGGCGGAGGCCAATTCTTGGGCGAGTTCACATTTCGTGATAGCACAATTGCCCAAGCTTCCCAACAGCTACGTTTTATAGTATGCAAACAAAAGAATATTCCCGAGTTATGTGTTTTCCTGGAGTGGACACAACGGCACAACAGCGGCATTGAAGTTAAATTCAGGCCTAAGGAAATCACTGCTTTGGCACAGGACTATATCGATGATTTTTATGGTTGCAGCTTCTTGTGCAGAGGCGGACCAGGCATCGACGGCAGTTGTCATGTGTGCTGCTCAGCTGTGACAGATAATGCGAAGACATGCTCCCAGTGTAAAGCAACGATTTGCTCATCGTGTTGTGTCGAAGCATGCTTTGATACAAGTGAGCCAGGCACAACGATTGAGGCTTGCTTCAACTGTGCCTATAGGCATTGTAGGCACGGCCAAGGAGTGCTGAATGAAGAGCGCATTTCAATCCCTCTGCTTCGAAGGATGTTTTTGCTTGGATTTATCAATCTCTCCGGCAATGGATGTTCCATTGGAAATCTGGAAATATGTCCCAGATTTGGTGGAACCTGGAAATCGTATGCGACGGCAGTTTGTCCGAAACGACCTCAAGAAGTGTGCAATAGAAGCAAGAAACGCAAACACAGTTGAACAATCTGAGGCGGGAGTAGTCAAGACACTTGAATCTAGAATCTGTGGACTGACGGAAAATAATGCATGCAAGCATGTGCCCACTATAGCATCATACACACAGAGCACGCAATATGTGATTTATTCTCATGCAAGCATGTGCCCACTATAGCATCATACACACAGAGCACGCAACATGTGATTTATTCTCATGCAAGCATGTGCCCACTATAGCATCATACACACAGAGCATGCAATATGTGATTTATTCTTTGGTAGTGTTAATCTTTGTGTGGTATTAGGAGTTGCATAATCAGTGTGTAGCAAGGCCCTTTAGCCTTCAAGTCACCTCAGATCCATTGTCTCATTTTCACACAATACCGGGTAATGCCTTTATCATTCCCAGCGTCATGGGCAAATGACGCATCAGAAGAAAGCTTTTTGGCGACCACAGGGTTTGAGGAAGACCCAGACGCAAAAGCTGTGACAGGAGATGATCAACTTGCCAATGAGCACACGGACAACAAAGGCGATGTGGAGCATGGACAACATGATGAGCCAGCAAAAGCTGGGATCTCTGTGACATCGAATGACACTGATGAGATGCTCGCAACCCTTATTGTGGGGACGGTGGAAGCTGCCCCAGCAAGCGAAGAGGCTATCATGTCATCGACAAAGCATCAGATTATTGCAGATGAAGAAGCAGCATGTCATGAGACGCAGGTAGATTCGGGACCACCAACCGAATCACCTCATAATGACCAAGATGATGACAAGGAAAACAAGCCGCCACAATCCGAATGCGCTTTAGTGCTTGAACATGATTCACAGCTACCAATGGAGGAATCCCAAATGGTAGCAGTGGAGACAGTGGAGAAGTCGTTGTACAAATGTTCCTTGTGCAAGCAACCAACTGACATTTCAGCTTTTGTGGGCACCATAACGATCTCGGGCAAAGGCGTTTGCGGTCCTTGCAACACCCGACGCGCTGCGCTGTCGAGGGAGTTCGGCGGTATGGCGAAATTGAGCTGTTTCAGAGATCTGGACGAGCAAGCACAGGTGGACTTCTGGCGAGCGGATTACGGCAAACGTGTCAACAAGTATCAATTGACAGAGCGCCTTTCGAAGTCAATTGCACAAACCAAAATAAATCGCAGCAAAGAGAAAACATCAGGAGAGTTTCGTCCTTTGCAATTTTGGGAAAACCAAGGCTATGTAGCAGAACGCATCGAGAAGCTGACCAAGGATGAGGATAAGAAGTACAGCGATATGCATGGCTGGCTGTACAAGGTGGATGTAGAATCGACCTCAAGGGAAGAAGTGCAAGAAGAAGTTTACAAACGGCTGCGCGAGCAAATGAATGCTGCCAAAGGTGGCAGTATGCTCGCTGATGTGGACGATGATGTGCTGTCTGATGATCCAGGATCAAAGAAACGCAAATTGTTTAGCATCGCGGATGGACATTCTACAAGGAAGAAGCCAAAGCGCAGTCGTTCCAACCAGAGTCACGTTTCCAACAGCGAGAAGTCGGGCAGCACCAAGGATTCCAGCAGCAGCAGCGAGTCCAGCAGCAGCAGCGACAACGACGACATCAAAACGCCGGAGCCACACAAAAAAGAAGGCAGGAGAGCAACGCCAGAAAAAGCTCCCAAAGATAAAGGAACAAAGAACGTCGATAAATCTTCGAAAGCGAAGGAGAAAGAAAAAGAGAAGAAAGCAAGAGAGAAGGCCAAGCAGAAACAGAAGGAAGAGAAGGAGAAACTGTTGCAGGCGAAGAAAAAGGAGAAGGAAACAGCTAAGCAGAAGAAAGACAAAGAGAATAAGCAGAGAGCCCAAGATAATAAGCAGAAGAAAGACAAAGAGAAAAAGGAGAAGAGTGATAGCAAAATTGCAGAAATGGCAGTGCACACGATTGAAGGAATATTCAACCAGTTCCAGCGCTTGCATGACAAGGCAATCAAAGTCGAGAACTTGCTTGATGAGAGTTACCGTGAGCAACTCACTGGCATAAAATTACAAACGCACGGCATTCTAAGCACCGCGACGCAGGTAATGAACGGGAACAAGAACATTTCTGTAGATTTCACTGCTATTAAAGTTCGGGATCTCAAGAAGGAAATTATGACCGGGGTGGCGAAGCTTAAGAAAATGCTGAATTGACAGCGGTGAAGAGGCACTGGAGAAGCTTCTCTAGCTTTCTCCAAGGGGTTTAGAGAAAGAACGCATAGCGATCATTCTGTGGTTTAGAGAAAGAACGCATAGCGATCATTCTGCTGCATTGCGTCAGCATCTGACTCATTTTGAGATCAGTAATTCATGTGGGGGTCTGGGAATTCCAGGCCAATTTAAAGACAGACAGCCGTGGACGCTATAGTATTTTATGTTGCTTGAAGAAATACATGATGTATAAAGGGATGTAGTATACACTTGCAGTTGTGTAGAGTGATATGCGTTGGTTAGTGCGGATTTTGATTCTTAACGATTCTTAACGATTCTTAACGCGAATCTGGATTCTTAACGCGAATCTTGACTCTTGACGATTCTTAACACGAATTCCGATGTATCACGATTCTTCTGATTCTTAAGAATCAGCACAACCAAGGCTCTTGGAAGTGAGACTATGGAGGCCGCAGATGCATGCGGCCTCGTGATTAATGCCAATCTCATGTCCTCAGTGAGCTTTGTCCTCAAATTCAGCGCATTGATCCGGCTTGCCAGCAATGGAAAGACGGCGCCGGGTAGACGATGCTGGTCTAAGCAGCCTTCACCGTGACCACCCGGATCGTAAACATGTGCTTGCGTGCTGGAATTTCCTACGCAGCTTCAATCCTTGGCAAAAGGAAAGTCAAGAGAGCAAATATCTGAGGTTCAAACCGCATCTGAACTTGTTGGTAGCCAGATATCGTGCAAGGAAGATTTCAACTGAGGATTTCCGCAATGACCTGGACATAGCGCGGCAGTGGTGGGGTCTGACTTCCATATTTCTGGAGGGTAAGATATTTTGTACCTTGCGAGGGAAGTCGAGATATCATGATGTCATTCGAAATATTCGTGACATGAGCCGAGAAAGGTCAAGATCAAGAGTACGCAGAAGCCGCAGTCACCACACAAGGCGCCGAGGCCACACAAGGTGCCGCAGTAGGCGCCGAAGCCACACAAGGCGCCGAGGCCACACAAGAGACAGACGAAGCCGATGCCACAGCAGAAGCCGTAGTAAACGTAGATGCGATCACAAGAAAGGCCACAACAACAGGCGAAGCTGCGGACATAAGATCAGCAACGAGAGCAAACTACGAACACTGCGGACAGCTGTGATAGGACAGCAGACGGAGCACTGCTCGCAGCGAGGGCATGCAAAGCAGACGGCTCATCCAAAAGGTCTGTCGCCATTTTCTCCTTCAAGATTCGAGGACACTGCAGAGCAGAATGAGAGCAGCAAGTCCAACGGTTCGCGGCCAGAAGATCAAGCTATAGATGCAAGCAAAGGTGGTGAGCAGAATGAGAGCAGCAAGTCCAACGGTTCGCGGCCAGAAGATCAAGCTATAGATGCAAGCAAAGGTGGTGAGTATACTGATGGCTCCGATAGTTACTCTTATTACTATTCTTACTATTCTGAGTCTGAAGAGCAAGCTACAGCTACACTTGTAGCTGCAGCTACAGCAACAGGTACAGCTACAGCAGTTAGAAATCAAGCCAGCAACGCTGCTGCGGCAGGCTCCACATCACACTCCCAGAGTGCCACATCGCACTCCCGGACCATTACAGATACAGCAGCTGCGAAGGACCCTGTTCCGATATCAAGCAGCTCCGATGGAAGTCACTCCAGCTCCTCCCAGGCAAGTGGTCAATCTTCATAGTAAGATGCAGCTTGCACTTGCGCAATCTTTTCCCTAAATAGGGACGATGCGACCTATGCACGCATGTGCATTTTATGCGGATCGTGAGATAATTCTGAAACATGTAGAGCATCATTCTCCATAAGAGTCTCTCACCAATTCCTAGAGTATCAAGGCATGGCATCCCAGCGACCAATGCATTCAATTTCACAGTACCCATATTCAGACCCTGTGGATGATGCATAATGCAGTAAGACAGAATTGTGATATACCCAAGTGTGTATGGCCCACAGGTTGGAAAACATACATGTCGAGTGATGGCATAGAAACGATCTCATAGTCACATCATGCATATAGTGTTGCGGCATTATGGTATGCAAAAGCAAGACAGAAACAAAACATGTTGAAGAGGTCGTGACCAGTGGCAGAGATTAGTGTGACGAGCACATGTGGATACATATGGTAATTATGGTAACTATGGGTACATATGGTACATATGGTACATAGGTAATTATGGTACATGTGGGTACATATGGTACATATGGTAATTATGGTTCCAAGTCTACGCCATCCTATGAATTGGAAGCCCCTACCGCTCAGCGAAGTCTACAGCTACTACAGCATGTCTGCAGTGGAAGAGGTCTTCTTAAACAGAAGGCTCCTACACATGTCTGAAACAGAACAGAAGGCTTCTTAAACAGCATATGTCTGAAACGTTGCAGTAGTTACAGCTGCAGCTCTTCTTAAACGGAAGGCTGGTCAAGAAGGTAGTTCTTGAGCATGCTGAATGTCTTTGGACTTTGGGCTGTGAGATAATTCTGAAACATGTGCAGCATCATTCGACACTTGACCATGCAAGTGCCTCAAAACCAATATAGTAGGTTTTCTCGCAGGTACTTAGTACAGCAAGCCATGGGATCAGAACGTTACAAGTACAGGAAAGCAGCACAGTGCAAGAAGCGGCAGCATGTTTCGCGGAGCGGTACCCCCGACCCTCCAGATTTGTCACGTGGTTGGTCAAATAGACCTGAAGACAAATCCTACAGCTCAGCGTTGATGTACGCCCAACGATATTCAACATTCTATCACATGAGCTATCGTGATCGCCAAAGTGCGTCGATAGATTACTATGCTGCATGGAGCAAAATCAAATGTCCCAAACTCAAAAAAGAGATGCGGGTAGTCTTTGAACGAGCATTCAGGCGTACACTGCCGCGCAACGAAGAAAATCGCAGACAGATCAGATCCGAGTCGCCAATGGCACAGCGAAGGCATCACCCAGCAACACAGCGCGGAGACAGAACGTTGGTGAAGAGTCGACGGAGCCGCGACAGAGCAGAAGTCCAGGAACAGGAACAAGTGAAAGAAAGGAAAGGAAACATGACCGTACCGGGTCCGTTGGCACAACATGGTCAAGCTCACAATGAAGAGGATGAAGCCATTATCGCAAAGATGGAGACACTCATTGTGAAGATAGGCACGTCTATGAAAGATGGATGGGCAGCAGAGTGCGACGAATCGATCAAAAACTGCACGAATTTTGCTGAATGTATTAGATCTTTGCCAAAGATTTCTAAAGAGCTCTCGTTCTTGA
>Ga0163180_10002071_pt1 | contig 11261 bp, 6 predicted proteins | sample AtlANTMetagenome_2_FD_109647 | JGI IMG/M metagenome (GOLD analysis project Ga0163180, IMG submission 109647) | Marine eukaryotic phytoplankton communities from the Atlantic Ocean - Atlantic ANT 4 Metagenome | ecosystem: Environmental > Aquatic > Marine > Oceanic | place: North Atlantic Ocean...
ATTGACCGAAGGGCCGACCGCTACACAGTCCTCCGCAATCGGCTGTTTGTGATGCGTTTGGTATTGACACAAAATGGCGTTCATCCATGAGTCCACTTCGCGACTCACGCTGATTCCCTCTCCAGTGAGGTCAAAAACGGGGCCCTGAGCAGAGGCATAGGCGAGGGGGGTGTCCGCCACCTTGACTTGCTGCCTCCAAGGCAACCGAACGCAAACCAAAGCCTCCACCACCAGAACGGCACATAGTGCATACCCCCATCGCGCCCCCAGTCGACGCGCGAGAACAGTCACACCCACTGCAGACAAAGCGGACAAGCACAACATGGCTGCCCACAGTACACGACCCGGAAATCGCAGAAAGCGAACAGAGGGGATGTCCCAGAGGAACTGAAGGGGTGAGGCCATAGAGGCTTCGTCGGGAGCGACTCCTAAAGTCCAATCGGGACCCATGGCGATCACGATCGATACCAAGGAAATTCCAGCCAGAACCTTCAGGCCTTGCTGACGAACGGCCAAAGCAATGAGCGCCAAAGAAAAAATCATGGCCGACACTGCAAGCGACCAGGAATGCCCCGTCCGATCAATTTCAGCCGTTGCCGGCCCCATGCTGTTGAGCGACAGCGATCCCATGCGCAAGGTTTCCGTTGTGGCATGGGTTGCTCCCGGCTGACCTGCGCCAGAAAACAGGACCAAATAGGCCACACCAAAGACTGCAGCCACCCCTGCAGCCACTAGGGCAGGAAAGCGCTTCTCCCCGCTTTTAAGTGCAGCCAAACCCAAGCCGAGGCCAACCAATCCTGCAGACACGCCCAGGTACCCACTTGAAAACAGCGCCAATCCAAAAAAGACCCCTGCCAAAACACCGTTGGAAAACCGTCCACCCTCTTGTCCGGCTTTCCACAACTGAATGGCCATCAATGGCATCCATGGGTTCACAATCTGGTAGACGTGGCCCTCGAGTATCGCTGCGGCGGCCAATCCAGATCCGGCAAAAATCAGCCCTCCGACATGATGAAAAGGCGAAGTAGCCCCGATACAACGCGCAAATATCGAGGCGGCGTAACCGCTGGTAGCCAAGCCTAAGACCGTTATCCACCCGTGCACCCGTGCAGGGTCTAAAGCGCTTCCCAGAAGAGAAATCGGCATGAGCAACCAGGAGTCAATTGCCGAATATGTGGCCCCTTTTGGCCATGCCGAAAACGGATCATGAAGATCAAAACCCAGGCGACCGACCGAATCAATCACCCATACGGTTCCCAATGCGTCAAAGTGTCGACCCACAATATCGGGCCCCGCCAAGACAGAAGGCCAGGTCCACGCCACACCCATGGCCAACCACAACACCAGGGCGCCCACTCCATTCAACCGAGGAAGCACCATTTCCAAGTCTGAACGGCCGAGAGCACGGCGCCCCAAGACCAACACCACCAACACAGAGATAAAGCTCCACGCCCCCCACACCATGGACAACCGCTCTTGATGAGCCCGCATGTCCTCCAGTTGAACCGGTTCGCTCAGTCGCCATGCCGCATCGGCTTCTCGAACCGACAGTGACCACGACAGCTCCACATCGCCCTTTGGCATCACTTCAAGCCCCTGACTGACCCGAAGCTGTGGCTGACGTTCAGCCAACCAAATCTCAACGCCCACGGTTCGGGCCTGCGGACCTCTCGCCGAGCCCGTCCAAAGCCCCGGCTCCGATAAGTTCAACGGGACGACCCGATCCTCGCCAAGCCATCGTAGCTTTGCCGTGATGGCACCGGGCGCTTCACTCTTGAGAGCGCCCTCAACGACCGAGACCTGTAAGGTGATCTCGACATCGGCACGCGCCGCACCGAAACCGAAACAAAGCCAGACCAGAAAAACAGTCCTGCTAAAGTGTCCCAAATGAGAAAAGACGCTCCATACGTCAAAGCCAGCCTGGGCCTGATCGTGGCCATCGCACTGCTGGGTCTGGCGGAAGTCGGAAGCCGACTGGCCGGCATTGCTCCCGCCTATCGACCCGATGCCACAGGAAGTTGGCAAGTCCGAGCCCACCTCACGGACCATCGGATGCAAGGCACGCGAGAGCCCCATAATTTCAGCATCACCACCAACGCCTATGGATTGAGAACCCCCCACAGTCTCGATGTGCCGAACAGAATTTTTCGAGTGGCAGTGATGGGTGACTCGACCGTTTTCGGCTGGGGCGTCAGTGACCAAAACAGTATTGCTGCCGTCGCTGAATCCACCTTGAGGGCGCAAGGCGTGGACACCATAGAAGTCATGAATGCGGGTCAACCCGGCTACTCCACAGGAATGGTCGAGTGGCTCTTCGAAAACACTGTCAGCCTCTACAAACCCCATCTGACTATCGTTTTCGTTTCGATGCACGACTTCAACCGTACACTCATTTCCGATATTGAGCGACACCGGGGACCCCAGAGTCTGAGTGCTCACATTCGGACATTCTTGGTGAAAAAAGTGTCCCTCTATGAGTTGTTCCGACGCCAGCTGTATCCGTTGGCGCACGAGGCCCAACTGCTCCCCGACGCCCAAACTCATGAGCGCCGCGTGATGCGTGTTTCCGACCAAGAGCGAAGTCGAGCCCTCGATACCATGGCCTCCCAAGCCGCTGCCTGGGGTGGGGACATCGCCATCGGATTCTTGCCCTTTCATCGCGACATGATGGTCGGACCCGCCGCGGCCGTCGATCGTCCAGGATTGAAGCAAGCTCAAACCTGGTCCGATTCTCGAAAGCAGACCGTCTTCGACCTCCGAAACTGCTGTGGTCCCGGGGCGGATGATCGCACCTTTCCCTTCGACAGGGGACACCTCAACGCCCTTGGGAATACCGAGGTGGGGACAGCGCTGGCCAGCCAAATTCAGGCCCATCTAGTCTCCCAGTAACAGTCGAGCTTGAGGAGATTCGGGTGTCGCTCTCACCTGGATTCGCGCCCCGTTGGAATCCTCAAGTACGGCGGAAACCGCCATGACATCGGAACGAATACGAAGTGGAAACTGGCCCGCCTTTTTGAGTCTCGCCTGACTCACCGTCCGACCTTGATTGTCGAGAATCGAGACCCGGTAAGGCCCTTCTCCACCGCTCACCTCCACAGTCAACTGCCATGTGGTTGAAATAGGAGGAGAGGGAGGAGAGGGAGGAGAGGGACCGGGCTGAGCCTCGGATATCGCCTGTGTCCGAACTTCACGATTCGGCGCATCCAGCTCAGGAGGAGGGTTGTCCGCCATTTTCTGACGGTTCTCTTCCATCACTTGAAGCTGTTCTTCCGTGAGATCAAAGAGCTTTACCTGAGGTGAGCCCGCCCCCGCGTCATCCGTCCATTGGGGCGTCGGCATATCTTTGATCACCGGCCCAGCATACGCATCCGAACTGGGAATCAAGGGGCTTTTAGGCCAACCCTCCGCCTTCAGCAAATCGAATATGGCATCGCTCAGAACTTGGTGTCCCAAAGCGGTGGGGTGCATCTTGTCCCAGAGCAAATCTTCTACTGTGGCCCCAGCAGCCATGGCCTCCTTGAAGGCCTTGGTCATGTCCACTACTGGAACCTGAAGATGACGACCGAGGGCATCCATCGCCTCAAAGTAAGGGTTCCATGCTGGCGGAGGCCCAGTGTGTTCATCCTGCAAGAGGTATGTGTTTGTCGGCTTGATGAATATCGCTCCTATGCCTTTTTGGCTGGCTTGCTGAAGGATCTGCCCTTGCAGATCCATCCATCGTTTGAGAGGAACTCTGCGCACCTTTCCCGTAGGCCATCCATCTGCGGCATTCCAGACAATGACTTTTCCGTCCTCGGCCACGGACTGTTCCGATAGCCAAGCGGCAAATACCTTCACAAGGGCAAGCTTAGTGAGCGGATTCGCGGCAGCGAAGCGATTGGACCGGATCAGGTCCTCATCATGAAAAGAATCCCAAGTGTTGTCTGACCAAACATTGGCCAGGACAACCAAGTCGGGGTCAAGATCCCATCCAAATTCGTCGAGCAGCAGCGCATGTTGAGCGACGGTATACCCTCCGATACCGGTATTGAGAACCTCAACATTCATACCCGACGCTATGAACGATGCGCTCAATTGATGGCTGAAGACTTCTGTGTCACCCACGCCAAAGCCATAGAATGACGAGTCTCCAGTCGTCAAAATTCGATACTGACCATCTGGCTTTGAGGCCTCTGGACGGTCTCCTCGAAACCCATAGGAATTGATAGTGGCGGTGCTGCCCTGAGCATTGGGCACATCGCGGGCCTCCGCCAGTCCCCACAGCCGTGTCGGATGCGCATCCATGAGACCTCGAGTCCCATTGGGTCCGCTCCAGCCCGGAAGCTGAGGCTGCCTCGAACGCGCCCACCACTCTCCTGCCGCCAACAGCGCTACCGGCAAGAGAGAAAGAACCAATAAACGGACACCTAAGGGCGCACGAGACCAGGAATTTGCGAAGACATCGCCTCCTATTCAGACCCTTAAGCGGGCCGGTTTGCGTAGAATATCAAACACGACTCGAGGTCCAAGATTCATCCATCCCGCCCATGGTTACTGGCTGCCCTTGCGTATGCCGTAGGCTCGGTATTGTTCTTGTGGCCAATGCCGGCCCATATCAACAGCGCCATATGGGGCGATCGCTTTGATGCTTGGACCACACTATGGCTCATCGAGCACCTCGGTGAACGCATCAGCAGCTTGAATTTTCAGGCCGAAACCACGGAGATTTTGTACCCCATCGGATACAATCTTTGGTCCTTTGGTCACATGGCTCTTCAAGCCATCGGCGCTTTTCTGGTCGTCCTTGGAGTTCCCTTGGTGACCAGCTACAACCTGCTGCTTATCGGCAGTATTTGGACATCCGCCCTCGGTGCCCATGCGCTGGGCTTTGAACTGACCCGGAGCCATCTTTCAGCCGGCGTCGCAGGTATCGTATTCGCTTCCACACCCTACCTTTACGCAGAAGCAGGGGCGGGCTGCATTGAACTCGTTGCCGCCGGGTTGCTACCCACACACGCCCTTTGCATGATCAGGCTCCTGCGGGCACCCAGTAAAAGCAGAATGTGGGTGGCCGCTTTGGTCTTGGCCATCATTGGGCCCTTCAACTGGTATTACACTTTGTTCGCAGGCTTATTTGCAGTGGGATTTTTGTGTTGGCATCTGATCGAAACCGGCACCCAAACCCTGCGCAAACCCGGACCATCCTCAAAAAAGACTGGCCTCAAACTGGCACTGCTTTCCCTACTAATTGCGGCCTTTATCGACGCGCCCTTAATCATGAACGCCAGACGAGAGACGCCCAAAAGGCCATCCGTCAGCGCAGAGCTATTCTCATCGGAAGTCGCATTCAGCGAAGTCCGATCCGTCACCAACGGCGCCTATCCACTCGAGGACGTCTCGGCCGAAGTTCTACAGCGTGTAGACGCCATGCAGGTTCATTTCAACTCCACATCCGTTCGAGCACTGATCGATGGACGTTTCGAATCGAATCCTCTGCAGTCCACCCCAGGCTCTTTGGCATTCGGAGTCGGGATTGTGGGACTTCTCTTAGGAGGACGAAGAACCTGGGGCTGGGCGGGCATCGCCGCAGGAACGACATGTCTTACCCTGGGCCCGTTCCTAAATATTTCAGGCTCTCTTCTTCTTGAAAAGGCGGCCAATAACTGGCCGCTGCCCTACTACTGGGCCCACGAATTCTTGCCCTTCTTTGCAAAGGCATACCGCCCTTACCGAATCTGCGTCATCGCTTCCATGTGCCTGGCGGTGATCGGCAGCATCGGCGCTGCCGCGTGGATGCGTTCAGCTCGGCGACCCCCCATATTATGGCCATTAGTCGTCTTGGGGCTGGTCGCCTTTTCTCAGCCACACTGGTCTGGGGATAGACCCGCAAAACGCCCCATGGCCAACACAAGTGTGGATGATGCTTTTGTTCAGTTGGCCCAAAAAGAGCGGGGAGGAGTCATCTCGTTACCGCTCCATTATCAACCTGTGTCCACCGCAAATGCGCGCACACAGTATCAGCAGACCGTCCACAAGCATCCCATTCTCAACAGCAATCAACTGATTCGATGGCCAGACCTGCTGCGATTTAAGGAGCACGTCCAGAGCAATGAAGCGCTCCATGTCTTCGTCAACCTCAGCCGCAAAGCGACTCCTTATTCGGTAAGCAGCGATGCTATCGAGGACCTCATCAACCAAAACTATCGATGGGTTGTTGCCCAGCGTTCGGTCAAGGCGGACAGACTCGAATTGGCCGGAGAGATGGTCACAGCCGATCTTTTACCTCCTCCTGCGTGGCGGCTTCTGAATTCTCTGTTTGGGGCGCCCACCATCGACACCCAATCGACCGTTGTATGGGACATCGAAAACCACCAAGAGTCTGCCCAACCCACCCTAGAAAATGCCACCGGTATTCAACCGATATCTCTGCTTTTCGACCCTATCGCCACCGGGTTTCCTCTCGTGCTTGCTCCAGGGCAAACCTTGCCTCTATTCAGCGGATCCGCCAAGGAATTCCATGCCTGGATTTTGGCGACAGATGCCGTAGCAAATTTGAGCCTTCGCATCGAAGGCCAAGGAATCGTCCAAGAAAAACCCATAGAAATTGAGGAAGGACACTGGCAATACACTTCAGTAAGCCTCGACGGCTCAGGCGAGGTCGACCTCACGCTGGTCGGCCGGGGCGACCATGCCACCCGGATTCACATCACTCAGGCCGGTGTTGTCCAATGAATATTCAGACGAGACTGGGCACCGCTGTAGGCATCTGCATCGCCTGGTTTGGCTTTATGGGTCCTGAAATTCTCGATCGAATTCATGCGTCCAACCTTGAAGGGCCCAAACCTTTTTCCATACAGAATATCCGAGACCAAATCGTGGAAGAGGGAGACACGGGAGGCACGCTGGAGCAGTTGGAGATTCAAGAGGCCTTACCGAAATTGGCTGCACTTGAACTCGCAGAAGAAGAGCGTGTGATGGCCATGTACGGACTACTGAGTCGAGAACTCAACGATCAGGCTGGCCACCTCGTGGGCGCACTACCTCCTCTGGAGTACGCCGTAGATCCAAGATTTTTTGAGCCCATCGCCCCATCCGTTGTTCGCCGTTGTCTGGAAATCTATGGATATGCCGTGAGCCCCCTGCCGCTCGCGCAACGCATGCTGCGCCCAGAAGGCATGGACCGACAAGATGTATTGATGCGAATACTCAGTGCAGTGCATCATCGGCTTCTTGCGCCAGAGCAGGCGGCCATGGTGCTTCAGGGGTCTATTGAACTGCTCGAACTGCAAACCCAACGCATGGCTATAGAAGCTGAACTGCGTCAGATCATCCAGCAAGACTCAACGGACTGACCAACCGGCTTGAGCATCGTGGCCCCAGACCTCTGCCCCCTCCGCCGTGCTGGAATCCTCTGGCTCAATCAACGCGACCCAACACAAAGCCTCCGCCACCGCGATCAGATCTTCGGCTGGCGTCGGCGATGCGCCTCCTGTATCGAGAACGGTATGCCTACCCATGACAAGAAGGGTGGGGGGTAGACCACCATCAGAACAGAGCGATCGCAGCAGGTCGACCACAGCATGCTTATCTGGATCGGTGACCTCAAGAATGTCATGACCCGAATGGATGGATTCCATATCCACGGCTCCCATCACCACCACTCGACGAAGCACCGTCAATTCCTGAATGATGGTTTTGGCCGTATGAGCAGGATCTGTGGATAGAATTTGTACGGGCCCTCCTTCCGGACAGGGGCCTCCACCCTTGAATGCTGTCACCTTTAATGGGCGCGCAGCATCCAGAGCCGGGGCCGAAGTTGTACTGGGCCTGCCAAATCTTCGTCCCACCCAGCATCCCGCGCCAAACATTAAACCCAGCCATACCCACTGAGAAATGGGTTCAGGCGGGGCGACCACTTCAGGGGCTTCCGGGGGCTTAGGGGGGCCAGGCTCGAAGGGTTTAGGTTCGGGTGAGATCGCATCGTTGACGGGCTCCACCTCGACAACCTCAACGATGACCTCTTGGGCCTCAACCTCCGGTTCCCACGGCCGAACAGCAAGAGGAAAAGCATCATTGGAGGTGAGACTGGCATCTCCGATATACACCGTAGCAAAACGAATGCCGCTGCCGCTCGCATAGGTCAATGCACCCAAATCGACATCTTCTCCTGTGCCGTCCCTCGTCGAGAACGATGCCGTCCACGTATCCGAACGAAGAATGGATGGAGAAATCACTTGGACACAGAAGAACACTCCGTCATTTGGGATGGGGTCTGGAAAGGACCCATCATCTGCACACCCCATTTGCATCGTGGTACCGCCCAAGTCGACACGAAGCATGGGCGCCTGGTCCGCATTGGCATTTTTGACCTGAACGAGCAAAAGCCCAGGCGCAACGCCGTCGGCAGACGGAACCGTTCGTACCCAATCCAAGTCGAAAGCGCCCTGATCGAAATTGATGGTCAGATAGGCACCCGATTCGTCCACACTATCGGCCGGAACCAAGCGTGTATCGACAATCACTCCCAAAGAGGTGGGGCGATCCACATCGACCGAATCACACACCCACCCTTTGCTGGTCGGGAGACACGGCGACGAGACCTCGCCGGCATCACCAAACAAGAGGTGTATGGCACGGGCATCATCTGCACCTGTCACACCGACCTGTAGCGGCGCTGCGATGGCCGCAGCCATAAACCAAAGGGGCATCGGTGATTCTCCTCGAACCCAGCATATCAGCCTCTATACAACGAAGCTGAGATCTTGTGCTCAAGCGTGATACGTTGCCATATCCTCGCACAGGAGTTTTCATGCTCGGCCGGCTTTTCATCGTACTCAGCACTTTCGTCCTCTCATCTGCGCCCACACATGCAGCCACAGGGGTCGTGGTTCGCCTCGTCACGGGAGGCGACGCCGTGGAATCTCCAGTGATCGCGATATTGACGAACAAAAACGGAACCGAACACAACACTCCTCTTGCCGATAATGGTGAACCTCCCGATGTGAATCCAGGTGATCACCACTACTCAGGCTCATCCATGCTGGACGGGGACGCCTTTACCGTCGCCATCTCACTCGGTGGCCAAATCGAAGAAGTCGGTGAAGTGTCCTGGCCCACTGATGTGACCGCTCGAGACCTGGTCATCACCCGATACGAGGGCATCGTTACCTTAGAGACGGGCGCTGGAGACAACGCGCAACCCAATGGTCAGCCTGCCAGCGGCGCTCCGGGCGAAGCCGGCGGAACCGAGCCTGGAGTCGTCGGAGCCCCGGCCGAGGTCGGCGGCAATGCTCGGGCCCCTGCGGTGAGCTTTGCATCTTCAAATCCAGCCGACCAAGCCTCGGATGACGCGACGCTCTATGTCATTGGTGGCATCTTATTGCTCGTCTTGGCGGGTGTGGCCTTCTTCTGGTTTCGACCTGAAGAGTCGGGCCGTGAGACCAGTCGTTACGTCGGTAGCGATCAGGCTCACAAGATGCCCGAACCTGGCTTGTTGGGCGAGGGCAGCCCTTCCTTATCGGATGGCCCATCCGTTTGGATCGTCGAACCCTCTGATGCCCACGATTTCTTAGCCCTTCTGCTCAGTAGCATGGCTTCCCATCACCGAGTTCTCGTAGTGTCTCCAGGCTCTGAGGCACTCCCTCTGGTTCACGGTGGACCCATATTTCGCATGAAAAACCCACGGCCATCTCATGTTTCGGACGCACTCGAGTCTCTGAGTTCAGAACCTGGTCTCAGCTTTAGCGTGCTCATCCGCGCCACCGAAATGAATGAAAAGACCATCACAGATTACTGCGAACTGCTCCCCTCGGATGTAGGTACGGCCATCGTTGTCAGTGGAAAGCACGATGGGCCTGAGCAACAGGTTGCAGTGAGCCGAAACGCAAATGGATGGCAGCTCAAAACATCGAACTGCTCTGTCCATCTGATGATGAACGAGTGGGGGCTGTCCACTCGGGTATTAGCCGACGAGCCCACAACTTAGTCAAAGTTCAACGGTTCTCTCTGACCCAATACAACCTCTACCGCCTGGACCAGACCGGGCTCCATCAGCGCCCGCGCCACCAGCGCTTGGACCTGGAGTGATGTCATGTGTTCTCCCGGCCGGACCCGATAGGCCTCAGCCGACCATAAGCCTCCAATGTCCAAAGCGGCTTCATTCGGTGAGCGGCCAGCATAGCGAAGGGTGTCAAAATCGCCCACATCCCAGCTTCCAGCCAACATCGACTCATAGTGACCCGGGCGACTCAGGGGTGAGAGTTGGCGGCGAAGAAAAAACCTGACCTGCGACAAATTTGTTTTCTGAGCATGATTCAAGCTGTTGACCCAAACCTGCACATCCCCCAACACGCGCGCTACCCGCTGATAGCGCGCCTTATGGGGATTCGTTTCTCCCCAAAGCCCTATGCGTGCCTCTCTCAACGCTGTAGCGTACCGCTCAAGATCATCCGCGGACAAACTATTCTGACCTGTGAAGGCCCCGATTAACGCCTCATAGGTGTCTCGATAGGCTGCCAACTCTTTGGGTCCCAGCGCCCTTCTTTCCGCATCATCTTCCGCTACCGCTTGACGCACCTTCGCCGCCAGAGGAACCAGAGCTTGCAGTTGGTCCTTTTCCAAGCCCGACTGCGTCAACCAAGCGAGCATTCGCGCACGCTGCCCCAACGCTCGAGCCTCTTCACCAAACTCATCTGCATAGAGCATTTGGTAGAGCGCTTCTCCTTCCGGAATCGGGGGCGCAGGGGGTGCAGCGACAAAAGATTGTTGTGCCGACTCATCTATCGGACGCTTGAAATCATCGGGGTGGTACGCGCACGCGGCCAAACCTGCGAAGATAAGGCAGGATCCAGACAAAATGTTGCTCTTGACGCCCATCGCTGTCCACCGGAAGATCGCCCGATGCTAACACGGCTCCGCCATCCTCCCTGGAACCATATTCTAGCAGGGCTGACCTTTGTCGCGCTCGCACTGTGGCAAATGGGCCCTGTCCTTGCTCGGCCGACCGAATTGGCGATTGGTCACCCGGCCAATGATGTTTGGAATCATATTTGGGGCTACGGTTTTGTGGCGCAGTCCCTTCTCGAAGGCGAATTGCCCTTCTATACCGACCTGATGAACTGGCCTGAAGGGGGCACCTTATGGTTCATCGATATGATGGGCGCCATCATGACCTTGCCCGTCTACATGGTGAGCGGGCCGGTCGCTGCATACAATGCCAGCTACCTGCTGATGTGGACCCTCTGTGGCGCGGGAATGTATGCGCTCGCCTTCCGCGTGACCGG
>Ga0163180_10002072_pt1 | contig 11260 bp, 5 predicted proteins | sample AtlANTMetagenome_2_FD_109647 | JGI IMG/M metagenome (GOLD analysis project Ga0163180, IMG submission 109647) | Marine eukaryotic phytoplankton communities from the Atlantic Ocean - Atlantic ANT 4 Metagenome | ecosystem: Environmental > Aquatic > Marine > Oceanic | place: North Atlantic Ocean...
CGAAATTCATTCTGTCTTCCGGAGCAGGTGTCCGATGGGATGCAATGTTGACTGAGACTGGTGAAATATCAATCCTGATGCCTACTGGAATGATTGGGGTCGAAGGAAGCTTCTCTGTCGATCAAATGGAGCGTGTAATGGAATATTCCACAAGCAAGTCAATCAATGTGCCAGGTTCTGGAACGGATTTGACCGCTTCGGTGACTCAGGACATACTCTTCGACAGAATTTCCAATCATACAATTAGTGCCACAATAGTATCAGTAACTGGTGGAGAACTAACTGATGAAGGTGAGTTTGACGATGTTCAAGCCACCCTCGGAGATGAAGGTGAATATGATTCAATCGAGTTTACAATGTCACTTGATTATCTTGGACATGAGACTGTGTCTAGTTACACTGTATCAGGAAATGTTGCAGGTACCGATGGCCAGTATTGGAGTGTAGAGGTATGGGATCAGTCTGTTGAAAATTGGACTTCTCCTTTCACCTTTGAGTTTGGTTTAGATAGCAACAATAGCACAACCTACGACAATCTACTGCTTCGAATAACTCCGGCCAATCAATCTACTGCTCAGTCATTGACCAATGGTCACACTGTAGATATTAGATTCACTTCAGCAGATGGATATCAGTTGGAACAAGAAGTAATTGTTAGAATTCCTCAATTCCATGATTTCGAATTAAGAGAGCCACTCTTGGATATCTACGGTATCCGTCCTGGTGAGGAATTGTCAATACCTCTATTATTCACCAATAGTGGTAATGGTGATGAGAGATTCGAATTTGTATTCGATGACACTCAACTCCCACCAGATTGGGAACGAACAGGCGCCACATCACACACTGTGGGTGCATTTGTAGACACAACTCACACAATCAAGGTGATTGCACCAGAGAATGCAACAGGAAGTGAAGATTTCATCATTACAATTTCAGTAACAGACAAGAATAATGGAACTTATCCTCCTTTAGTCATAAGAGTGAAGACATCACTTCCAGTCCCTGAGATTTCCAATGTTTATTCCAACGGCGATCCATTATTCGGAACAATCCACACATTTACTGTGGTTATAGAAAATACTGGACTAGTTGACGCTGAGAAGGTCAAGTTGGTTGGAACAGTTCGTGGAAAGAATGTAAGTTCAAGCGTTACTCAAGATGTACTGTCCGGAGATTCGGTAACCTATCTAATAGACATAAATTTGACAGATTTCGATGGGCCTTCACAGGAATGGTTTGACTTTGAAATTTCAACAGAAGGTCAAGAGTTTGGTGAAGAACCTGAAACTGTAAGCAAGAGATACTCACTCAAGGCCCAAGCAGTAGATGATTCAACACCAACCACAGTTATTGGAATAGTTCTAGCAATTATCCTAGTGTTTGTGGTTTGGTACTTTACAAGATCTGGATCGAGAAGACCCGGTGCACCATTCTGACCTAAATAACCCCCTTTTGGAACGTTGGTCAAGACAAGACCTCATAGGTGAAAACCGAATAGAGTAAGTCGGTGATTGGCCAATGACTCTTGAGGACCTTGAGTTAATGCCTGAACCAGAAGATAGCAGGTTACTGACCGCTGTCGACCCTCAGGCACCGGGGTATCCCGGCTCCGACTATGGTCTGACCGATCAAGAAGCACGAGAGCTTCGTTGGCCATTAGGTCCGATGAAGGAGTTTCTATGGCCATGGGGTGCTGCTAGTTTTGCTATTGGAACTGTGCTATTGTTAATGACTTGGTCATCGATTCAACCTCTATTGATATCTTACCTTCCTGATTCAGAGTGGGCGTATCAATCTTCAGGAATAAGGGAATTACAAGACCAGGGCTACTTTGGGGATGGAATACATGTCTGCATAGTAGATACAGGAATTGATTATTCTCACCCCGATTTCGAAAATAGCAAACTAGTCGGATTTCGAGATTTTTACTCCGGAGAGCACGATAATATCCGCGACATAGGTGGTAATTATCACGGTACTTTGATGGCCGGATTATTAATTGCCAATGGCACCTATATCGGGGCAGCCCCTAGTGTTTCACTCTCCGTAGCCTTGGCCCTTGGTCCTGAAGGAGAAGCGGGTCAGTCGGACAGAGTCTCATTGGCGATAAGGTGGTGTAGAATTTCTCAAGATGTTGATATCATTAGCCTAAGTTTAGGTGGCGACCCAGGAAGGGGAATGAGCAATCTGCAATCTGAAACTGTACAGGCGGTAAATGAGGCATTGGATGCAGGTATTTTTGTTGTGGCCGCTGCTGGAAATAATGGCCAAAAAACGAACATTAACGATGTATCAATTCCAGCGAATATCCCGGGTGTAATTGCGGTTGGTGCCTCCACAGTGGATGGTAAAATTTGGGCGAATAGTTCCATGGGTTCCGACATAGATCCTTATTCAAGTGAAGAGCGAAAGTTCCCTAATCAAAAGCCAGAAGTTACCGCACCAGGAGTCAGAATGTTCTCTACAGCATCAACAGAACTCGTATCGCCCTATGCATATTCAACAGGAACCTCCGATTCAACCGTCATGGTTGTTGGCGCCCTTGCTTTGATTCTACAAATTCATGGAAATGAAATGAGAGGGGAAGACAATAAATTTGATTCTGAAGAGATGAATATGGTGAAGGGGGCGCTCGCAAATTCATCCCTAAAGGAACAAGATATTGATGCAATTCATTCAAACAAATCAGGATATGGTGAATTGAATGCAGAAGCATGGTTAGAAGAGATTAGAACTGAGTTTAATCTAAATTCATGAATATCATTTTCCCGATTTTCCTCAACCGAGCCTACGGCTCGATGAAACCCTATGATTAAATCACTTCTAGATGCCGCGATAATATGACCGGCACCCGAGTAAGAAGCCAGTTCCTAGTATTCTTGATGCTGACTAGCACTATGTTGGCCTTAGTTGGCCCTGCCTCACCAGTATCTGCGGATAATGAAACTACAAGTGGAACCATTACTGGACTCGAGAGATGGAGTGGAACACATCAACTTACAGGAGATGTTACAATTGCCGCCGGTGCAAAATTGATAATCGACCCCGGAACTGATATTTTATTCCCAAATGGGACTATGCTCGACGTCCGTGGTAACCTATGTGCCGGAGTTGCATCCTGTGGTTCTAGTGGCAATGCAGCTTCAGGCAACCCAATTACTCTAACATGGTCAGAACCAGGCAATTCTAATGCAACAGGAGAATGTTACGGATTAGGTACTGGGAGTTCACAAATATGGATTGAAGATCCCTCCTGTGGTGAAGGAGTCATTCTTCGAGATACAATGGATTTGTCTCAATCGGGGATGAGGAGTATGCATTTCGAAGGCGCATGGGGTGTACCATTCTATGTTCAATTGGAATACGAATATCGGTATGGTGCCTTGATTCTAGACGGAGCAAGTCCTACTCTACGAGATATGAGATTTCAGGATATCAATACTACTAGCGTACTTGCAGCGAATTTAGCTCAACCAAATTTCATTGGTGGAGAATATGTTGCTGGAAATGACGATGAGAGTGGAGTTACAGGCCAGGCAGTGCAAATTTATGGCGGAGGTACACCAATTTCCCCTATGGTTTTCCAAGATGCTACTTTCCAATCAACAAACAAGGGTTGTGGAAATAGAGACGGAGGAAGGTCTGCTATTTGGGCCTCTCAGACATTCATTCGAGTTGAAAACTCAGATTTTGCCGGTGGTGATTTCGGGATTAGTATCAGGAATTCAGCTGGAAAGGTGACTGATTCTACAATTACAGTCACTTGCAATGGTATTGATGTAAATAGCCTAAAGGCAATTGGTAATACTGAATATGATGTTGAAATTGCAAATAATGTAATCACAACTACTGAACGAACTCCAATTACTGCTTACGCTGGAGCCGACGTTCGAATTCACAATAACGAACTAGCCGGAGCTGGGGAAGGTTCTGGAATAGCAGTATATTCATCCAAGGCTGAAATACACAATAACGACATTGGACCCATTGGTGGTTGGAATGGGCTATGGCTATTGGGAAGTTTCGATGTAAGGGCAGAAAACAATTCTATTTCAGATACAGCAAGGGAACCAATTCTGGCAGGAGAATATGGCACTCAAGCTCCATCTCCTACGCCCGCAAGACTTTACTTAGCTAACAATTCAATATCTACCTCAGGGAGCGGGGAATGCTCTTCACAAAAGTGGTGGGGCGGTTCTTTCACTTGCCCTGCTATAATGGCGCATAGATCAGGAGTTACAATTGTAGACAATGAAATTAATGCGGGTGGAAGTGCAGATGGAATTAGGGCAACTGGAGCCTTGCTAGATGTTCGCAGAAATATCTTCAATGTTCAAGGAACCGGTGCAATAATGCAACATTATGATAGCGGATTCGCAGATTCTCAACAATATGGAACGCTGGCATTCTTTAGCAATAATGAATGGAATGGAGTCAGTGTGACCTACAATGTATCTAAGTCCTCAGTAACCGTTCAATCAGAATACATACCAAGCCCTCCACCCGATGAACATCCTGTTCTACTCAGCTGGTCTGATCAAGAAGCTTGGGTGCTGAACGGATGGCAAAACGGAGTTATTCCACACGAAGTTAGGGCTTGTGATACCTGTGACGATTTCACTCCCTACAATTTCCCTCTAGCAATAAATATGGATAACAACTCCACTGTTTTTACCTTCTCTAATCTTTCAAACTTGGATTTATCAAAGGTAAAAATCGAAACTCAACCAACAAAATATGCAGTCCAGGTTCAGAGAGCTGAACTAGTAAGATTCCAAACTCTGGTAAACGGCCAAAGGGTCGAAAATGCGAATGTATTGATCGAAGACGCACTAGGAAATGATCTATACAGCCTCGAAACTGACTCCGATGGCTACACACCATGGTTCTCTCTTGCATCTAATTTCCATCTTGATTTCAGAGGTTTAGCCGGAGGTGATAATCCAGATGGTTTTGCAGATGATGAATTCGAAGATTCATGCTCAGATGGCGAGGACAATGATGGTGATTTACTTCTTGATACAGATGACCCAGACTGCGATTATTCTGCTGGAACAAGAGAATTATCTCTCTACAGATACACCGCATACAGATTTGGTTATGGTATAGATAGTGGGGAGTTTACTCTTTCAGATACAACCTATCAAGATACTCTATTCCTCGATAATGACCCTCCCAGTGTTTCTGTAATACAAAATGATGGCGAATCTTTCAGAAGAGTGGTCAATTTGACCGGTTCTGCCCATGATGGGACATGGGCAGGAATTTACGAAACTGACGAGTTAGCCCAATGGGATCAGAAAGGTTTTGTCCATGCTGTGGAAATCAAAGACCCATTCACAAGCGACTGGGCCGCTGCTGGATATGCTACAGATTCTTCTGGGGCGGAACCAGGTTACGTTTCTCGTAACAACCATCCATTCAGTAGTTGGTATTACGAATATGACATGTCAGGTAGGCAAGAAGGAGACTATACTTTCGAATTCAGAGCCTTTGATGGTCTGGAGTATTCTCCGATTCTAACTAGGACAATCAAGGTAAATACAGAGGCTCCTACTGTCTCGGTTACATCTCCGAGCACACAATCTACTCACACTGATGGAACTGTGACTTTCGAAGGAACTGCACATGACTCATATGGCTGCCCTATCGATTGTGGGACAGATATCGACCAGATATATTTCCAAATAGAAGGACCGAACTACAATGTAATTACTTCCACTGATGGCGGTACAGATTGGTCATGGACATGGGATTTCAGTGGACTTCCCCGTGATTTAGCTACATACACATTTACCATTTGGGCATCAGATTCCAATTTCTGCAAGGGAGAAATTGATGAGTGTGAAGCCGTAGTTATAGATTTGCAAATTGACAATCAAAATTCCCGCCCATTTGTCAGCCTAACTTCTCCTCAGAGCGGACAGATATATGCAGTTGATGAAAAATCAATTATCAGCGGAGTCGCCAGAGATAATGATGGAGATATTACCCGTGTTGATGTAGAAATCTTTGATGTATCAAATGGATTTTTGAACGTCTTCACAGGTGCAGTCACCGAGATAGAATCTAATGGCTATTGGGAACTAGAATGGGATTCAAGAATATTGACTCACAACATGCAATATCTAATCAAAGCAAGATCCTATGATGGATACGAGTCCAGCGATTGGATGGAGGTGCAGGTGATTGCGGATAACCCACCAGATGCAGACAATAGCAGACCAACTTTTGATGCAACAAATTGGCAGACAGAGATTACTTTATATTGCGAATTTGATACTACATCACAAAACCCCTGCACAACAGTAGAAATTGATTTGTTAGAGTTCTTTGATGATGTAGATGGAGTTAATTCATTGATTCTTTCAGTTTATGATGATCCTGCTAGAAGTTCAGATGATGAATTCGGATTGGTCATCAACATAGGCATTGACGGTGTCGCCTTCTACGACCCCAAGTCAATGGGATTCTACAATGAAGACATGGATACCTGGTCACTAAGTAATGTCATATTCGTGGCGACAGATCAATACGGTTCAAAGGAGATTTCCACCCCTGTGTCTTTCAATGTGGTTCCGATTGAATTCTATGTAGGCCCGCCTGACCAAACCACAGCAAGCGATGATGAGTTAATCTTCTTCAGTGGGTCTGGCTTACCAGGAAAAACAGTTAGAGTGACATTGGGCGGTATTCAAGTAAACTCTACCGTAGTACTTGAGGATTCTACATGGGAACTCGGTATCCCTGGAGCCATGCTAAGTAAACCCGTAATACCGGTATTTTCCATAAGCGGTTCAGAATCAATTCAAGGAGAAGAGATTTCCCCACCATCCAGCGGCGGAGGAATTAGTGCTGTGATGATTATTGCAATTGTATTCGCTATTATTGCACTACTGGCTGGTACACTTTTCTTCAGCGGTGTAATCGCTTTCGAAGAAGATGACGAAGAATATGATGAAGCAGAAACAGACGATTCAAAGGGACTTAGAAGTGAGGACCACCCAGGTTGGCTTTGGGACCCTGAAAAGGAAGAATGGGTGCCTGATCCCGACCATATTGGTGAGTGAAGCAATAAAGCCCAACATACGGTTAATTTCTTGAGTAATAGAAATCGCACTCAACATAATGGCGTCCATGGCTAGTACACGTCCTGGCGTTCAAGAACGCATTTTACTTCATCTCCGTGATTATGTTGACTACGCTGAAAAGGTAGAGGTGCCTTTTGCGATTTCTCAAATGGGTATTGCAAATGCTGTATCAATAGCGAGGTCAAATGTGCCCCGTGCAATTTCTGGGATGAAGGAATCAGGTCATCTTATTGAACGACAAGCTCACGTTACGGGTGTTTAGAGAAAAAGGAAAGCATACTTCCTAACTACAGAAGGAGTTAGTCTTGCAGACAGTATCTGGGATAAGGCGTGTGAACAACCAGTTCGATTAATTCACTCAGACGGACGAGCTGAAAATCTCGATCTACAAACCGCCTTAGAGAAAACCGAACTACCACTGAGACACGTAGATATTCTGAGATATCTAGATGATTCCGGCACTCTCGACTTGTCAACATTATCTCCCGATTTAATTGAAAGAGATCTCTCCAAACACATAGAGAAGCAATTGGTAAATTCCCTAAATGATTTACCTAGATTACGCCGATTCTTTGGACGAGATGATGAAATTACCAAAATGGCTAATATCTTAGAATCTGAATCTACAACACTACTAGTGCCAGGAATTGCAGGAATCGGTAAAACCGCTTTAGCGGCTAAATTACTCGAGCGTTTTACTCATCGAAGAAATCTACTCTATCACCGGTGTCAAGACTGGGAAGGTTCGAGAGCATTTCTAGAGGCTTGTTCTGAATGGCTTGCAATGATTGGAAACAACGACTTGAGCGATTACGTTTCCTCAACCCCAGTCCCACAAGTAACAATGGCAGTCAACATAATTATTGATGGGCTGAAAAATTCCCCCGCCCTAATTGTTGTAGATGACTTACACAAGGTAGCCGATGAGAACTTTGTAGCAATTCTTCGAGGGCTTACCCTTCGCATACCAGAGGCCGATGAATTAGGTCTTGTTATGTTCTCTAGATCATTTAGAATGGTGGTTCCTGAAAATGATTCTAGTGGCGGTACAGTAGCACATTTTCTACCACTAGAGGGTCTAGACCAAGATTCTAGCAGACAAATTCTAACGGCGATGCCAGATATTGATTTGCAACAATTCCTTCACATCTACACTCTTTCAAGAGGGCACCCTTTGGTTCTTGAATTGATAAATCGAGGTAGTGTTGGGGAAACTTTCCACTCAACCTTAGAGGCCTTTGTGGAGAAGGAAATTTTCAGTAAATTATCAGGACCTCAAAAGCGCCTTCTAGGGGCCATTGCAGTATTCCGTGAGCCAATGCCATTGGCCTCACTGAGTACATTAGACGCTGACTTAGATTTACTAGACGACTTAGTGGAGAAAGGATTAGCCAGAAGGATTGATTCGGACAACTATGATGTTCACGATTTAGTCAGAGAATTCCTTGTTCGGTCCATGGATGAAACATTGAAAGCAGAATTACACAATAATGCAGTAGAATGGTACAGAACACGAACCGAAACTGCTGTTGAGAAGATAGAATTCATTCATCATCTAAATGCATCTGGAAATATGGATACGCTTGCCGAGGTATTACAACGAGATGGCAGAGAATTGGTTAAGTCTGGTCATATTGAACTACTAGGTATTCTAAGAGGCTTAGAATCGGATGGGTTTAGCGCTATTCAATGGGGTTTGATAAGAGAACTTAGAGGAGATATTCTCTCCATTCAAGGCCGATGGGATGAGGCAGAAGAAGAATACGCTGCGGCTATTCCAACCGCCAAGAAACACAAGGAGGCTGAGATACTTGCCCGGTTACTTTCCGCTCGTGCTGACATTGCAATAAAGCGAGGTGCTATGGATGACGCCCTAGAATTGCATCGTCAAGCATTAGAAATTCAGATAGCAAAAAGAGATGCTGTTGGCGCATCAAGATCCTACATCAACATGGGATACATTTTCCGCCGCCGCAAAGACACTAGACACGCTCTAGAAGTATACGGGAATGTGGAGGAATTGCTAGACGCAGAAACCGATCCGAGTTTGATGGATGCCAGAGTAAGGCTAGCATCAGCCTTCCTAGAGATGGATGAATTAGATCGTGCTAGGGATCATGCGATGGCAGCTCACGACGGAACAAAAGACAATGGATTAGACGCACTACATGCTCGCAGTAGGGCTGTTTTAGGTAGATATTATGCTAGGATGAAAGATAATGATTTGGCTTTACTTCACTATTCTGCGGCGTTGGAAATATTATCTGAGGCAACAGATCCTCACAGTGCTGTAGAGGTTGAAATGTTGCTAGGTCAAGTCCTAAGCGATGCGGGCAGGAAATCGGAGGCCGCAGAACGTTACTTGGATGGTCTTGCGGTCGCTGAAGCCAATGATTTCAGATTATTACAAGGTGAATTACTTGCAAGGTTAGGTGAGGTAGAAAGCGACCGCTCTGCTCGAATGAATTACCTCCAACGCTCCCTTACAGTATTCCGTGAGTTAGGTGCCGTTGACCGAATGAGAGATGTCCAAACTGCAGTACATCGAGCAATCATGGGTCATTGATTTGTAGTTCAAAGAATAGAATTGATTTTTGTTAACTCACTCTGTCCGAGCCTATTGGAAAACTCAGGTCCTTCTTGTTTAGAAATAGAAAGAACTCCGTTGAATTTCTCACCGATTTGGTGCAAAACTTCAGATTCTGCTAAATGAGGTGCGTTATTTTTCTCAGACAAATGGCAAAGTACTATACTGGTCAATTTTGGATGTAAAATTTCAGCTAAAATATCAGCAGTTTGTTGATTTGAAAGGTGACCTCCTCTTCCTGAAATACGTTTTTTTAAAGACGGTGGATATGGCCCTGAAATCAGCCTATTCAAATCATAATTCGCCTCAATAGAGATGTGTTCACATCCCGATAAATGCTTCATTAATTCAATAGTGGGCTCACCTAAATCAGTGACAATAGCCGCTCGTCTTCCATCGCCATTACTGGCAATTATTGCAACATTATCTGCATCATCATGAGGTACAGGAACCGGAAGTAAACTCAAATCGTCTGAGATATGCAATCTTTCTAGCCCTTCAAAAGTTCTAACCTGTGAAATAGGTTCTAGCCCCAATCTCATGGTTGTCTCTAAATTGGCGTACAACCGTGCACCCCACTTTTTTGAGGCCCTAGCAGCTGAATTGGAATGATCAGAGTGATGGTGACTTACAATTATTGCATCAATGGAACTCGCTTTTACTCCTGCTAAATTCAATCGTTCTTCCATTTTTTTTAGCGAAAATCCACAATCAACAACCACCCTTGTGTCACCTGTAGAAAGTAGTGTGGCATTACCACGGCTACCACTCCCAAGGTGAGTTATGTCTAAGGTCATTGAATCAATAAACGGGGCGTGGCTGTAAGGTCTTCAATGCAACCCAAGATGGGAAATATAATTCACTAATTCTCTAGGCCTCTCACGTACGCGACGGCGTAGCCGTCGGACAACTATATCTGTAGTATGTCCGAACGACGCTCCATCACCGTCATAAGTCAAACAAGAGCGCTTACGTATGTCCACCAGAGGTCATACCATGCGACGGAAGCAAACTGCATTTCTCGTTACATTATTGATTTTGAGTAGCCTTGTCTTCGTTTCCCAAACTAGGCCACAGGCACCAGTATCATCGGTCGACCCACCAGATGTACCAGGTTCAGGGCCTATGGCGGTTGACCAAGACGAAGACTTAATCCCTGATATCCATGAAGTGATTTTTAGTGAACCTAGACACATCGATACACCCTTTGGAGTTGTAGTGGTTGAAGGTCTAGACCCAATGAATGGTTCGGATAATATCACCGATTTTGATAGAGATGGCGCTAGCGCATTGATGGAATATTGTTGGCCATGGACATTGGAAACCTGCTTTACAGAGCGTCTTTCACTAACAGGTAAATCTCCGGATGAAACAGAATCTGGATTTAGAGAATATCTGGATCCACGTGAATCTGATACAGACGGAGATGGTCTTCCAGATGGGTATGAAATTTACATGTGTACCGAAGGAGGTGCTGGTTACCAAAATCCATCAACTAGTGAATGGACTTGTCTATACTTTGACCCCTTAGATGATTCAGATGTAATTGAAGATGCAGACCTCTGTATTGAACAGGCTA
>Ga0163180_10002073_pt1 | contig 11257 bp, 24 predicted proteins | sample AtlANTMetagenome_2_FD_109647 | JGI IMG/M metagenome (GOLD analysis project Ga0163180, IMG submission 109647) | Marine eukaryotic phytoplankton communities from the Atlantic Ocean - Atlantic ANT 4 Metagenome | ecosystem: Environmental > Aquatic > Marine > Oceanic | place: North Atlantic Ocean...
AGCAGAATTTAATGATGATGGTGAGATTGTAACTGAAGCTGTAATGGGAACAAGAGAAGTTCCTGATTATCAAGGTATAGACCAAAGTAAATTAGTACCTTTATTAACAAAAGCAATCCAAGAACAACAAGAACAGATTGAAGCCTTACAATCTGAAATTAACACACTCAAAGGATAATAAATATGTCTGAAATAGAAAAAGTAACCCTAGATGGGATTACCTACAAAGTAGATGATTTGACTCCTAGGGTAAAAGAACTTTTTAACTTTACTATAAAGCTCCAAGATGATTTACAAGAAAAAGCATACGAATTAAAAAAGACAGAAAATGCTAGAAAAGAATCTATGCGAGAGCTTAAAAAAGTTATTCAAGAGGATAAAGTACCTGAATACAAGGAAAATGAATAATTGGAAGTACTTTACTGAAGCTGAGCTTAAGTGTAAACACACAGGTATTTGTAAAATGGATTCAAACTTCATGGAAATACTTGAAAAAATACGTGAAGAAGTTGGAATTCCGTTTATAATAACAAGTGCCTATAGAGACCCAACGCATCCTATAGAAGCAAGAAAATCGCAACCAGGAGCACACGCAAGTGGCAGGGCTGTAGATATACTTATTAGAGGCGCGGATGCCTTGAAATGTATTGAAGTAGCGTTACAACACGGTATAACCGGGCTTGGTGTGAAACAGCATGGCGACTCTAGATTTATACATTTAGATAATCTTGAAGCTACTAGTTCCAGCCCTAGGCCTTGGGTTTGGAGTTATGAGTGATACACAAGATCAAAGATTAGAAAAGATAGAACAAAAAATAGACCGACTGGCAGACGCCGTTGTGTCTATTGCTCGTATTGAAGAAAGGGTAGCAACGGTATTAAAACAAAACGATAGATTTTTTATTAGAATGGACAAAATGGAAGAACGAGTAGATGCAGTAGAAAATAAAAGCAGTCTAAACACTCGTTCTTTTAGTTTTTTAGAAAGATTTTTATGGGTTTGTGTAAGTTCAGGAGTAGGCTTACTCGTATATTTTTTAAGATAAGGAGGTTAATATGGCAGATCCAATAACAAAGTCGGTAGTAGGTATAGCGGGTAGTGTTTTAAATAAATTTGTTGCAGACAAAAATTTAAAAATGCAACTTGAGCATGAGCTTAAAACACAACTACAAACTGCTAATCTTGCTCAAATAGAAGTTAATAAAATAGAAGCATCCAGTAAAAACTGGTTTGTTGCGGGCTGGAGGCCTTCAGTTGGCTGGGTATGTAGTTTTGCTATGGCCTATCATTTTATTATAGCGCCCATGGTTCAGTTTGGTATTGGCATCTGGGGCATTCAAGTTGAACTACCAGAGTTTGATTTTAGTCAGTTATCAACCATACTTATGGCGATGCTCGGAATGGCAGGACTCAGGACTTTTGAAAAACAAAAAAAAGTCGCAAGAGGGGATGATTAATGTATGGCATATTTCAAACTAATTACATTTAACGGGATTGCTCCACAAGTAGCACCTAGACTTTTAGCTAATGAGTTAGGCCAAGAGGCTAAAGATGTTAATTTAGATGCTGGAGTGCTTACCCCAGTCAAAGATAACTCAAATGTACAACAAATAACGGACGGTAGAACTTCGGCTTATAAATATGATTTTGCTGGTAGTTCTTATTACTTACAGTTTACCAACGATGTAAATGTAGTGCCTGGCCCAGTAGCAGACGATGCTTTTGATAGGTTATATTGGACTGGTAATAACTTTCCACAGATGGCAAGTTCTACTGAAATTATAACTGCAGGTGGCTCTGGAGATTTTCCAAGAAACTTTTTTAGATTAGGTATACCAGCACCGGCAAATGCCGCAAGTACAAGTATAACTGCTGGTAGTGACGATGGTACCCAAACACAATATAGTACTTCTTATGTCTATACTTTTGTATCTGCTTTTGGAGAAGAAGGTCCACCTTCACCTGCGTCTACGGTGCTTAGCAAAGTAGATGGACAAACAGTAACTATTTCAGGCATGGATACTTCTACTTCTAAAAGTAATACCAACCTTTCAAAAAAACGTATTTATCGTTCTAATACTGGATCTAATACTACTGAGTTTCAGTTTGTTAAAGAAGTAACTTTAGCCACGGCTAGCACTACTGATAATTTAGATAATGATGCTTTAGCTGAACTTATACCAAGTACCTTCCACATCGCACCGCCAGATGATGACACTAGTTTATATCCAAACGGAAAGATGCTTGGGTTAACTGCTATGACTAATGGTATCTTAGCTGGTTTTACAGGTAAAAGATTATGTTTCTCTGAACCTTTTTTACCACACGCTTGGCCGGTAGCTTTTAGGATAACTTTGGAAGAAGAAATCGTAGCTATAGCTATGACAGGAACTGGTCTCTTTGTAGGTACAAAAGGTACACCTTACTTTGCAGCAGGTACAGATCCTCAATCTATGAGTGTTATAAGGATGGAGGCTGCTCAAGCTTGTCTTAATAAACGTTCAATGGTTGATATGGGGGACTATGTTATCTATGCTTCTCCTGATGGTTTGGTACTAGTAGAAGGTACAGCTGTAGTAGTAGCAACAGAAGGTATCATTGATCCAGAAACATGGCGTGCTAATTATTATCCAGATAGTATTCAAGGTTTTTTACATGAAGGTAAATACATAGGTTATTACAACAGCGGTGGTAATAGAGGTGGGTTTATATTTGACCCTAGAGGTGGTAAAAATGCTTTTACTAACCTTAGTGCTACTGCTACTACTATTCCTACTGGTGGTTACACCGATCCTGATAACAACGAGTTGTATGTAATTGTAGATAATGGCAGTACTACTAATATAGAAAGATATCAAAATGGTTCAAACAATCAAACTTTAACTTTTAAAACAAAAGAGTTTGTTTTACCTAAACCTACTAGTATGAACTTTGTAAAAGTAGAAGCTGAAGCTTATTCTGGTTCTGGTATAACACTAAAAGTATTTGGCGACGGCACAGAGATATTTGATGCTACTATTACTGCTTCAGGGTCGGTATTCAGTGTTGCAGGTTCTGCCCCTACTTCTTTTAGCGCTACTACAATTACCGAACCAATCTTAAGGTTACCTACTGGAGTACATAAGACTTATGCAATAGAAGTTTCAGGTGCACATACCATAAATGAAATATGTATTGGGGAATCTATTGATGAATTAAGGGGTATTTAATGGCTACCGTTAAAAAAACTAAAGTACCTGCAATCATAGATATCCCAGCAGATCTTGATCCAAAAATAAAAAGAGTTTTAGAGTCTCTTAAAGAAGCCTCAGAAGTACGGTTAGGTAGACGAGGTGATCCTAGAGATAGAGCTATAACTTTAAGAGAATTAATTGATAGTGGTCTAGCTACTGAGTTAAGGGATAAACCATTTGACCCTAATGCAGGAACAGGTATTACTGATTTTGCTTTACCTTCATTTTTACAACCAGACCCAAGCGCTCCTGTACCACCAGCAGCTACAGGTTTATCTGCAGGAGCTGCTTTTACTACAATTACTCTTGATTGGAATGATCCACAGATAAGCAATCTAGCTTTTACCGAAGTCTGGCGTAACGGTAGTGATAATTTAGGTTCTGCAACTAGAGTAGATACAGTAAGTGCTAATGTTTGGTCAGATACCGTTGATACTGCACAAACTTTTTATTACTGGGTGCGTCATGTCAATACTAATAATGTAGCAGGTACTTTTTCTTCTTCGGTAAATGCCACTACCGCTCAAGTAAATGCAGCAAGAATTGAAAACGCAGTTATTGATAATACTAAATTAGTTAACAAAACTTTAACCAATACCAAAATTGCTGACGGTACAATAACTTCTGATATTTTAGCGGCTAACTCAGTTATTGCTGGAAAAATTGCGACTAATGCTATTGTGGCTAATGATGGTGTTATTGGCACTGCTGCTATTGCTACAGCACAAATTGTTGATGCAGCTATAGTAAATGCAAAAATAGCTGATTTAGCAGTGGATGCAGCAAAAATAGCTAACGCTACTATTACTAACGCTAAAATTGGTAATAGTCAAATTACTAACGCAAAAATAGCAAGCGCTGCTATAACTGATGCTAAAATTAATGATTTAAGTGCTACTAAAATTACGGCTAATACTTTAGATGTAGCTTCTAAAGGTATTGTAGGTTCTGCAGGAAATATAAAAGCAGCAACAGGGACTATTTCCCAAACTACCAATAGTGTAGGTACAGTAAATAAGTTTTTTGGTGGCTCTCTTACTTTTTTAGGGACTTATACTGCTTCATTGCCTTTTCATACCTATGGAGGTTCAACTTTAAGTGAAGTTACATCTGTGACTTTTACCACTTCATCAAGAACAACAAACTATAACTTTTTAGCAACTCCTACATTTAGCGGAACCTTTAGTAGAGATGAAGATAGCTATTATGTTTTATCTGTACAATATACTAATGGCACTGTTGCTGCTTCAATTTATCAATTTGCTGGTTACCCACACGACAACCCTCTTTTCTCCATAGCACTTAATGCGACTTTAGCTGCAAATACTACTTTTAACGCTAAACTTTATGCAGGACTAAAAAATGCAACTGTAAATACTGCTGGTACACTTGCGATATCAAGTAATCTTATGGTGTTTGGTTTGGGGTTATAACATGGCAGTAATTACACCAGAAACTCTACCCCCTGTTCTTGATTACATAAGAGAAAGAAGAAATGCTTTGTTAAAAGCATGTGATTGGACTCAAGCTACAGATAGCCCTTTGTCTGATGAAAAAAAAGCAGAGTGGGCTGCTTATCGACAAGAACTTCGTGATTTACCTTCTGCATACACTAACTCAAACTCGTTTGTAGATATAGTTTTTCCAGAGATGCCAGAATGAACGAAATAGTTACCTTAATAAATGATGTTGGTTTTCCAATAGCTATGACCCTTGGTTTAGGGCTTTTCGTTTGGAAACTACTTACTCGTATAATTATAGGTATGGAAACTAAAATAGATACTGTTGATGATAAATTAGCTGAAGCTTTAGCTACTACAGAGAAGAGATTGGATGCTAAATTAGATGCACAACATGCTATATTAGTATCATTGATAGATAGAGTTAGATCTGTTGATAATGAGATAATTAGACAGGATGTGTTTCTTAAGACTATGTTAGGCGCACCTAATTTAATAGAAAAAGAAAAACTAGCAAAGTCACAATTAAAAGATAAAAGGAAGGACTAATGTAGAGTGATCTACAAGATCAGAGTGATATTATATAGAGAAAAACAACTACAATCAGCTTATGATGAGTACCGTAAAATGCATATTAGAAAGGATGTACCTTTTTTAACCTTAGAAGAATTTAGGATTTTATATGAGTTTATGGCAAACGAATTTTATACTGTATAATATTTTTTAATAAAGTGAGGTAAATATGAGTGCAACTAGAAAAATGGAAGACAGAGGCGAGGGTAAGATTGGGGATATGAAAACCCAAGAAAAAAGACTCGTTTCAAGAGGTAGTGGTAATAGTGCTAATGACTTTCCAGATTTAACTGGGGACGGTAAAACAACTTTTGCAGATATCTTAAAAGGCAGAGGCGTAGACATTGCCTAGAACTAGAAAAAAAACCTCTATGAGGGTTAAGAAGCAAAAACTGACAAAACGTCAGGATAACGCTATGAAGCGTCACTCTAAACATCATACTGCTAAACATATGAAATATATGAAACGCCGTATGTTGATGGGTGATACATTTAGACAAGCCCATAAAAAGGCACAAAAACAAGTAGGTACATAATGCCAGCAAAGAAAAGAAAAACAACTAAAAAGAAAAGTGGTGCTAAGCCAACTAACCCAGCGTTATACGCTAGAGTAAAAGCAGAAGCTAAACGTAAATTTAAAGTTTATCCTTCAGCTTATGCTAATGGTTGGTTAGTACGTACATATAAAAAACGTGGCGGTGGCTATAGGTAATGGAAGTTATTTTGTTTCCACTTGTTTTATGTTGTATTGTCGCTATGATTGGAGAACAATCTAATCCTAGAGGTATGAATATTTTTTGGTATAAAGTAATGGTAAAGACCAGAGAATATACAAAAGCATTAACAGAATATGATTCTGGTAATAACAAAGGAAATGGACCTAGGTAATGCCCAAAAAAAGAGACCCAAAAAAGGGTACAGGCAAGAAACCAAAAGGTTCTGGTAGAAGGTTATATACTGATGAAAACCCAAAAGATACAGTTAAAATTAAATTTGCAACACCTGCTGATGCTAGGGCAACAGTGGCTAAAGTTAAAAAAATTAGGAAGCCTTTTGCTAGAAAAATACAAATACTTACTGTTGGCGAACAGAGGGCTAAAGTAATGGGTAAAACACAAGTAGTTGGTATATTTAAACGCGGTAAAGAAGCCATAAGAAAAGCGAGAAAGAAACGTGGCTAATACTAAACCTAAAGGAGGCCTAACAGCTTGGTTTGGCAAGGGTAAAAAAGGTGATTGGGTAGATATTGGTGCACCTAAGAAAAAAGGTAAGTTTCAAGCTTGCGGACGTAAATCAGCAAAAAAAAGTAAACGTGCATACCCGAAATGTGTACCACGGTCCAAGGCCCGTAGTATGACTGCTGCACAAAGACGCAGCGCGGTAGCTCGTAAGCGTAGAGCAGGAAACCCTGGAGGTAAACCTACAAACGTAAGAACTATGGTAAAAAGGAAAAAAAGACGTGGTACAAAGAAGAAAAAGTAAAATGCCAGCTAGGAACAAAAAGAACTTCCGTTCTACAAAGTCGGGAGCTGGTATGACGCGTGCGGGCGTAAAGGCTTACAGACGTTTAAATCCAGGTTCTAAGTTAAAAACAGCTGTTACAGGTAAGGTAAAAAAAGGTAGCAAAGCAGCGAAAAGACGTAAATCATTCTGCGCTAGATCAGCTGGACAAATGAAGAAGTTTCCTAAAGCAGCTAAGAATCCTAATTCAAGATTGAGGCAAGCCAGAAGACGCTGGAAATGTTAGTGAATGGATAATATAATATACAAACTTATGATAAATAGACCATTAAAATACAAAGAACCTCATACTTACAAAGACATTTGTAAAAAGAGATATTCTACAGTTCCTAATCATGATGGTTCTGTGCCGGGTGAAAAACAATCTATTTTTGTTGACACTCATTCTGATAAAACTTTTAAAAACACTAAAGCGGAGTATTAATATGTACCACAGCGGCAAAAAGAAAACAAAGACAAAAAAGAAAAAGAAAAAAACAGTTAAAGGGATTAGTAAAAAACCTAAGACTATGAGAATGAAAAAAATGAGAAGCTACTAAGCTTTTCTAGCGTTTTTATCTCTTTTAAAAGATCTATTTTGACTTGAATGTGATACTACTAAGTTAGTAGGATCAGTGTTCATAGGATTCCCATCGCGGTGGTGTATATCAAAACCACTACCTTTAGTTACCCTACCTGATGCTAGTGCTTGTCTACGTACTTTATTACGCATGGCACGCCTTTTCTTTTGTTCTGGAGTGCCCTGATAACGAGCATATTCTTGTCTGTAGTTTCTAGCCATTAGTATTTAGTCTCAGGATGATCTTTGGGTTTAGTATTGTTTACTACTATTTTAGGGATCGGACGAGAGTCACCTTTTATGTGTTTTATTTGATAACCATCTCCTGCATTACGTAAATTAATTAATTTTTTCTTCCAATCGGGTAAAGCATTCCAATAAGTAGAATCACATTCGTAGTCATGTCTGCCACAACCTTTGCATCTTTTATCTCCAAATTGGCGCACAGTACACCACCCAATGCAGGGCGAATCAGCTAAACTTGTACACTCTCCACGTAAAGCAGAGAGATTTTTTCCGCTCATGTACCATATTCTACGCACATTTTACTTAATTTGTCTATAAAATCTTTAAATAACATGCTATCTTCTAAGAACTCACTAGTTACATAATTATTAGCTTTTTCAAAGTTTTGAGTAATAACTACTAAATTACCTACAGCTAATATTAGATAGCATGGCACACCTTGTTCACTACGTTCTGTAAGCCAAAGTTCTTGTTGTGCAGATAAATTAAAATTTATAGGGGTTGTGTCACGTTTAGGTAATTCTTTTTTATATTTATACTCTACAAAACAATGGCCTGCTGGTCCTGTATAGAAACAGTCTGGCACACCACCAGTATAAGAATCGTTTATTTTCCATTTATAAATAGTTGAAGGGAGATTTTTATTGACTTTAGTTATGAACTGTCTCTCTTGCATAGAGAGAGTATACTTGATTTGCATACAAGCCGCGACAGATCTTGTCGCAGCTTGTACAACATTACTACTTACGTAGTTGGCCCGGCGATGTTACTGTAAGTTTGTTTTGCAAACTCATAGTCATCTTCGGTTACCCAACCTTGATTTTCTGCAGTAAGGTTAAAGAACTTTTGTGAAGCTCTGTTTTGTGTTTGTAAGGAACTCAATTTCCACAAAGCACTAAACCTATCTCCTCCTAGCTGTCCAATTTGTGTATTCCACTCTCGTGAAACTCTTAACTTAGACGAGGCAAAGTCCATGAGAAAAGGAGTTTTAATTAACTCACCTGTCTCAGGATCTTTACGAAGTAAGAGATGTGATTGAGTCTGAATAATCTCATGATCATCAGCTTTCAATCCTTGGTCTGCGAGATAATCTAAAGCATCTGCTTGGCTACTATATGTGCCAATTAGACCTCCTCCAGCATCTCGCTTTTTCCAGAGTACAAAGTCTTCCTTAAAATGTAAGTTAATAATATACATCTCAGTGCCATAATTTTCATTAGTAACACTATTTAAGAAATGACCTGGTTTTGCGCCTTCAACGTAAGCGTCATGATTTTCATCAACCTCGCTATTCATTTGTTGGAGCAACTTTACTCTAGGGGTTTGTAAATGCTCAGCAGTGACGTTTTCATTACCGAGCCCAGATGCCTCTTTTACGTGCGCGGGCACTGTATTAGAGACTAGTGATATAGCAGTTTCGCTCATAGTTCACCTTTCTTGTTTCATGGTTAAAAATTACTTACTACGGAAATTAACCTTAGTAAGCTCCGTGGAACGAACGCCAGGCACTGCTTGTGCCATAGCGAGTAGTTCCCTGTATGCTGTAGCTGACATACGTTTTTGCAATAACTCAAATTGACCAGTGTCAACTATGTGTTTATGCAAAGCGTCCCAGTCATCTACAGTTGGTACTATTTCTGTTTTAAGAGAAACAGTACACACATCATTGCCGGTTTGAGTAAGACCTTGCTTAGTCATATCGGCAGCAATTTCTGCTTCAAGATAATTTTGCGTTTGTTTCAACGTTTTTTCTTGTTCTTGAAGTTTTTTAATTTGTTGTCTTGTATCGTTAAGCATATTCATCTTAGCGTCAAGATTAGGGATGTTGTTTACATTATTTTCCATAATACCTCCTAGTATTTTTTAATGTAACGTATTAACGTTTTTTATGTCATCAATCACAAGATTGACACCTTCTGTAAGTTCTACAGCAAATAATGCTGCTTCTTTTACAATTTCTTTTAGGCTTATATCATCAGTTAAAGGATAACTGTGTGCTATAAGTTCAGATAAAGAATAAATTAAAGCAGTGGCTAAAACAGTTTTATCTGCTTCAGTTAGTTTGTCCAGTTCTTCTTGAGGAAGTTGTCCTAAACTTACCACTTTTCTTTGATGTGACATAGTTTCTATATCATACCTCATGCTGCTGTTTTATGTAAGTCGTTTAAAATCATTAGTAAAGTCTCCATACGGTTTAACTTACCACTTAATTTTTCATACACTTGTTCTTCCCAGGTGTTACGTGCAGTAATTAAAATAGTTTCTGTTTTTTGAGTTTGACCTGAACGATAGATACGCCTGTTGAACTGTTGAAAATGTTCAGCATTGTAAGTGGGTGAACACCAGATAGCTGTGGTAGCTTTAGTAAGAGTTAAACCATGTCCAGCAGATTGAGGATGTGCAAACAATACTTTAATTTGACCTGCCTGAAAGCGTTGTACAATCTCTGGTCTTTTGTGAGCGGGAGTAGAACCGTCAATAACTGCATAAGTGTAGCCACGTTTTTCTGCTATTTGTACAAGGGCGTCGCGCTCATGTTTCCAGTTGTAAGCAACTAAAGAATGGTTACGTACATCAACTAGATCCATTACTAAGTCGTAACGTTCTTGATGAAAATATTGAACTAAACCGTTCTCATCGTATACTCCACCACTTATTAACTGTAATAGTTTTTTGACTCTAGCGCCTGCGTTTACAGCGTTAATGGTCCCCTGTTGTGTGTATAACACTGAATCTTCAGCTAAAGTTTTGTACATGCCTGCTACCTGCGGGGAGAGGTTTGTATACACAGTTCTAACTATATTGTTAGGTAAGTCTATACAATCTTCCAGTGCATGTCGGATTGTAATATCTTTTAATAAGTCAGCCACAGTTTCTTCTATGCCTGGTTTATCTATCCAGACATTAGCAAAACCATTAAATTTTGGCGTGCAGACTTGATTACGATACGAGTAGTACCGTTCACCTAAACGTTTTCCTTCGTCTACGAGATAGACTGGATGCCAAAGATCAAGAATACTATTGGTGTTAGGAGTACCAGACATCCCGACACGGCGTCTGAATAAGGTTGATATAGTCTTGATATTTTTTGACCGTTTAGCGTCTTTATTTTTAAAAGCAGTAAACTCATCTATTACTAAATTACTAAATTTTGTTAATAACTGTTGATTTTTTACTAAAAAATTAACGGCTTCAAAGTTTGTAATCACCATATCTAGTGATTCATCTTCAAATACTTTTTGTCTATTTTTAGCGTAGGCAACACCGTATTTTATATTAGGCTGAAACTTCTTTATGTCATCAACCCAAGCTGCTTCAAGTATGGATAACGGTGCTAAAACAAGAGTCTTACCTCCCCATTGAACATGTGCGTCTAAGACGGATCTTGTTTTTCCTGTGCCAGGGTCTGAAGTAACTAAACAACAAGGATTGTTTGTGATGAAGTTAGTTGTTTCTGCCTGATGTGCATAAGCACATAGTGTATTATTCTCTGTCATATCTGTATTTGTTATTTATTATTTGTTATTTAAAACTTGATTTATTATAACTAAATCATACCCCATTGACAAGCAGGTTCTTCACCATTTTTATAAGAACACCACTTACAATTAGTTTTTGAAGGGTTGGGTGGAAATTTTTCTGCCGTAGTCATAATCATAGCTCG
>Ga0163180_10002074_pt1 | contig 11245 bp, 18 predicted proteins | sample AtlANTMetagenome_2_FD_109647 | JGI IMG/M metagenome (GOLD analysis project Ga0163180, IMG submission 109647) | Marine eukaryotic phytoplankton communities from the Atlantic Ocean - Atlantic ANT 4 Metagenome | ecosystem: Environmental > Aquatic > Marine > Oceanic | place: North Atlantic Ocean...
GCAAGTTCTTCCTCTCCACCTTGACTCGTGTAAATAACCATAGCTCCATCATTATCTCGCTCTACACTGAAGCCAGCCAACTCAGCCTGCTTCATTAATTCTTGATCTTTAATGCCACCGTCTGCAAGCGCATTAAAAAAGATTTGACCATCGTTATCACGCTGAGGTGTTAAGTCAAAAGCATCAGCAAATTGCTCAACACTCATACCACCACCACTTTCTTGCATTGGCGGCAGAGCAGAATCCTCACCAGACTCACCAGTATAGATAATAAAGCCACCGGACTGATCGGGCTCAACAGCCCAGCCCTCATCGGCAACAACTCGGTCGCCGCCACTTGTTCTCAGATGGGCTGCTTGCTCTTGGTCTACATAAATAATTTTCTGACCTTCGTTGTCTCTCTCTACACTTAAACCATGTTCTTGTGCAAAATCCTCGACGCTCACGCCACCTGCCATCTCGTTCATGGGCTCAAGACCGTCACCGGGTGCATCACCGGGCTCATCACCATCAACGTCGGCTTTAACCTTCAAGGTAACACTGGCTTCAGGCTCGATTGCTCCGCAGCCTTCTTCAATTTCTTCCTTGTCGTCCTCATCTTCTTTATCGTCACGCTTATATTTGCCCTCGGCAAGCTTCGCAGCGACTTTTTGAGCAATGATGCTTACTTGCTCCTTTTTAATCTTCTTCCCTTCGAGAAGTTCTTTAACTTTAGCAGCAATTTGTTCATTCATTGCAATGTCTCCTTTTTCTTTTTCTTTCATGACCTGAACAGGTTCATCAGATTTCTTTTGTAAAAATTTCATACGAATCTCAACTGGTTCCCCACCGCTTAGAGGAACTGCAACAACACCACCGCCTGCGGTTTTGGCTGTTACAACTTGAACTTCATATTCTTGATTGTTTCTCAAATCAACAACGGTATCGCCAACAGCAATTTCTGCTTCTGCACTTTCTGGCAAAATAGCGTCCATTTCACTGTCATCAACATACATATCGGCTTGCACATCATAATACTTGCCAACTGGTTTGCCTTTATCCATCCTGTGGAATGCGAGAACTCTACCGCCTCTATAAGACTGCGCTGGTTCCCACTCTGATTCACGCTGAGGGTTGCTTTCTCGCCAATTATTGAAAGACTCAATCGCTCCAGCTTCGTCGTCGCCAACGTGTCTGCTGGTAGCCCCTGCTTTTTCCCAAGCCTGATTTACAAAATCTCGTTTTGACATTTTGTCAGTCGTTGCCTCTTTCATGATGTCGGTGTCGGAAATGTCAAGATGGTAAAGAAGGGCTTCTTTTGCGTCTTCTACAGTGTACTCACTAGCCAATGGTTCTTCTTGGTTTTCCTCATCATAAGCCATCCAGCCTGCACCTCGTTTTTCCACAGAGCCTACAATTTCTCCTATTGAATTTTTCAACTCAAGAACATCGGGATCTGTTGCGGTCCATTGATATTCAGCACCGCTGCCAAGTCCTTCCGTCTGATTTACAAAATTTCGTTTTGACATTTCTTTTACGAGCTTCTTTACACCAATCTTTTTTGCAACTTCAATAAGTGAGGGATTCTTTTTGAAAACCCTTCTCAATGCTTCATAGAGAGGATCGCTCTTTGAGGGATCTCCTGCGTTCGTGCTGTGTGACTTTTTGCCACCAGACACCATCTGGTCAATCGCATTTGCAGCCTCAATAGGATCTCTAATCTGACCTGATAGCCCGTCAATGTCGATATATGCACCTTGTTCATCTTCATAAATAACGGCACCAACAACACCACGGTAGTCCAACACAAGAGCACCGTCACTTTCTTCTGAGCCATAGGGCATATTCTCTGCGTTATCCCAAAACGCATCAGCGAACGCCTCGATAGCATCTGACGCTTCTTTTAATACTGGTCGATTGCTTTTTTCTTCTTGATAGTGTGCTCTGTGACCAACCCAATTATAATCGTCTTCGGGATCAACGGAATCATCACCTTGGATACCTTTATCAACCTCAACATCAGAAACCAGAGCAACAACTTCATCACCAGCTTTGCCCATGACTTGTTTATCTGCATCTTTACGAAGGTATACAACAACGGCAGGCTCACCTTGAGTGCTCGTTGTCATTTCCATTACTTCGCCCTGAGCACCAGCCAGACCACCTGCAACAATAGTTACATCTGCACCCTGTAGAGAGTTTTCTGCGGCTTGTGAGTCGGCGTACTTCTTATCAGCCAGCGTTTCATGTTCGTCGCTGTACCAATCGTCACCTTCTTTTACGGGCGACTTATATCCAAATCTTTCAAATAAATTATGCACTGATTTATTCCTCTTTTCATAAATAGTTCCGGGTTCGTTATTCGCCTTAATTCCGTCTTCCCAATCTCGGAAACACAAATTTCCTTGCTCGTAAGCTTCACGCTCCATCTCTCGGAGGTGTTCGTTCTCTTGAGCGTAGCCTTGACCCTGTTCTCCTGCCACATTACTCAAGTCTCCCCGGCAATTCTGAGTGTGGTGAACAAGTTCGTGTGAAATTGAGCGCATGATGTCTTTTGGGTGACGCCCGTGAGTATAAACAGTGACGGAACTGTTTTGAGGATCATAATAAGCAGTCTTACCAAGCGGCTTGGAAGAATTCTGTGCATCTCTGTTCAGAACAATCTTTGCTGGACGGTCAAACCCATACCTTTCTTTTGCGAAAGGATAAAAGCTCTTAATCATTTGTCTTACTTGGTCGTGATTACTCATTATGTTCTCCTAAAATCGAATTACTCCACCACGGGTTAAAGCTTTGCTTTTGGGGTCTGAATATTTCCCCTGATCAACGTTTCTCTCTACTGCATGTTTGACACTATATAATGACTCGCCCTGCATGGCTAGTTGTCCTGCATCATCAAGAGCCTCAAGAAACTTTTCCTTGGTTGTAACATATATGCCACGGGCAACGAAATAACCACGGGCAAGAAGACTTCTTAGGTGGTGGTTGGAATATTTTTTAGCGTCTACGTTTTCTTTTACTTTTTCTTTTGCGGCTTCAATATCGCCAAGTTCAATAGTGTATGTCGCCATGTCTCCGATGGCTTTTAGGAAAGGATCACGGGTTGTAACATAAAAGCCCCTGTGCTCCATCGCCTCAAGAATCTTATCGCCACGATAATTCCTAAAGTTTTCCATTATTAGTTTCACTATTTAACTCCCTTGGCTGCTTTCATTTTGCCTTCAATATCTTTTTTGAGTTGGATCACTACTTTGAGCAAATCGTCAGATTTTATGGGAGAACTGGAATCAAGGGCAAGATTTAAAATTACTTTTTCTAGTTCATACAAGTCTTGACGTTTTGTAATTTTTTTAATATAATCATCTAAGCCGGTGTCTTCAAGTTTCTGAGAAATTAGTTTTGCTATCTGGCTTTCACCGCCCGAACCAGCAGCACACTGCTCGATAGGCTCGCCTGCTTTCTGTGCGAAGACTTCTGGTGAACCAGCAGCGAAATTTGAACCTTTTTGTTTGCAAGATTCTGGATCGATCTGTCTCGCAATAACTTCCCCACTCTTAGGGTGTTCGGGCTCGACTACAACCACTGAGGTTTGCTTGCCTTTAGCAGTAGTGTACTCTACTGCATCGCCCTTCTCAACGGTAGCCGCCTCGTTGCCGCTACTGAGCTTTGTATGTAATTCTTTTAATTTAGGAAGGGCTTTGTCTGCGCCTTCTAGTTCACGGGATTGTATATGCTCAATGGCTTTGTCTATACCCCCAACGGATTCTACGGCGTCAAGAAAGATTGGTGCTTGTTTGTCTTCCAAATCTTTTCCTGTTCCAAGATTGGTTGCTATAAAATCCTCGACGCTTTTAGCTTTCGTTAGTTTCTTAAGGGTGTCAAAGATTAGTTTGTGGGCTTGCTCTGAGGTTTCTTCGTCTTCCGCATCTTTTTCGGCTTTCTTCCCAGCCTCTATGTCGGCTGCTTTCCCCATCTGATTGACGTAATCTTCATAAGCTGCTCTCCCCTCGTGAACCGAGCGAAAAGAACGCCAATTTTCCATTATAAGTTTAATGCCCACGAAGTTAATCCCCTGTTTTACAGTCTTCCGACCACATATGGACCAGCTTCTCTTACATCGTCGTCTGGTCCGATCTCGAATTTATCTGCTGTTCCGAGAAGATACTTATTGTCAATCATCAGAACGCCCATTGTAAGGGTCGCATCAAGACCTTGATCTTTGAGAGCACCAGCCACCTGCAAGAGTTGTCCACCCTTTTCAGCTACAGTTGCAGCAATATCCGAGATGGCGTCCATCTCTGGATCGCTTGAGTAGTGAGAAGAAACCATACCGCCAGAGGCTTGGGTTTCATGATCTCCGTATTCAAGACGCAGCTTGTCAAATTCTTCTTTAATAATCTGTTTGAGGTTTGATTTTGAAATTTTCATTTTACTATATTCCTTTTATTTGTTACAATCGCAATTACAATCACAACAATCACAACCACAACAACACACATTTACATAATTCATTTTATTTCTCCTTTGGAACCTTATTAGGTAGTTCATCATGTTTAGTTTTTGCAAAGTCTTTTACGTCTTTCTTCTTCATACTTGACGCTGCTTTCTCGACTTCTGGACTTGCACAGTCGCCTTCTTTTTGACACTTGTTTACCATACCGAAAAATCTTTGTTGAGCTTTTGATTTTGCTTCTTCTGAAAGTGAATTATAGAATTCATCAGCTATCGTGTCAAGTGCTGCTTCTTGTAATTCGCCTTTCTTCCACTGATCTGCATAGTTAGGTCCGTAGTTTGGACCCGTCATCATTAAGGCTCTATAAAGACCACGAACAAGAGGGTTGCCCATATTGTTTTTAAACCAGTCATCGATCTTATCATTAATACTTTTACTTTCACCTTTCTTGCTAATAAAATCTTCAATAACGCCGGGAACTTTTAAATTATCCCAAAGATATTTGAGCATAGCGAAATCGACAAGAGCGTTTTCGTTCAAAGAGTTGTTTTGTTCGCCCCATTGTGCTCTATCAAGACCTTCTTGAACTTTTTTAATTTTTGATTCTTGAAGGTTGAAAAGAATTGAATCTAATTCTTCTGCCAATTCGCCATGTCCTTCGTCGGAAAGCTTTGCCAAGAATGCACCGAGCTTACTGTAAATCTCGTCATCCTGTTCTTCAAGCTCAACTTCAAATTCAGGCATAACTTTCGCAGCCCAATTGCCGGGTAAGCCATAAGCAGAACCATTGCCGTTCACTAAGCCGAATTCTTCTTTAATAATTCTTTCTAGTTCTGATTTTTTGATTTTCACTTTGACTTTCTCCGCAATTGTTTTTTAATAATTGTGACATCCTGCTGGATGTTCTCAACTTTGTCTTCTACTGATTCTAATCTATGTGTTGTCGAATAATAAAATCCCCCCATCGTCGCAGCAAAAGCGCCAACGGCGATGAGGGTTTTTATATCTAGCCTAAACTCCACATTTATTCTCCCAAGCCATTCATGGATAAGATGGCAACCAAGCCGGGAAGGTTGTCTCTTAAGTAGACACCAGAGAAAAGCGTATCCGTTCGACCACCAACATAAGAGATGGCGGCGTCGAGGTGTTTGCTAATTTCGGGGTCTGCTGCCATTTCTGGCGTTATAACTAATAGCATTGAACCCGTTTTGGGTTTTCCGCTGGGTAACGGACAGGGTGAACGCTTAATGCAGTTCTGATAGATGGTCGCCCCAAGATTAGGAACTTTAGGGTCGGCTACTATCGTAGATCCAAGAAACATCCTGCCATCAGTCGATAAACATCGGCTGAGATCTCTTGAATCAAAAGCCTGAATAGGAGAAGACTCTCCAGCAAGCTTTAAAGGTTGAAGAAGAAGTTTAGCAAACGTAGTGTTTGCCACGGGATACATACCCAACATCCCTACCTTTCCTCTCAACAACTGCACTTGTTTTTCGTTACTTAAAACGATGTGCGGGTATTGGACAACATCACTCATAAGAGTATCAGTATTCTTTCTAATCGTGTCGTTTAACGCCTCTTGTGCATTCGGCGTCGTGACGAGATAAACAACCTTTCCCTCCGCTTGGACGGACTGGAGATAACGAGTGAGGACAGGATGAAGACTGGCAGCAGCAGAACCAGTGCCACCACCGCCACCAGCACAGACGAAAAGCCAATCAACACGTCCGAGCTTTGTTCGTAAAGCGTCCTCGATAACTGCGCTGCCTTGTTGCATAACCTTTTTACCAAATTTAACATCCTTTCCAACTCCATCAGCATCAGGTAAAATAACCATGTGCTTGTCGTCAACGCCTTCAGGCTTATCTTTTGGTGTGGTATTAATCAGAAGGGTCTTATTGAAACCTAAATCTAAAAAAGCCTTGGCGAGTTTTCCACCGCCTCCACCGACACCAAGGATGGCGACAGACAGAGCGGAGCCTGATTCACAATCAGCCAACTGATCTTCGTTCTGAATTTCAGTAGCATCTCCATAAGAATCAATAAAATCAAAATCACTCATAACTTTCTCCTATAATAAATTGTGCATATCTTCAAACAAGGATGAAATCATTGAATCGATCCTATCCAAACGGGCAATCGTATCAGGGTCGCTAGACTTAACGTTTGCGCTTTGAACCTCTTTCCCGATCTGCTCCAGCCTTGTGATTAGCGAGGAAACTTCATTACCTTCCTCTAGCCTGATCATCGGACTGTTTGCAACATGCATCAGCCGGGTTGACATTGTTTCAATAACTTCTTTATGTCTTCCGCTTAGTTTAGCCCCTGTCTCTTTTAAATAGTTTGTAATTGTCTTTTGAAGCCCTGAAACCATATCTTGATTACGAGCAAAAGCCTCACGGTCACGCTTTAAGGGGCGCTTGCGAGCCTCAGAAACGCCTTCGGACCCCCAACCACCAGAGGAATCTGTGCCTCTTAGTTTTTCAATGATTTTATATGCTGCCTCTGCTTTGTCAACAGCGCCATGATCACCAGAGTGATTCATAATTTCTGCAACCAAGTCTTCCAGTTGTTCCCATAACATGTCATCGTCGGCATGTTCTCCGCCGTGTATCTCACGGATGCGGCTCGCTTCTTCTTCCATCATCTTTTTGATTTCGGAACGAGTAATATCAGAAACGGGTGTTTCCTCTTGCATATTATTAAATTCTTCTTGCATCATCTGCAAGATTTCATCTTTTGATGTTTTCATCTTTTAACTATCCTCTCTTTTCTTGGAACGAGCATCACGTTGTTCGTGAATACCCTTCATTACTTCGGCTCGATATTCTTTAAGATCTTTCATAACCTCAACACAAAGTTTACGAATTCGCTTTGCAGCAGAAACGTTCCCTTTGGCGACTTTCTTACGATCTTTTTCAGAGCCTTCGGACAGCTTTTCAATAATTTGTTCGAGCTTTTCTTTTAAGTCTTCCATTACATATACCTCCATCAACAGGTTTCACTCAATAAATAGTACATTTCATTCTTATTGTCCTAAAAACAAAAAAAACAAAAAACCCGCCGATTGGCGGGCTTAATAATTAATTCTTAAAAATGAGTTCTGGAGGGATGAAATAATAAAAGCAAAGTATCAAGGTGAAGTACACCATGAATAAAAAATATGCTCCTAATTGTGTGAGCAATTTATCGCTATGGCGCATCATAAGATAAATACCCGATAATACTAAGATAGTCTTTACTGTTACGAACAATACAGGATTGGTATCCAGCAAAACCGCCATGAGGGGGTTCGCTTCTTTAAGTGGTCCGTTTCCGATCACCTTAACTGAGACATATGCATCAACTACATTCGCAACTAGAACGAACCACAAACCAACTTTCGCTAACAGTTGCTTCATAGTTTATAACTCTATAATAATAACCCCACGTTCTTCTTGTGACTCTTGTGATTCTCCGTTATCAATAATCACAACTCCCCTTTTCTCCGTGGGTTCTTCTTTTATTTCGGGCTCATGTTCCGGTGGGGGCCTGGGCAAAGGAAGTTGAATCTGAGGACGTTCAGCTTCTTTCTCAGCCTCTTTCCTCTTGCGTTCTTCTTCGATTAGAATTTCGATAGGAATGTCCATTTTTCAAATCCTCCAAAGCCCCTAATGTACTCGACAAGTCGCCTAAATGATGAATTGTGATTCCTCCATGTTCTTTGAACAGTCGGATGTTCTTATCATAATCATCAATTAATATTGTTGGCTCACCTCCTTTACTGGCATATTCATACTTGTCGTGCGAAAAAATTGCCCTACTATTAATATCTAGTCCTAGCTCACGCTTAATCCATTTTTCTTTTCCTTTAATGGAGCCTGTGTAACCGTTTTGGTCCATTGGTGAGGTTAGGATAATTGGATTATGCTCTTTAATGGCATTCCAGATAGATTTACCTTCGGGCATCCACGGGAGGTTTGCCCAAAATTCCTCATCGTCCTCTAAGAGAGGTCGCATATAATCTCTGGCACAGGGAAGGCACAGGGGGTCGCCCTTTGTCAAGTGGGCAACTTCAAGCTGGTCCACACCTGCTTCCGCTTTTACTTTGTTTGCTAGTTCTGATAATGGATGATTTTCGTCGTTGATTGTCTCATTCATCTTCTTAATGGCACCAGCCAAAAAGTCAACCAACACTCCATCCATATCGCAATAGATTTGATATGGGAATAATTCTTTCATAACTTACCTCTCTCTACATACAATATAACATAGTGAGGTGTAGAAGTCAACTATTATTTTGTTTTTTTTCTGCCAACGCTTTTAATAGTGCTTTGTTTTCTGGACTTCTTTTAATAAGTTCTATGTCGCTTGCTCGAACTCTAGCGACTTCGCCGCTGTCCTGTAGGAGAACAGTGGCTATTTTTTCATACTTCTCGTATTCTACAACTATGCCCACACGAGGCACATTGCGTTGGACGGTTGGAGCATAGGGATCATCAAAAGGACCATCACTGCAATAAGGATGATCCTTGACAACCTCTAAAATCCAACATCGAACCAAATCACCTCGTAGCATTTTCTATCGTCGAGGGAACAATTACTTCTAGTTTACTTATTTGTGCAAGCTCCTGATGAGCCTCAGACGCCACAGGGTGCCCCGGTCGAGGTTGCCACACTACTTCAACATATCCATCAAAGTTAGTCTGGTCTTTAACCACGATACCATAACGCTCCACGGTTTCGCCTTTTTTATTAGTAAATAAATGTTCTCTTACCAACGCTCCTACTTCCATTAGTTCAATTCCTCTGGCTTGTGAACGTATCCACTTTCTATTAGATACATTGCGGTGCGACCATAGTGTCCTTGCAGACTCCAAGCCATTCCACTATTAACTAGTTCTTGAAAGAAGGAAATCATTTCCTCATCGGTCATTTGACCTTCTTCATAGCGACAGATTTTATCAACAAACTCACTCATTACTCTCTCCTTTAGTATGGTTCGTATGGGTTATCAAAAGTATATAAATCATAGTCCTGAACATCATCACGAAGTGCATCCCATGCGAGCATGGTTCTTTCGCAATCGGTCAAAGCTGTATGAGCCCGACCATCAAACTGGATATTATAATGTTCGCACAAGTAATCCATGCCACTTGAACGAATTAATTTATTCTTCTTAAGAATATCAGCCATTGACTTGGTATCAATGTATGGGGGAGTCTCTGGCATAGACACTCCATGACGCTCACACATCTTCTCAATGAAGCGGAGGTCGAAGATCAAGTTTTGTCCAAGCAAAAGACTGGATTTTGAAATAGCTTCGCACACATCAGGCAAGACTTCTTTTGCGACAGGGGCATCAGCCCATTCCTCATCAGAGTAGCCATTGACCTCTAGGGCTTTTGGGCTCGCCAAGTGGATCTTCTCAGGTTTAATTTTTGACTCATAGCGTTTAGTTACAAGCCTCTCACCTTCGTTGGTGATGACATATGAGATGAAAGCCACTTCAATAATTTCTTGAGTCTCAGGTTCTAACCCTGTAGTCTCTGTATCAATAACTGTTAAAATCATTTTAAATCCTTACTGTTGGCAACAACAACTAAAAATAATATGGTGAACACACACCCATAGGCAAAACCTAAAGCCATCATTATAATACCCCTCTTTCAATCAACTTCTTCGCAGCCACATATCCAAGTTCTTCAAGACCGCCACTGTCTTCCGGCTTACTGTTCTTTAGAACCTCAAGCATTTGCAGGAGCACCTTAGTTGATACTTCTTCTGCTGCAATGTCCAGAAGATAATTAAGTTCTCTAAGTTGTTTACTCGTCATTGTCAATCTCTCTGATGAACTTTAGAAATGTTTTGTCGGTAAGAGTCGGAACCCCGTCCAATAAGAATTTCTCATTGCGGATTCTCACACCGTCATCACGAATGATAACAGACTCTCCAAGGTAAAGGGCAATCCTGCCATGCCAGCGATTCTTCGCACCATCGGCTGACTTATCCCAATAACCCCTGTAACTCGACATATCTGCCGTGTATATTTGACCTACTTTTAATTCTTTTGGTATTGTTCCAAACTTCATTTTAATGCTCCAGTGCAGCAAGCTCAATATAACCAAACACACATTCGGTTATTTGCTTGTCGTATTTTTCATCGTTAATAAAATGCTTGAAGCGTTTTCCAAGGCGTCTGCCCCGCTTCCAAGCCTCGATTTCTTCTGCGACCAGAGACACCCTGTAAGCCTTGCTTTTCTCGACTCTGAGGTCTTCTACGGATGCATACATGGGAACATCCTTTGACCACTGCTTGGCACCCTGTGAGATAAGAAGGTGCCCACACTCATGAAGCAATGTATAGTATCTGGTTTCTGGGTGGTTTCGTGAATTGATAAAGACCTGTTTCGTATCCCAAACGATTTTATCATCAACATCCGTTTCGAGCACGACTTCTTATCCTTTTGAATTTAGCCAATTCTCAACTTCTGTGAACTGGTAATTCCAATCCTCTTTTGCCATATAACCTGCCTTCTCTATTGGTGTTAGGTGATCCCAACAACCAAGTACAGTATTAATATAACATACGGCAATGGCAAAGTCAAGTAGATTCGGATCTTTTTTCACTTTTTTTATCCTAATAAAATCAACTACTTAGGAAGCCGTATACGGTTGGCACGATTCTTGCTTGTGGTTAGGTTAAAATTACTCCGTCACTAACCTGACGGGCGAAAACATTTGCGATTTCAATAATCTCGTCATCCGTTAACAAACCATACTCCATTTCATCTGCTATTAGATAGTGGAGCGCAACTAAAATTTTGCCTTGCC
>Ga0163180_10002075_pt1 | contig 11243 bp, 5 predicted proteins | sample AtlANTMetagenome_2_FD_109647 | JGI IMG/M metagenome (GOLD analysis project Ga0163180, IMG submission 109647) | Marine eukaryotic phytoplankton communities from the Atlantic Ocean - Atlantic ANT 4 Metagenome | ecosystem: Environmental > Aquatic > Marine > Oceanic | place: North Atlantic Ocean...
CGAGCGCGACGAACCAAAACGCGCTCTTCTTCGGCCTCGCTGGCTTAGCCGGGGTGGTGAAAAAGACCATTTTGAGCGGGTTCGCGTCGCCGAGCGCGCACTCGTTGCTGAAACAAACGCACGAGGAACCTCCGGAACATTTGAAGTGCGTCATCACGCAAGATTTGTTCGAAGATCCAGTGGTTTTACTGCAAACCGGATACACGTACGAACGCGAGGCTATTTCCAGATGGTTGCGAAGTAAACGGTTCGGGAATCAACCGACGGATCCGACGACGAATGCGATCGTGACGTGCATGGATGTGGTGCCGAATTGGCAGATTAGAGCAGGTGTGGAAGCGTGGTTGCAAGAGAAAGGGTACAGCGCGAGCGAGTATTTTCAGAAGAGGATGTGCAATGATGCGAATCAGGAAGAAGAAGAAGAAGAAGAAGAGGGAGAAGAAGAGGGTGGAAAGAATGCAGATGGACAAACATCGAAGAAAAAGAAGAAGAACAAATACACGACCACCTTGCCGCCGCCGAAATGGCCTCTCGTGAGATGCGCCAGCGGAGCGCCTCCGGCGACGGGAGAGCCAACGGATAAGTACGGCGTGCCTGTTGGTGGGAGAGACGGGAGAGGTATGAGAAACGATTCCTCGTCGTCGCGAACCGATATGAGTAGATTGGCCGCGCTCGCCGAACGCATGCACAACGTTTTACACAGAGACGTGATCGTTATTTTCCACGCGTTGAAACGAATAGCGTTGTCGTCTCCAAGGAATTTGTCCATATTTTTAGCCTCGTTTGGCGCTGCCGTTGGGGGTATTCTCGTCGCGTTTCTCATCGTCGTCCAAAGAATAATGTTTCTTCTCACCGGTAGAGTGAGTGCGGCGGGTTTGGAACCGTCCGCGGTGTTAACGTCGGCGAGTTCAGACGAACAAGTCAGGGCGTACATCAATGAAAACGCCGCAAACTCCGTCGCGACGGCGATTGGGAATATTCTCTGGTGGACGTTTATTTTAACAATGATGTGGTTTACGCAGCACAACGCCCTTTACGAACACCAACAGGCCCATCTCATGCGTGCGAGAGCAGCGCAGGCTCAAGCCGAAGGTAACCAGCGACGACAGGTCCATCGCTACTGGCACTGGGGGCAAAGACATCCGAGATTTTTGCACTGGTAGCGATGAGATATGTATTTACAAAAGTAGACCAAACGATAGTTAAGTCACAATAGGTAGCAGTCAGAAATGTACTTTACGCGTGTGTATTCATATTATCCTGTATCCAACCCTTACTTTTATATCTATTACAAAAACTTATATTTTTGTTCGACTCAATTACTCAACCCGTCCGACCGAGAACTCTCCCCGACTGCCTTTTTCATCTTCTCGTACCACGGCACCATCTCCGGCACCTCTTTACACACGTCTTCGAACGTTTGAAACGTCTTCACTGCTCTAAACACGCCGAACATGGAAATATCCGCGATATTTGGCGCGTCCCCTCCACAAAATTGGCCTCCACTTTTCCCCACCCCCTCAGACATCCACTTCCTTGTCTCCTCGAACAACGACGCTCTCTCGTCTTCAATCCCGTGCCTTTTCTTTAATACCATTTTGGAAATGCCGTACATGCTCACCGCTCCGGCAATTCTCGCCGATTGCCTCTCGAAGAAACCAAAATTCCCTCTCTCCGTGATGTAATCGAAACTATCCATTGCCTCTCGAAACGTTTTGTAAATATTCGGCGTCAACACGTGCACGAACCGTTCGTCTACCCATTTACACCACTCCTCTTCCTTCTCTTTCTCTTTATTACTCTTATCGCCAAACCACCTCTTCGTCAAACCAGAATTTTTCCTCGCGCGTTCATCCATATCGTTGATGATATCGCGCGAGTTATACATCGCCTTCCCGTCCACGACCAAAACCGGCACCTTCTTCCACTCGTGTTCGAACTGTTTAATTTCCGTCTTCGTTAAAGGGTTCACTTCGACCACGTCGTACGGGATGTTGTGGTAATCCAGAAACGCTTTTACTTTGTTACAAAACGGACACACGTCGTATTGGTACAAGACGACGCTTTGAAACGGCATTCCCGAAGACGTGCCTCCCGCAACGTTCCTCCTCTCGCTCTTTCCGCTCTTCATAAAACCGCTTTTCGCTTCTTCGCACAAAGACGCCCCTTTTGAGAAAAGCCCCGCCGTTGTCGTCGCCGCAGCCGCCGCCGCCAGTGCCGTCGCCGCAGCCGCCGCCGTCGTTCCAAACAGAGGTCGTCGTCGTCCGCCAAAAAACGACGACGACGACGACGCAGACGATGTCACCAAAGTCGTCTCCACGTGATGACGATGATGATGATGATGATTAAAAAAGCGTCGTTGGTGTTTCGACGACGACGACGACGATGATAATAAAAACTGTCCGTAGTGGTGGTGGTGGTTTTTGGTCGCGCGTCGCAACGCCTCCCTCGCGAGTTTCGACGACGTCATGGGGTGTTGTCGTCGTTTGGAGCGCGAGTCTTTGGTGCGCTTTTGCACTTGAAATGTTTTTCCTTTTCTTCTCTTTCACAGGTTAAACCCTAAACCCTACACACACACAAAAAATAAGCGGAGAAAATACCTGCCCTTTTATCACAACGCTGACGAGACGACACGCGACACACAAAGACGCGCGCGCGCGCTGTGTGGGTTCGCGTTCGTTTTCGTTCGTGCTTTCGTTCTTCGCAAAATGAAACGCGCGTCGTCGTCGTCGGTCGGAGTGGCGCGCGAGAACAAAAAAGCCGCGAAAGAAGTCGACGACGAAAAGAAGAAGAAAAAGACAAAGTCGCCCGAAAGACGAAAAAAAGAAAGAGAAGAAGACCACCCCTCCCCCCAAGCGCTGGTGTCTCGATTGCTCGACCGAGAAAACGACCGGTGCCTTTCGAATCCCGCGCGGCGAAACGCTCCGGTGTCGGTCGAAGACGAGGCGCGATCGACGCGCGTTCGCGACGCGGTCGTCGAGGGCGTTTTAACGAGAGCGGAACATTTTTTTTTGTTTCAGAATAAAAACGAAGAGTTTTTCGTGGTGCCCACAACACAGGTGGGCGAAAACAACGGTCGTCGTCCCGCCGCGCTCTCGTTCGCGATGGTTGACATCGCGTGCGCGGCAGTGGATTTCGCGGAAGAAGTCGTGCAAGCGTTTGCGAACGGGGAGTGTAAGAGTGAAAACGCGTGGGTGTACGAAGTTCTGAGCGCGTCGTGTTTTCGGTTGAGTTTGAAAACGAGAGAGCGAAGAGACCGATTCGATATCGACTACGAGGAGGACGAAGGAAAGGAAAAGAAGAATGGTAGCACACCGATATCGACGATCTCTTTCGATAAGGAGACAATGGCGAAAATGGAGACGGTAATTTTAACGACATTGGAATATCGCGTGTCGAAACCGACGCGAGCGACGTGGGCGAAGGAGTTTTTAGAGGCGATGAAAAAGAATGTCGAAATCGTCGCATTTGGAGGGGAAGGCGCGAGGCCGATGGAGTTTAAACGATTGTGGTCGAAAGTAGAAGAATACGCGTGCGTTATTGTTGGTGCGAGTTTACGTTCGTTTCCATCGTCGCCGCAGTTTCGAGCGTCGGCCATTGGCGCGGCGGCCGCGACGCTCGGCGTCGCCTTATCGGCGTTTGAGTACCTTCGAGGAGAAGAAGAAGAAGAAGAAGAAGAAGAAGGACGAAAAGAGAAACGAAAAGAACGACAACACGTTGCGTTTGTCTCGGACGTGAAAAAGCTCGTCAAAGCGACCGCAATAAACGCGTTCGATTTTGGCTCTTGGGAGAGAGAGTTCGAGACTGCGTTTTTCGCCTTCTCACAAAAAAAAAGTCAGCATCAACGCTCGAAAAGCGCGGCGCCGGACGAAGAAGAAGAAGAAGAAGAAGAAGAAGAAGAAGAAACAAACGTTGTTGTTTCTTAGCACATACACACATGCATGCATCAAAATCACTTCATGCGTAGTACTCTGTAGCCTATTTGCAAACCGATATTCAAAAGAGAGAGAAAGAGAAAGAGAGATCCCGTCGCGCGTCGCCGAAGTAAAAGTGGGCACCTTTCTAACGTTCAGCATTTTTTAAAATCGTCATTTTTTCTTCGATTTATAAATCGAAAGGACAAAACATTCTCAATCAATGTCTGATTTTCGCGCCGCGGCGGTGGAATCCAAGTGCCGGGAGCTTTTACGAACGTTAGACCTCGACAAGACTTCCGAGCGTAAAATTCGCGAGCTATTATCCACCGAACTTGGCTTTTCTGTTGATAATTTTAAGGGACTAATTTCGAGCGTCATCGACGAATTCATGAGCGGCGAGCAACGAATGGATAAAGATTTTACTTCGGTGGTGGCGCCGAACAGCGCTGAACCGTTAGTGAAGAAGCAGAAAGTTGTTGCGAACGAGGCGGATTTGAGGAGTAAGTGGGAAGGACCTCCCCCGGTGAAGAAAGAAGTTCCTGCCTCTGTTCCCCCAGAACGAGAGAAAAAATTGGTCAACGAAGAGGAAGAAAAAAATTTGAAACTTTCGCTCGATAACATTTTCGATGTCCTCGAAGATTACGGCGCGAATGGGACGACGGCAAAAACTATAGCCGAAGCGACGAAGATGGAGAAGTCGGAAGTGAATCGGGTGTTGTATATGTGCTTGAAGAGAGGGATGGATTTCAGGTTGATGCACAATAGCGGGAAGTCACCGCCGACGTGGGCGTTGGACGTGACGAAGGAGAAAGGGGATGGTGGCAATGTGACTGTGGGAGCAATTAAAGGTGCTGGAGGAGGACCGGCCGTGACGAGTCAGAGTCAAGCGACGACGCAACAGTACGCGGCGGCGGGAGCGGCGGTGCAACAGGAGCAGCAGCAGCAACAACAACAACAACAACAACAACAAGCAGAAGACGCTGTGGATGGCGAAGTGTGCAGACTCACAAACGCGAAGCGCGTCGCCGTGCAAGTTTTCAAAGGCGCACCGACGATTTCCTTTAGAGAGTACTATCAAAAAGACAGCAAGTGGTTACCGGGGAAGAAAGGGATTAATTTGAACGCGGAGCAGTTTGAGAACTTGCGAGAGAAGATAGCGGACGTGGAGATCAAAATCGACATCGTCGCGGCTGGCAATTCGGAAAGCGAAACGGTGTGCGAACTTGGAGGAAATAAGAGATTGACGGTACGGAAATATATGGGGAAAGTGATGGTAGACGTTCGTGAATATTATCAAAACAAAAACGGCGAGTGGGCGCCCGGATTTAAAGGTTTGGCATTTGGCCGCGAACAATGGGAGATTTTTGTCAACCATGCAGATCAAATCAGCGCAACTGTTGAGACGATGTGATCAAATTTTCAAAGCGAGAAGGAGATGTGGATGGATAGATGGATGGGTTTGATACTCTATATACTAATAGCAATATTCTCTCTACTACTATGTTAACTCGGGTTTCGTATACGTCCCGTCTCGCCAGCCACCGACACATTGTCTACACGAAACTTTACACGAACTCACCATGTACCCCGGATTCGCCGTACATTCTCCACTCTCCGCCCATCCAGCACACGCCGCGTTCGTATCTTTACAGTTCTCCGAATTTGCCGGCCCCCCTGCATAGTGCACCTTGTGATTGTTCGCATTCCATTCGGTCGTTGGATTTACATGAATCCACTTTGTCGCCGTCCACTTCTCTCCTCTCACGACGGGACACCCGGCGTGCGACGACCCGGGATCTAACTCCCCGCCTGGTTTCATGGACCAAAAAAGTAGTGTGTCGCCTTTTGTCACCACCGCCGCTCTTCCCCTATTTCCACACTCTGAGAAATTCTTCCCCCACCCTTTCTCAGTTCTCTCTAAAGGCACCTCCGTATTCGGAAACACCGTTTCCCCTCCAAATTCGGGTTCGTGCAAATACATCAAAGCCGTCACGATTCTATTATTCGCAGTGCCTCCTTTGTGAAAAAAATAATCGTAATGCGCTCTATATTCTTGCTTAACCTCGTATCTCAACACCTGCGTCGCCTCTTGATGTTTCGTCGGCAACATAGAAAACGTCGCCACTCGCTTCTCTAATTTTCTCATCAAATCATTCTCGCCAATCCCCACAAAACTCCCCGTGCTCGTTCGAATGTCCGATTTCGCCGTCCCGCCTGTCTGCGCGTCCACGACTCCACTTTTCGTCATCCGACTTTTACTGTGGTCAATCAAAAAATCGCACTCTTTGTCCGTCATGAACCTCTTGTAGAGAAACGCGCGCGGATGGTCTAAGGAGATTATTTCCATCTTGTTCGGGTCTAACACATGTTCCGGGTGTGTCGTGGTCGCTTCGTTGCGAATAGTAAACTTGTTCGGCGGCGGTCGTGGTTTTCGACGCTTGAACGGATGCAAATCCTCTTCGGTGTCGCCGTCATTAGCTGCAACAACATTTTTTTTCGACGAAGTCGAAGAGATCTCTTTCTTCGAAGAGATCGGTACGACTAAAACGTCTTCGTCTGAACTTTCCTCTCCAAACCGCTCGTTCTTCACCACGTTATCTTTTTCTAAACTCGGGACTAAATTCGCCATCGAATCTTCGTCGTTTTGCTTCGACTCTTCTCTCGCGTGACGCGTTCGGGCGCGCGGACGATGCGCTTCGTAATCTTCCCTCAGCAAGGCATCCTTCTCGTCCAATTGTTTCAAACTCGGCGTTAAGTTTGGAATGTTCGGTCCCAGAATCCCGAACGTGGCGAAGATTAACAACGAGGAACCGATAACGGACGTCGCGAGGATGACTTTCGATCTCGAGAAAGTCCTCCCCATCTCGTGCGAATACCGTCGTGTTTCCCCGTGTGTTCCTTTTTTGTGGAAGCGAATTAAAAATTTATTTTTGTCCTTCGTTGCCTCGAGACAAAGTGATTTTGAGACAGAAAAAATTACAGCGCGATGTATATCTAGACAGACTACATATTACAATTCATCTCTGGTCCCACCCGGTCCAATTTTCCCTCCGTTACCTTTATCCGGTCCCAACCCTTCCAAAGTTAACTTGGTGTAATCGCACAAACCTTCTTTCAACGACGAGACCGTGATATCGTCGAACCATGCGGTACCCGCGTGCCAACGAAACATGGCGTATACAGTTATACTTTCAATGCCAACAATTGGGTCGATAACTCCGGCTTTGAACTGCCAGGTGTGCGTACCTACGTCAAAAGAGACAGAATAGCCGTACATCATTTTTCCGTCGATAAATTTGATGTCCGCGTAGATGGAGTAGCCGCCGTCGGGGGCGCCGGAGACGTCCCGGGCCTTTGACCAGCCAGAGATTATGACCGCGGAGGGTTCTTTTTGGTGCAAATGGACTTCTTGGACCGCACCTCGAGCGTCTTTCCAGTCTGGGTTTTGCATACGCAAGGCACGAGTGTCCGAGGAGGATTCGGAGATGCGTCCATTTCGTTTGTCGATGTTGTATCCGTCCGCGAATGGAAACCAGGATTTGAAGCGTTTGTTCTTCTCCTCCAGACGTTCATACGAAGGGGATTCGACGATTGAAGGATCGTCTTCGTTTAAATCAAATTGCGAATTTTTGACTTCATTTTTTGCGGTGGTTGGAATTAATCCGTCGTCGCATAAATCGTTCAGACTCGTCGCTAATGTTTTCAACATTTTACGAACGTCACGCATTTGACCGTTTTGTTCTTCCAATTGGCCGGCGGCGACATCGTGCGAGTCCTTCATGCCTTGCGCGAAGAGGACGATGTGATGGAGTTTTTGTGGGATTTGTCGGAGATACGGACGGATGGTACGCGCGGCGTTGCCGTATTTAGCAGTTTCGTGAGAGTGCGAGGTGTCACGAATGCGGTACCAGTAGAGTGGAGACGGAATGGATTCGAGTTTATAACCGCCCAAGACAGATTTAGAGAACAACTCCCAATCTTCAAGAGCATAGCCGTAATCCTCCGGGAAACCACCCAAATCGAGGAAGACTTTTCGTCGAATCATGGCGTTTGTGTCTCCATAGAGATTTTGAAACATGCCCACGGTAGTAGCAGCACCGAGTGGAACCCATCTTCCAATCGGCGGTCGGTTCCCGGGTAACTCTAATCCGTAAAAGTATTCATTCGTACACGTCAAAACGTCCGCTTTCGTGTGCATGGCAACGGAGACGAAGGTGGCAATTTCTTTCGGTTTTGCAAAGTTATCATCATCCATGAACATTATGAATTCGCCTTTCGCGTGCTTAGCGCCGTTGTTACGCGCCGCCCCGGGACCTCTGTTGTCTTGTTGCAAATAGACCCACCCTTTGCGTTTGAATTCGGCGTCGATTTCACGTAAATATGCTTGAGCTTCCGGCAACGTGGAACCATCATCAATCAGCACGACTTCAACTTTTGTATACTCTTGTTCATAAATCGATTGCAAGGCTTGTTTTAACAACTTTGGGTTGTTATACGTGACTACTATCACCGTAACTAGCGGTTCTTCCCACGTTTGTAAGGTTGACATGGAGTTCGAGGAATCTTTGGATTGGTGCACTAAATGGTGCTGCCAAATCGTCCAGTCTTTTTCCACGTCTTGTTTGATTTTCGATTTGCCAGGAACGAATCCATTCTTTAGAATATCTCTAATTTTGCCTGCTAAAGGTTTAGGGGTTGGCACGAACAAGACTCTCTCAGCGTCGTCGTTGTCGATAAACTCGCGCGCCGAGCCGACATCCGATGCGACTACCGGGATACCCATGACTAAACATTCCACTAAAGTATACGGCGCATTCTCCAATAGAGACGGCAATACGACTAATTTATTGTTCATGTTCCCTTCCTGGAGGTACTCATACCTTTGCTTCACGTCCATATCTTTCAAAATTTGCCAATGGAACAACCATTTCTTAGCGCGTTGACGAATATATTGATCGACTCTCGCTCGCGCTCCACCTTTAATCGTCAGTTTTTCCTCCGCCGAGTTGCTCAAATGGCCTAAAAATGTCACCCGCACGTTTTGCATAATTTGCGTGTCACCCCTTAAAGCTAACTGGTCCATCGCGTCACAAAACAAAACGATACCTTTGCGCAACTCGAATCTACTGAAAAAGACAATCTCGTTGATCGTGCTCGCTTCGTGAGCGATTTTGTTTTTCGATTTCACCCACTTCGGCAGCGGATTCGTGTGCACTCTCGTAGATTTCGTTCTGTTCCACTCCCATCCCTGCTCGATGAACCATTTCAAAATGTACTGACTCGGCGCAACTATGTGGTCCGCCATTTTCATTTGCTCTTTTTCTAAATGATCGATGACTAAATCGTGCAACGTATCCAACGTTTGCAACGAGTTTGTTTTGTACCACAAATGTGGTTGTTGCGCGTGAACAACGAATTCGGTGTGTTTGAACGCTAAAGCTTGCTTCTTGGCGGTTAACGCGAAATAGCCTCTTCCTCGATTATCCAAGAAATGTACGCAATCGTACCACTGCTGGTCGTTCATCCACATAAACACTCTGTGCGCGATGGCAACATCTATGGGTACATCGTACGAAACGCCAGTCTCGGGTAATGCGACCACGTGAATCCCTTTCGCAGTGTAATATCCAACCCAGAACTCTACATCCGGCGGTTTATGAATCGGATACCCGGTGTACAAAATCGTAACGTCGAAGCCGCTTTCGTGCAACTCCTCGGCTAACGTCGTCACCGCCGTCGCTGGTCCAGAACCCGTCGATAATCCTAAAACGTAATCCGAAACTAAGCAAATGCGTCCATATGTTTTAATTCTCCAAGACTCGCTCGAAGCATCAAAAACCGATTCGTATTGTTCGCGGTACGAATCCAAGAAATCGGACAACTCTGGAAACGGTTCCATCATCGAAGGATCCATTTTCCTCTTTCTATCTAAACTTTTCTTCTTTCTATTCTTTTTGTGATCGTAACCTTCCATGAAGTCGTCCGAAACCTCTTCGTCTTCTTCTTCGTCGTCATCGTCTTCGTCCTCATATTCGCTCCCAAACGCGCCAAAAACGCCTTCTTTTTGCTTCCCGCTAAACTTTGGCGACGACCTCGAAGAAGAAGACATTGATGCCGGCGACATCATCTCTCTCCCTGAACTACTACCACTACTTGACGATCCCCATAACTTTGGCATCACATGTGCGCCGAAAAAGAACACCGCGTTGGACAACGGAAACCCGATTAAGATGGCCGCGAACAAGAGCGGTTGTAAGCGCTTCCAGACTGAAATCGATGGATCTTTCTTACCAAATTTATCTCTCGTCGACCTCAACACGCTCGGTCCGTACGAAGGCGAGGAACCTCCTCGTCCTCCTCCCCAGAACGAAGAACCGCCACCACCGAACCCGTTTCCCAGTTTCGAGGAGGAGCGACGATTATTCCGACCCTTTGATTCATTCGCATCTTCTTCTACGTTTGTCAAGCCTTCTTCCAAGGAAGAGCTGTGTCGCAAAGAGTGATGATTTTTATTCGCGTGAGCGCTCGAGCGGGAGTGTAAACCCGCGTGCATTTCGATCGCTCGCTCTCCAGACCCTCTGCCCCTGCCTCTCTCAACCGATGATGTCGCGCGCGCGAGGACAAATGGTGGAGAAATACGACGACGACGCTCTTCAACGCGCTTACAATTTTTGAAGAGAGTTTTTGGGGGGCGAGACACAAAAAGATAACAAAAATATATGTGAACAATCTGCGCGGGTATAACGCTACGCTATACTCAATCTATGCACACGCACGCATGCACGCACGCGCACGACTACACTCGTCTAATCTACATATTTCTGGTCGTGCTCGCGAGCTTCGCGAGTCGTTTCTTCATGGCTTTGCGCATGACCACGGAAACTTCTTCGCAGCCTTTCGCGCACGCGCGAAGCATGGCGTCGACGGCGGCCAAGGCCAACTTGCCGCCACTGATGTCGTAGGAAACGATTCGTTGCAGGCCGTCTGAGTCGTTGTTTTCGTTCGAGCCAAACCCGATGTGTCCTTTTACACCGTCTGTTTTCTTCTTCTCTTTAGTTTCCGCGACGACGAAACACTCCACGCCTCGACCCCTCTCTTCGACTTCGTTTTGGTCCAACAACGTTTCGCCGTCCAAGCGCGTCGCGCACATGGCTACAAACACATCTAACAACGGAATACCCGCATCGACTAAAGCTAATATTATGCTGTTGAATAAAACCGCCGACGCGGAACCGTCGTCGTTCATCGTCGCGCACGAGATGTACACCTCCGATCGAGGATACCGTTTCGTATCTACGCACGAGCTCAAAATCTGCTCAAATTTGA
>Ga0163180_10002076_pt1 | contig 11241 bp, 11 predicted proteins | sample AtlANTMetagenome_2_FD_109647 | JGI IMG/M metagenome (GOLD analysis project Ga0163180, IMG submission 109647) | Marine eukaryotic phytoplankton communities from the Atlantic Ocean - Atlantic ANT 4 Metagenome | ecosystem: Environmental > Aquatic > Marine > Oceanic | place: North Atlantic Ocean...
AAATCCCTTTCTCCCTTACCACAAATAATATCACGTGTTTGTCCCACTAATCTATATAAAGTCAAAAACTCATTAACATCACGTATTTTATTATCTTTCAGCTTTTTTATTTTTAAGAATAATTTTTTTTCAATATTATTTAAATCACCGCATCTAACCAGTTGAAAATAAAGTTCGGTGACAGAAGTCATTAGTAATAAATAAAAATTTTCTTTTAAGTAAATTTCCTTCTGGACTTACGATGTCGTCGATTTTTAATATATACCTTTTTAGTTGTATTTTGGCTAGGTATCTTCTCCATGTAAATTAAAATAAGTGAATTCAAATCTTGAAATAATGTAATAGTATCATTCCATTTGATCGAATCAATACTTCTTTCAACCGATAAAAAATTATTGGAATTATTATCATTCAAATAAAATTTAATATCTTCGGGGTCAATGTCAATATTATATTTCAAAATAGATAATGGTATATATTTTCGTTCATTATAAAACATATTATTTCTTATGTGATAAATTAGATTTTCTTTTTTTAATAAGCCGTCTCCAACATATAGATTCTGCTTTTTTATATGAAATAATTCTTTATTTGCGTTAATATAACAACAAGATAATTGTAGATTTTCTACTGGTTCTTTATAAAAATCATTAAAAAATTTTTCGTTTTTTTCAAAATCACTTGTCCATTGACAATTTAATTCCATTATACAATTTTTAGAAAAAGAGACTGAGATCTTAACTTATTACCTTTAATCAATGTATCCACCCTTTGCTGGAAAACTACATGATTCCTCTTCATAAACACAACCATCATCAGAATAATCCCCATCATCATCATCACAACATATATTTTTTTCAATAGTTTTAAGTTTCATTTTGGGTTCTGGTTTAATTTTAGGTTTAGGTGGTGGTGCTTCTGCGCCCCTCTGTGCTGCAGCAGCCCAATCCAAAGAATTATTTTCATGCTGTACCTTCTGCTTAATATTTCCACCCAAAGAAGGAAAGCTTTCAGGCTCAAATTTAAATTCAGGTTTCTTTTTAATCATTCGAGAGAAGGAATTATTTCCATCGCGTCGTCCGCGTCCCCGTCCAAATTTTCCATTTCTTCCGCGATTCCTACCACGAAATCCTCCGCGGTCTCCACGAAATCCTCCGCGGTCTCCACGAAATCCTCCGCGGTCTCCACGAAATCCTCCACGGTCACCACGAAATCCTCCGCGATCACCACCAGCATTAAAGCGATTAAAACGTGTATTCGTCGGTCGTGATTCCATCGAATTGGATTCCTCGGGGTCACGCTTCCAACGGTCGTTTTTTTTCAAAGGCTTCATTTTACTAGTATCCATATTTAGTTAATTGTATCTATTTTAATTTTAAATCAATTTTTTTGAAGGGTTTAAAGAGAACTTTATAAATATAATTGTGTCTCCTCACAGCGAAAGTTAATTTTTTAAAATCTAGGGCGCGTAATATAAATATAGGAGATAGCATCAAAAAATTGATTATAATATTTTATTATAATCAAATAAAAAATGAACATGAGCATTTGTATCCCAAGTTTTTGTGGTACAAAACAAGATATAAAAGAAACATTCAAAAAAATACAAATTGGTACAATAAATGATATACAAATTAAACAAAAAGGAAAATTCAAGGTTGGTTTTATTTATTTGGATAAATGGAATTTAGAAGATATTCGAATAAAAAGGATATATAAACTTTTATCTGATGGAGAAGAAATAAATTTAGTTTATAATTTTCCTTGGTTTTGGAAATGTAGGGCAAATCATGATATAACAGAATTAAAATATAGAAAATTAAGCAAAGAAAATAAAAAAACAAAAGAAACAGTGACAAAATTGAAACAAGATTTGTGGCAATTAAAAGACTATACTAAATATCTTCAACAACAAAACTTAAAAACACCATAATAAAATATATAATATGAGCTGTGAATGGAATGTTGGACAATCTTTTTTTATTTTGGGAAGTCTAATACCTGCTAGCATTTTTCTATCTTCTTGGGTTGTTGCTAAATTTATATGGTTGCCTTGGGTTGAAAAATTAAATGAAATGCCAGAACCAGAAATTCCTTTTGTACAGCAAAATTTGATTACAGATGAAGACATAGAAAATTTGAATGAAAATAAAGATTACAATACATTAAAAGATAAAACAATTATAGAAGAATCGCCAGACGGACCAACATTCTTTCGTTATAACCATGATTCTCTTGGATTTGAATATTGGTGCGATAAAAAACTCTCTTATAAAATTCTTGAAAGTATTGCTAGAAAATATGTGAAAAAGTTTAGTTCAGTTGATTTATATATTGATAGACGGGACATGATAGAAAAATATATTAAAAAAAAGAATGAAGAGCTTGAAAAAGAAAAAAAGATGGAGGAAGAAAAAAAACGGCGTGAAGAAGAAGAGGAACCCACCTCCCAAGTTTTTGCAAGTTTCAAAAAATATAACAAGGGTGATGGAAATTCAGGACGAATTAATAAAAAAGAAATCCCTACTGCCGAAAAAGCAAATAAATATATTTTCAAGGGTAAATTTAAAGAATCTCCCAAATTTATAAAAGAAAAGGAAGAAAAGAAAAAGGAGAAAGCGAAAAAAATAAAAAAGACGGATTGGAATTCTTGGTTTAATCTAAACTCAGATTCAATTCATAAAATTAAAGGTGAAGATTAGGTACGTTTTTTTAACCATTCTAAATAACCAATGCTTTTTTCAATATTAAAAGATGAACCCAAATGTTCTTTTGCAATGTTATAAACGATTCGTTCTGTTTCATTTAATTGTGAAATATATTCCTGAATTAATGTCATATCTACTTTTGTGAGAAGTAGAACAAAAGGATTTAAATCAATTTTTAAAAAAATTAAATTGTTTATATAATATATAATGGTAAATCGTAGAAGAAGTTCCCGCCGCCGCCGCTCTCGTCGTAGACAACGTGGTGGTCAGTGCCCATTTGCAAAATCAGGAGGTCGCCGTCGCAGAAGCAGTCGTCGTCGCAGAAGCAGTCGCAGACAACGCGGAGGTGGAGGTTGCCCGCTTCAGTTACAAGATGGAGGTCGCCGTCGCCGTCGTCGCAGCAGTCGTCGTCGCAGAAGCAGTCGCAGACAACGCGGAGGTGGTCCTGGATGTGGGCTTGCTGGACCGAACGCTGGGGGTCGCCGTCGCCGCAGCCGTCGCCGTCGCCGCAGCCATGGCGGACCGCACCGTCGCCGCAGTCGCCGCCGCCGTAGCAGCCGTCGCCGCCGCTAAATAGAAATAAAACATATTAACTTAGAATTTTTTTTGCCCATAAATTTCGTAATTTTATCATTAATAGTGTAGCCATTAGTGATTAAAAAATCAAATAATTCAGCAATATCATCCATACAAAGAAGTTCGGATTTATTATGTGGATTCATAATAGCAAATAAACAAGGTTTGCGACAAACACAGTTGGATTCAACGTCGAAGGGACTCAATTTTTCCCTTCTAAGCATTTTTACAATTGTTTTCAATGGACTGGATTCGGGCATTTTATTGATAACAATTATATTTTTATAACATTTATTACATTGATCTAAATAAGTTTCAGTATTTAATTGAAATGTTGGCATTTATAATATAATACTTTTTTATAAATCAGTTCCTGATGCCCTAGATGGTCCAACAAATGATGCATCCACAATATCCGGTAATTCTGGTTCTTTACGAAAAAAACACATAATACAAGCACAACAGCCTTTCTTTTTTACTTCATCATTCAAACGAAAAGAAATATGTGTTCCAGGAAGAATCGAAATAACTTTATTGCCAACATAAGATTCTGTATTTAGTGATAAAGAACGTCGAGGATGGGAAGAAACAATACTTGAACGCATAGGACGACAAGGTTCAGATTGTGATCGATTAAGACGATTCCTCCTTGGAATCGTTTTTTGTTTATTTTTAGATAAAAAGGTTCCCATTATAGAATATCAATAATTTAAATTGCTAGATATCCAATTATTAATTTGTTCGTTAGATGGTATTTGAAATATTTTGTGATGATTGTTCATAATTGCTTGAGCAACCTTTACACCTGCTCTAGCACAATTTTCGTTATCAAAAGTTTCAATCAATATTTTTTTCTTAGATTTAATGCCATTAGGATAAATATATAGATAAACATTGTATTTTTGTGTTTTTTCGGAAAATTCAATATAGGAGGACATCTTTGATTTATTAAACACTCGTTTAGATAAAATCAATTTTATCTAAAATTAAAATAAATGATTTGCCCTGCAGGCGAACGTTGGAAACATGAAAAATGCGTTCCATGTGATAAAGAAACTTACAATCATGGCAACGCTCCTGCTGAAAAAGAAGATTGTTATAAAATAAAGGATAGAGAAATTGTATATAAAGATAGATTTAGTGTTCAATGTGCGCCAAATTGGGCTGGAATCCCTCATTATGAAGATGGAGAATATCAATATGGTTGTGAAGATAATGACCCTTTTATTTTAAATTTTAAACAGATTGGTTCATATAATAATAAATGTGAGGGAAATCCATATATAAACTGGAATTTGGATAAAGGTGCGGTTTTACTTACTGAAAATAATTGTGCAAAATGGTGTCTCCAAGATGATAGTTGTTGTAAAAAAGAAAAAGAGAATTGTAAGCCATGTTGTCTTTCTTTTACATTAAATGAATCTTTATGTTATGGTTTTAAAGAACCGAAAGATGAAATTATAAATACAGAAAAATTTAAATGTTTTTCATGGAATTTTAAAAAAACACCAAGTTTTTTTCCAACAAACATTTACATGCAACTGCCTCATATTTGTAATATTTTAAATATGACATCGCGTAATTTAAAACCTTCAACAGAATTTCCATCAAGAATGCCTACACCTTGGCCATCACGTGTCCCAACGCCTTTTCCAACGCAATTTCCGTCTAATTTTCCTACACCTTGGCCTTCTTCGAAACCAACAAATCTTCCTTCTTTACCTCCCGACAAAATTTTATGTAAAGCGGGAAATCATTATAATATTAAAACACGTAAATGTATCCCATGCACCAAAGGACGTTATAATCACGGACAGATGCATTATCGTGAAAATTGCTACGAAGTTCCTGATTCAAACATATTTAGTTATTTAAATTCCACAGACATAAAATGTAACTTTAATGGAATCGCAAAATATCATAATGGTGAATATGAATTTGGTTGTAATAATTATTATGATAACCCTACAAAAATCCCTAGTACATTTCCTAGCGAAGAAAGAACTCTATGGCCTAGTAAATCCCCAAGTCTGGCACCAAGTCTGGCACCAAGTTTTGCACCAAGTCTGGCACCAAGTGTATTTCAAAACAAGGAGTCTTCAACATGTGAATGTCCCAATATTGGTTTATTTGTAGCAATATTTTTAGGTTCGAGCGTAGGAATTTATGTCTTTTATCATTTAATCCGTAAATTATTAAGATTAAGGAGGAGGAGGAGAACAAGAGAAAATATAAGTGGAATAGAAATCCAAGAAATTGCAAGAAACGAAGAACCAACAGCACAACTTCCACCTAACGATTCTATGCGGGTTACAATAGAAAATGTAAGAAGACAAAGAACCGCATCAATTTAATCTTAATTGAATTAAATCATTCATTTCTGTTTCTAATGTGGGAACTTTTATTCTTTTCCAAGTATCTTGAATAGGATGAAGGGAAACTAAATACATACCCGAAACCGTTTTATTATATTTTCTTTCCAATATCATCTTATAAGTATTCAATTGTAAAGAATAATGCCAAAAATTCGAATTAGGCAAATGGTTAATACAATCTGTAGTAGCTGATTCAAAAGAATTCGTTTTTTTAATTCCTTTACTTCTTTTCCAATCATAAATAAGTAAAGAGCCGTCTGTATCTTTAAAAATCATATCAATAGAGCCAGATATATTTAAATCTTCATCAAAAACTGTCCATTCAGTCCTATAAGGGGTAAGTTTTGAACCAATTTGTTTATGAAAATCCAAAAATTGTAAATATTCAACAGAATCATTTGAAGATGGCAATCCATTATAAAAGTTTTCAATATCTAGATGCAATTTTGTCCCAGCAGAAGATGCTTGTCGTCCGCTTTCTTTCCATTGTTCTTTAATTTCCTCTTTTGTTTTGCCAAAATATTTACTTTGTGACCATTTCTTTGATTTCATCATTTTATCTATAACTTTATCAGGATTAAAATGAGGAAAATGACTATGTACCCATCCAGTTACGGAAATATCCATTTTTTTCCCATCAACATAATAAACATGAGGACCTTCATCAAAAACAATTCTTTTATCTCTTTCATGTGAATTTTTTTTAGATAAAGACATATTAACATTTTTTGCTTTTATGTTTTTAAATCAATTTCTTTTTCTAAAGGCTAAATATATATGAGTACAAGTTGGAAAGGACAAGGTTCCTCATTTAATAGTTTAGTAAAAAGCAATAGAATTGTAGCAGTTCAAGAACATGCATTTCAAACTTATAATTTACCGGATTCCACAAATAGTGGTATTGATGCTAAAAAATCATTTGCAAAAATAGGATTTCAAAATGTAGATAGTGGAGTTGCAGCAACAAACGAAATTACCTTTCAGGGTGCTGTTTTCGGTGATGATGCATCTGCTAACTTATTTTTCACAGATTCATCTGCGGCTCTTAGTTGGGTTGCTATGCGTACGATTACTGGTACGAAAGGTAGTGGTCAAAATATATTATTAACAGACACAAGCGGTGAATCTTTATTATTAATTTTAAATAGAACTAAAGACCGAATCGATCCGGTTACGACGTATGCAAGAGATCCTTCTTGGAATTGGCCTCCCGGGTCCTTTGTAGGAGCCATAGGGTGTGGAATTCCCCCCACCGCAGATGGTGATAATCCTACCGAAGGTGGAACATTAGGTGCAGTTACAATTTACATGGGTAACACTAGCGATTCAGCTAATGAACGTGCTCTCCAATTAGCTAAAGGTATAGGAAACCCAAATAACACGGGACAGTATTATTGGTCCAATCCCCAAGTGTGGAATGACTATCCAAAATTACAAATGGGAGCAAAACGTGGTATATTAGATTCTTCGCTATGTTTTATATGGCAAACGGTCTTGCCTCCACCACTACCCGCTCCACCAAATAGACCGATTTATTATTGTCCTGATCCTACAGTCGCTCCTCTAAATCAAACTTTTTTAACCGCTTATACGGATATTGCACCAAATAATTGGTACCCCACAGGTACAGATGGTTCTTTCAATGAAGGATTAAATTCGATTGATATCTCGTTAAATATTATTTTAGAGGATACAAGTGGTGAAACTTTACAGGTAGTATTAGATGTTGATCGTCCAAACAGTTTTGATACTTCTTGGAATAACGCGGATCCCAATGGTTCATTGGGGTCGGTTATAATTTCAATGGGTAGCGCCATTTTTAATGTTGAAAGTGTTGAAAACAATGGATATACATATTTATATAATCCCAATGCTGACACTCGCAGAGACAGATTTATAAATGCTATAAATGACTCTGCATTATTAGAAATAACTGCTTCTTCGGGAAGTTACGGTGAAGTTATCTTAACGCAAGATTATGGTGGTTCAAGTGGTAATACCAATATAATATTTGATCCTTCACTAAATGATAGTTGGGCGTTCACCGAGGAAAACTATCCATTAGATGCTAGTTATAACGTCCATGATGCTTCTTTTTCGCCTTTTTCTGGTGGTACAGATATCCAAGATATTTCTCAAAACATTACGTTGAAAGATGTATGTAATAATGAAGTTTTATTTAAATTAAACGTTGATTTATCTTATAACAAGCCAGATGGAACACGTAATTATCCTTATCTAATAGATTCAACAGATCCATTTTATGTTCCAAGTGATCCTTCATCAATTATGGTTCCAATGGATGGTTCTGGAATCCGTCGTATAACAGATGTAAGTCGTGCAATTCAATTCTTTGACGCAGTAAATTTTACGAATATTTCGCCAAAACCCCCATTATATGTATATGCAGGTAAAACGGGTGGGGCTTTTATAAATCAAATTCCGGATGCGTCATCAGTAACATTGACACATAAGTATCCGGGTGCATGGGGTAACTCAACTGGTGCAAATGCTCCTTTCATAACATATAACCCAACAAAAACAGAATTGGTAGGAACGCTTGATATATCCAAGGTTCCAATTTATCCTTTTCCTGATCCATCGGGTTATAATGGTGGGATAGATCCAGTAGATACTTCGCAAAATATTGTATGGTTCGTAAATTCAATAGAAGAAAATGTGTGGATCCATTTAAATGTTGATATGCCTACAATATTAGATCCGTCAGGTCCTGATGCAAGTGGTGCGGGTATAAGTATTCATGTTCCAATGGGAAGGGGATTAGGAAGAACAATCGAAGAAATATCAGTAACTGCGCAAGATCGGGCGCAAAAGTTAAAAGAAGCAATTGTTAAAATGGATGCTTCTGGATTTATAATGGATTCAACATATTTTCCGTATGGTTCAACAACATCTCCTCAAATATTAGCTGGAGTATCATGGAAAGGTGATGGTGGAATAATATATCAAAATTTGACCGGAATATCAGGAAATTTTGATGTTAGTTTTAATCCATCGCCAATAGATGGTGAAATAAGTACGATTGATTACGATGCTAGTGGATACGTTTTAAAACAAAATACATCACTCACTGTTGCATCAAATATTTTCAATTCAGCAAATTTTTCAGGAGGAATAAATTATCAAGCAGCAACAGATGACCATATAAGGTCACAATCAGCAATTAATATTAGAGGTGGTAAAAATATTATAGTAACAGGTGATCAATCATCAAATACAATAACAGTAACAAGTACACAACCAGATTCTGCAAATGCTCCATTATGGACGTTAGGTAAAGGTGCTGGAACAGGTGGCAGTACAATTTTCAGTATGCAAGCAATAAATCCCAGTATGGATACTGGATTATTTGGTGCAGGAGCCAATTATTCTATAGCAGCTGGACTAGAAACTCAAGCTTTTGGTGTAGCTTCGGTAGTATTTGGTAAAGATAATGTATCAAGGGGAGATTACAGTTTTTCAATGGGAGAAAATAGTAAAAGTGAAGGGGAAGCGTCAATATCGATGGGTGTAAATTCTCTAAGTCGTCAAGATTATTCCCAAGCATTTGGTTATTCCGCTGCTACTGGGGAAAAAGACGATATATTCATAAGAAAAACAGATAAAAATGGTGATTTGCTTGCAAATTCCACAAAGAATATAATTTTTGCAATTTCTTCAGAGGGAACTTGGCAAACTAGTGGTTTTGCGCCAGGAACAAAATTTCATAATGTTTTCGAATTAGATGTATGTGGTAATTTATGGACATCCCAGTTAGGTTCTGTAGCATCTCAAATTGTATCTTGGCAAAGAACACACCCAGAAAATCAAGATACTACTGGTGTTTATGTTGATCACATAACTTCTATTCCACAAGCTTTGGGTATTAGATCAATCGCTGCTGGTAGTAATACCAAAGCATACGGTACGTGTTCTTTCGTTGATGGAAGTAATGTTTCAATAGGAACATCATTGAATACTGGTAATTATTCAGCAGGTTTTGGTGAAGCAAATACAATAAACAGTGATTATTCTTTTATCGCTGGAAAAAATAATGAAATAAATAATAAGAATTCTGTTTGTTTCGGGGAGGAAAATAAATGTCGTGGTCAAAATACATTTTGTTCTGGGTTTCAGTGTGATGCTTCTGGTGATTATTCAATTTCAGTAGGTGTAAATAACATAAGTGAGGGTTTTTATTCAGTGTCATTGGGGGCCGCCAACTATGCTTTTGGTGAATCATCGGTGGCATTAGGAAGAAATAATAGGGCAGTGGGTTTTATAAGTACGGCGCTAGGTTGTCATTGTGATGCTTCTGGTAATTTTTCTGTCGCAATAGGAAGAGATTGTACTGTACATTTTGATGCTAGCAATTCCGTTGCATTGGGTTATAATAATATAGTAAGAGGTGTAAATTCAATCGCATTAGGTACAAATAGTATAGCTGATGGAAGTGGTAGTTTTGCTGTATTGGGAGGTATAGCAAGTTCAACAAATAGTATCGCGATTGGATTGGATAGCAGTTGTAATACAAAAGAGGGGTGTATGGCATTTGGAAAAGAAAATTCTTCAACTGGTTTATATTCGATAGCAATTGGTAATAATTCGAAGTCTTCGGGTGACTATTCATTTTCAATGGGGGAAAATCACGGTACGTCTGGAGGTTCTAAGGGTTATGGTTCTATTACAATGGGTAGCAACTGTGTAGCTAATGATGATTTCTCAGTTGGAATTGGAAAAGATTGTGATGCCTCTGGTATAGGCTCACTTGCGTTAGGTTGGGAATGCAAAGCAAACTCTTACCAAGATCCTTCGGGTTGGTTGCCTGCGGGTGGCGGATACACTGAAACCTCTCTAGCATTTGGAAGAAACGGTAATACCAATTTGTTTTCTGCTTGGCGTGGTGGTCAGTTCGCCGGACCACAGGATGAAACAGACGAAAACCCTGCGCAGTTTAGAAAGAAAAATGGTGGAATCGTTTTTGCAATTGGTGCAAGTGGTGAATCTTATTATCCTGAAATTCTTTCTGGAACTTACGGTGCCACCTCCTCATATTCACCGAAAATATACGGTCCGGAAGAATCATTAGTCCAAGATGCAAGTTATGGAAATATTTTTGAATTATACGCAAATGGTAAAATTTGGTCAACAAATTTAGGTGTGGTTGTACCTATAAGTGATGCATCAAGTGCAAAATGGAAACATCCTAATCTCGATGCTTTCAGATCATTAATAAAAACTGAATCAGGTAATAGTGAAAATCCCGGTTTTAATATAGGTTTAGGTGCTGTAACTTTTGGAAACAATTGTAATGCAAATGGAGCGTATTCGACTGTTGGTGGATTTAATAGTCAAACAACAGTTGATGCATCATATTCATTAGTTGTTGGTTTGGATTCTTCTGCAAATTCTCAAAATTGTTTAGTTGTTGGTAATAATTGTTATGGCGGAAATGATAATTCTATAGCATTGGGTACAGCTGGAAATTCTGGAACTTCATCAAGTGGTGGTGATATTTCAAATAATGATCTTATTTTTGCAATTGGTGTAAGTGGTGAAAGTTATAGAGGCAATGTTTTTGA
>Ga0163180_10002077_pt1 | contig 11240 bp, 6 predicted proteins | sample AtlANTMetagenome_2_FD_109647 | JGI IMG/M metagenome (GOLD analysis project Ga0163180, IMG submission 109647) | Marine eukaryotic phytoplankton communities from the Atlantic Ocean - Atlantic ANT 4 Metagenome | ecosystem: Environmental > Aquatic > Marine > Oceanic | place: North Atlantic Ocean...
CGTTCAAACACTCACTCTTCTTCCCTCTCTCTCTCTCTCGTTCAAATCACACAGGGCACGCCCCCGCAAAGACGGCCAGAGTTTGGGAGACTCGACGGTACGTTGTGCACTGGAAAAAGCGCTCGTTTTTTATCTTCCCGTCCTCTCTCCCGCGCGCGCGAGATGCATTCTCGAGAGCGCGCCGAAGTCGTCGGGTCCAACGCGCAACGGAAGAGAAAGGATTGAAAATTTTTGAATTTTCGCCCCCTTTGTCTCTCTCATTTTTCCCCATTTGATAAAAATGTTGGGGGCGTCTCTCTCCTCCCTTCTTTCTTTAGCGGGGACCAGTGGGCTGACCGAGCGTCTCTCTCTCTCTCTCCGTACGAACGCGCGCAGGCCCACCAATTCCACAGAAACGCAGATACAAACCGGGAACCTTAGCCATTCGAGAAATCAGAAAGTATCAAAAATCGACCGATTTGTTGATTCGAAAATTACCCTTCGCCAGGCTCATTCGAGAGATCTGCAACGAGTTTACGGATCAACCGATGCGATGGACCGCGGAGGCGCTGTTAGCGTTGCAAGAATCGTCGGAGGACTTTTTAGTGCATTTGTTTGAAGATTGTAATTTGTGCGCGATTCACGCGAAGAGGGTGACGATTATGCCGAAGGATATGCAGTTGGCCAGACGCATCAGAGGACCGATATACGGCGTGTCGAGTTGGTAAAGAAAGAAAGAAAGAAAGAAATTTACCACCAGCACATGACGTTATCGCATGCGTTATTACTACTTGATTACACGCAATAATTAGTCATTTATTTTAGTAGAAAGAGAAAGAGATTAGCAGCACTACTTCGCGAAGGTTCAACAACAAGAAGTGGTCGTGATTTGTATTATAAAAGGAAAATGATTTTTGATATTTTCGTTTCATTAATTACTATATATGCTAGCGTAACAAGCCTCTAAAACTACTAATGATGTTCCACGTCGTGTAAATGCAACTCGGCAATGTGCGCGTTGTGTTGCAACTTGTGCAACAAAAAGTAAGCGTACATGTGAATGAAAAACAAGTACCCGAAAAATGCGACGCGCGCAAGCGGGTATAATCGGACGCCATCGGATAAAGTCGCTGCGGCGGCATCTAGCCCTTGCCAGGCTTTCGTGACCACTTTTCCGACCCTTCTGTTCTGTGCTAATCGCGAAAACGTTCTGGATGCTTCCATGGGCACGATGTCCGCATCTGCAGACGCAAAATTTCTCCCATTTTCGATGTCTATCGCGTTTGCTCTTCGCTTCGCCGACGAAGACGCATTCGCGGACACTTCCGCAGAATTCATAAACTCTTCCTTCGCACGTTCTAAACGCATGCTCCACGTCTGCTTCTCCCCTTGTAAACTTTCTAACTGCCGTTGTTTTTCGTATAGTAACTTAGTCATTTCCTCGGATTGTTTTCGCAACGCCGTGAGTTCATTTTGATCTTCCTGCGACGGTCCGTTCGTGTTTTCCTTGTTACTAGTACCACTACTACCACTCGACGAAACGCCCACTCTAACTTTTAAATCTCTCTCCGCAATATCCGCTCTCCGTTTGGCCACATCCACTTCATTCCTCAACTTTTTCATCTCCCCAATCGCGCTCTCAAACTGCTCCTTCATCCTCTCGTACTCGCCATCGTCTTCTGCCCTCTCCGCTCTCTTCGTCTCCGCCGCCAAGGATGTTTCCAATCTAGCCACCATCTCAGATAGCCTCTCGTGATCGTTCTCCGCCGCGACCGCTCGTCGCTCAAAAGTCACCAACGCTCTCGCTCTCTCCTCGCTCGTTTGTGAAACCTTCGCCACGTCTTTGCTCAGCCGTTCCAACTGATCCTCCAAATCCGCCTCTCTCCTTGCATACTCTTCCCGTTGCGCGACAACCTCCCGAGTCGACGCCTCTGCTTGCCTTTCTGCGCGCATCTGCGCCTCCTTCGCTCCGGCTAACACGTTCGCCATCGACTCTTGTGTCAACGACCGCGCCTCGTCCTCGGCGTTGTTCTTGATTTTTTCCGTCGCGTTCAACCGTTCAATCTCCTCCTCCTTCTCCTTCAACTTCGCGTCTTTCTCTTTCAACTTTTGCTCCAGCTTTGTTTGCGACAACATCATCTTATCGGAGTTCACCATCGCTTCGTTTTGCATGTCTCGGAGTAGTCTTTGAAAATGGTCTCGTTCCGACTTCAAGTCTTGCACTTTGTTCTTATACAAGACTATCTTCTCTTTCAGTTCACGATGCTCGTCGTCGTCGTCGTCGTTTTCTTTTTTACTCGTTTTTGTCTTCTCCTCGGTTTTGTCTTCTTTTCCTTTTTCTTCTTCCATCTTCTGCCGTCGTTTCGACGGCGACGAGCGCGTCGTCGTCGTCGTCGTCGTCCTTCTCCTCGCGTTCGTTTCGTCTCTCGCGCTCTTCGTCTCCGCTCTGCTGCCCTCCGCGCCTCCCAAAGCCGCGTCCAGAGTCGACGGCGACCTCTTCGTCTCTTTCAATGCATTTTCAAAAGCATCATCATCATCATCACCGCGAGCGATGTCGTCGTCGTCCTCAAAGTCGTTCTCCGAGTCGTCCGATAACACCACTTTTGGCCGCCGCCGCCTGCGCCCAACACCAAAGTCGTCCTCCTCGTCCTCGTGGTCGTCGACTTTAACGACGCGTTCGGCGACTTTCTGCTCCACCGTTTCCACGAAACGTTCCGCTTTTTCCAGCTGCGCCTTCACGAAGTTCATGTCGTCTCTCTCTTCTCTCTTATGTTGTGCGCTCTTTTAAGTTCTTTTCCAAAAGGTGTTGTGGTTTTTCTACACATTGGAAAACCCTAAACAAATAGGTCGGTTTTAGGGTTTTAAAAAATGAGAAGGCTATTTTTGCCACGTCGTCTCGTTGTGAGCCTTTTCTGTTTCTCGTGTGTATTCCATATGGCCCCCATATGGCCTTTCTTCTTTGGACGTGACGACTTTGGTGAAAAAGTCTTTTTTTTTGTGCAACAACAATTACGAGAGAGAAAGAGGGAAAAAAAAAAGAGAGGCGTGCTGACGCGGCGAGAGAGGCCCAAACTCTACATCGCATCGGTTTGGTTTTATACGAAGAGCGTTCGTGTGTAATCTTGTCCCCTTGCTTTTGTGACGTCACAAAAAGACCACCGCGCCCCGTCTTTTCCTCTTCCTGCTGCCAGAGAGAGAGAGAGAGAGAGAGAGTGTGTGTGTGTGTGTGCGCGCGCGAGCGAGAGAAAAAGAGAGAAAAAGAGAGCGCGCGTTCGAAACGATCCGTCGAGAAAGAAGAAGAAGAAGAAGGAGTACGGGAAAAGAATTGGATATCCATTAAGGAAAAGAAGGGAGATTCTATATCGCTTTTGAGTACCGCGCGCGACGTTCCGAGACTACTGCATGGGGTACGAGTCGAACTTCGAAGTCCCGGATATCGAGGATAATCTGCTGAGAGGCGTGGCTGACTTGACGGATTTGCTCGTGTGCCCAGACTCGGAACCAGAAGGCGGGGAAAGAGGTACGTCGTCGTCGTCTCGTGGTGGTGTGTGTGTTTGAAAGAGATCAAAGCCCCCCTTGAGGAAAAAAACGTCCACGCGCGCGCGGTCGCAAACGCGGACCACCAAAACGCGCTTTCGAAAGCGTCGGCATTTTTCGTCATTTTTTCGCTCGTCGGTCCGAGACCCGATGCGTCGCGACGGACCAAACGTGGTCGAAGGAAGCCGCGACGACTTTTGCGAGAGAGAAAAAGAAAGAACCCGATTCGAAGGGCCTTTCTTCCCCAGGAGGAGAATGCTTTCTCGCACAATTAATCTTTTCCTTTCCGACCATTCTTTGACATGTTTTTCTCCTTCTCTCTCTCTCTCTCACACACACACACAGGCGAAACCACTTCGTTCCAACCGCACCAATTCCAACCGGTCCACGTCCCGGTACGCGTGCACGGCGCGACTTTTGATCCGGTACAAACGGGACTACCGACCGCGGACGCCAGGCACGCCGCGAGGGAAACGAGACAGGCAAGAAAACAAGTTCGGTTAGCGGCGAAAGAGAAGCAGCTGTTACATTTGAAGAGAAAGGCTGGCGCAGAGGCTTCGCTTGGGTCGGAAGCGAAACCGACGAGCTCGAATTTAACAGATAACCAGGATTTACAGGTTGTTCCAGACGTGGATACTTTGGAGAGGACGAATCACGTGACGGCGACCAGTAGCGAAGGCACTAGTACAGAAAAGAAAAAGAATACTACAGGAAACTTAGCAAAAATATCGACAGCGACGACGACCACCATGCCGCCGAAGAAGAAGAACGAGGAGCCCACGGACTATACGAAGGATTTGCCGGATATGCCTACTGGGAATACTGCCGAGGATGAACGTGAACGCAAACGACTCAAAAGGTTGTTGCGCAACAGAGTTTCTGCGCAACACGCGAGAGAGAGAAAGAAGGCATACATGAACTCTTTGGAAAACGCGGAAAGAGAGAGACAAGCGCGTTTGGACGAGTTAGAAAACAGATGCAAGACTTTGGAGAAGGAGAATGAAATGCTCCGAGAAGTCATCAGAACGTACACGCAAAAAGACCCGAACGCCAAGTAAAATTTTGACACAGACGGCGGAAGAGAGGAGGATTTTATATATTTTTTGTTACATATTACAAAGCGAGGAAGAGCGAGTTCTGCAGACGAAAGCAAAGAACCATCTGACCTTGACACATATATTACATAGTTGTTTCAATACTTATACAATATTATTTTATATTGATAATATATGCTACTACCTGGTGGCACATAGTTTTATTATTCCTCCTCTTGCAACAAAAGCGAGTTCAAGTTCATCGCCTTCATCTTCGTCTCGACTTCCTCTTCTTCCTTCTTTTCGATGGAAACGTTCTTCTTTTTCTTTTCGGTGAAAGACATTATCTCGTCTTCAAACAAAGCCATCTTCGTGGACCTAGCAGCTGCTTTGGAAATTGTTCCCGGCACTTCTTTTGAGATATTCTCTTTATCTTCGCTGAAGCTTTCGTTGTTGTTGCTCTCGCTGCTGCTGTTATTATCGCTCTTCTTCCCGGCTTTCTTTTCTTCGTTCCATTTTTCGCTCAATTTTTCCATGATTCTCTTGTGCGGCGTCTTATTGCCGAGTTCTTTCTTCACGTCTCCAAAGTTATCTTGGACAAACTTAGCATACCCAGTCGCTTTCTTTTCGATATTTGAACCTTTCACGAGGACGCCGTCGGAGGTAAACTTGCCCATAAACTCCAATCGACCACCGCATAATCCACACCGTTTCTTCTCGACGTCGATAGATTTTGAGTGACGTCCATATTCCTGCTCGCACCACGTTTGCGTGCACTTCCATTTGAACGGCGTGTGTATCGCGTACGCATGACAGGTGGACACGTTCGTTCCCGGATACGTTTGCATCGCCATTTTTGCCCATTTTTTGAACACGTCTCCGTGCGGCGGTTTAGCGACGTGATCGACGAGCCATGCAGCCGCGTGGCACATCTCGTGTAACAAAGTTGCCTCGAGCTTGTGCACAGAATCAAGCACTTTTGTGCTTAGCTCAATGCGTGCGGTGAAGTGACGAACACCTTCTATCGTGGTTCGCTTATACACGGTTAAGCCAGCCGTGGTGAGTAGTTTCTTACTCCAAGTTATCTCAAACCCATCCGGAAGTTGACGATTGAAAACGTTTGCGTTGAACTCGTCGAAAAGAGCTCTGGTGATGGACTCCTTGTGCTTGTTGAAGTCAAATCCATTCTTCAAGTTACCACCAATAGTTTTACCAACGGATTTCAACGCCGACGTTAACGCTTTCGAGTGTGAGGGCGGTGGTTTCCACGCAGAAAATGTCTTCGTTGGCGACATATTCGCCTGTTCCTTCGTTGGTGTTTGCAAACGCTCGAGATTGAACGGAGAGATGTCTTCGTCTTTTTGTTCGTCTTCCATAGCCGCGAGACGCGCAGCACGTAAAGCTGTGTTGCATTTCTTGTCCGTCATTGCACGAAACAGCGTATTTGGACCCGTTTTGGGAGGCGTTGGTGTCTTGAAGTTGACTCTGCCAGGCGTCTTGGCCGGTGGTCCGGGCGTTTTCATCGCCGTTTTCAAGAACGGTTTTACTTCTTCTTCGTGCTCGTCATCGCTGGGAGCGAACTCAGAGTCATCCGCTTCTTCTTCTTCCGCAATCTCCGAGAGAGAATCTTCTTCTCCTTCTTCTTCTTCTTCTGAGGTTTCGCCATCGTCGCTATCTTCCAATATTTGATTTCTCCGGCGATTCGACATTTTCTTCGCGATCTCGTTCTGCTTGTTTGCAACGCGTCTAGACGCTCGCACTGGTGTACGGTTGATATATCCCCCTTGATCATCACCCTCTATCTCTTCTTCATCGTCGCTTGAGGATAAAATTTGAACTTTCTTCTTGGCCGCCGCTTTGCGTTTCGGTCGCGCAGCTATAACAACCTCCTCTTCTTCTTCGTCCGCCTCCTTTTTAGGAGGATCTGGTTCGTCCTTCTTCTCAGCGCGTTCTATGATACTTTCGACGAGAGGCGACGCGGCGTAATCGGTACCCGCAATACTCGCCATATCATCCTCTCCTTCATCTTCTTCGTCCTCCTCATCCGGGACTGAATAATTTTCGTCTATATTCGTCGCGGCAACGCTTTCTCTATCGTCTTCCTCTTCTTCTTCTCCTTCTTTTTCTTCATTTGACAGAGACGGTTGGTCTAAATCCATCCACGTACGTGCCGGCATGATTTGTTTTCCTTGCTCTTTTTTCACTACTGGGAGCTGAAATGGTCCATTATTTTTCAACCTTTTCTCTTTCGGACATTCGAGCTCGCCGCAGTCACACGGGTTAAACGTGCCTTCGACATCGCCTTCTTCTTCGTCTTCAACTTTCCCTTCCGGTGTGCCAAACTCTTCATTGTCGTCGTCGTTATTCGTTACTACTTGCACCATTGATGCTGCTACTTTTTCGTCTTCTTTCACATTCTCTCCTTGCTCTCCGCCATTCCCGGACCCAAAACTCAATCGTCTCGACGCGTGGTTTTCGAGCGATTGCTTCGAGTCAGCTTTGCTTTCGCCCATTTCTTCTTTATCTTCAACCATGTCGCACACGTCCTCTTCTTCATCGCCTTCCACGTCCTCAAACATCTCCTCCCGAATCGCCCTCGCTTTCTTCACCGTCGTCGGCGCCAACTCCACGCCCGCCAACGCCGCCATCAACCGTCGCATGGTCGCCCCGTCCTTCCGTTCAGACAAGCGCAAAGGAAACGCCTCGAAAATAGCATCGGACGGGTCCACCCCTCGTTTCTGCCACGTGGCCACCGCGAGCTTCAAGATCTGCATCGGGTCTTCGTTGTCTATTTCTTCTTGTATCTTTTCTTGTTCCTCTTGTTCTTGGATGTCAGATATCGTCGTCGTCGTCGTCGTCGTTGACGTCGCTCTCGTTCCTTCGTCTTTCGCATCCCTCGTTTCCATCGTTATCTCCTCCGGCTGTGCTTTTTCTTCCTTCTCTTCTTCTTCTTCCTTCTTCTTGCCTCGCGTCTTCCTCGTCGTCGTCGGTTGTTGCTTCCTCGCGGCTGTCTTTTTGTCGCCTTTTGTCGCTTTCTTCTTCTTTGTCTCCTTCTTCTTCCCGTCGTCCTTTTCGTCGTTCTTCTCTTCGACTTCGGTGACGACATCTCGTTCGTTCCCTCGGTCCATCAGTGGCGATCTCATTTTCGTCGACGTCGCTTTTCCTCTCGCCATCTTCAATCGCGACGTCGTCGTCAAAGTCGTCGTCAAAGTCGTCTTTGGTGTCTTGGGGGCGGTTTCTCGAATCTTTCCCATCGGCGTCTCGTCGTCGCCATCGCCCGCGTCCCCGACGATGGACACCGACGGACCCAACCGGCGCGAGCGACGAACAACAACGGTCGTCGTCGTCGTCGTCGAGGCTTTCTTTTTCGACGCTTTTGGCGTGGAGGAAATGCGTTCGAGCAGCGCGTCGTTCCTCCCCATCTCTCTGTGTGGTGTTCCCTTTCTTGTTCGTTTTTTTTTGTTTTTTCTTTTTCCCCCTTTTCAGTTTAGGGTTTATATTTTTTAGGGTTTACAAAACAGTGAAAGAAAAAGGACGAGGACATTTTTACAAAGGGTACTCGAGACGACGAAGAAGAAGGCGTCAGAGTGAATACAGTCGTCGGTCGTCATGGGTGGTGCGTCGCGATGACGACGACGACGACGACGACACGCTCCCGGCGGCGGTCCGTCGAACACAAAAAAAGCGACGACGACGACGAGGAGGAGGAGGAGGAGAAGGAGTATTTTTCGGCGTCGTCGTCGTCTGAATCGTCTGTCGCGCTTCCGATGTGCATTTCCGGGGCAGCCGTGGCGTGCGCGACGGCGACGACGAACCCGATCGACGTCGTCAAGGTCAGGATGCAAGCGCTGAGGAACAACAACGTTGCGTTGGGACTCTGGAAAACGGTCGCGTTGGTATTTCGAGAGCGAGGCGCGAGTGGTTTTTACGTCGGATTAATGCCGTCTCTGATGCGAGCGACGACGTACGGCGGGTTACGGTTAGGACTGTGCGACCCGATGAAGAAACTGTTGTCGTCGTCACCTTTTGTTTTGCGGGTAGATGAAAACGACGTGAGGACAAAATTGCTCGCGGGAGGGTGTTCGGGAGCGCTCGCCGCGATTCTGTTGAATCCAACGGAACTGGTGAAGACGAGACGAATGAAAGGAGATAGTTGGCAAACGATTCAAACGCAAGTGAGTAAGGACGGCGTGTCGTCCTTGTGGAGAGGGTGCTCGATGGCGGCATCGAGAGCGGCAATTTTAACGGCAAGTCAAGTGGCGGCGTACGGGGAAGTGAAACGGGCGTGGATGAAAATGGTGCCAAACGCTAAAGACGATTGGACGTCGCACGTTGGGGCAAGCGCGGTCGCCGGGGTCGTGACAACGGCGGCGACAAATCCAGTGGATGTGGTGAAAACAAGGATGTTTATTTCCGGCGAAGGGGGGAAGTTGACGGCGAAAGAGGCGGTAATGGAGGTGGTGAATGAATACGGAGCCGTGAGAGGAGCGATGCGTGGCTTTACGGCGAACTACATTCGGTTGGGGCCGCAAACGATGGTGACGTTTGTCGTTGCCGAGGAATTGCGCAAATGGTTTGGGTTAGAAAGTTTAAAATAGAATTATGTACTAGTAGATGTTGTTAGTTAGATGTATGCTATTGCTATCCATATGTTTATTGTTATCCGACGTAACCTGTTCTCGGCACAATCGGTTTCCATAAATTTCCTACAGTTTGCCTGTGTGGCATCATGATTTGATCTAACACGCATCCTTCCGGTATTTCCGGTTTTACATCGGAAACTTTCCCGTAACTACACCCACCTCCAGGCCAATTACACTCTTTAAACTTGTGACAATTCCACCCTTTATGCACGTTGGTCAAATGTACGTTTTCAATGACTAAGTTACTGACCGCCATCTCTGGTAATCCAGCGATGATACCGGCATACCGCTTGATGCCTTCGATGTGCACGTTCTTAAAGAAAATATTCTTTACGATGGGTGTTTCCTCTCTGGAAACCGGTCCTACATCCGTATCTTGTTTCGAATAATACTCGTACAATTCCAAGGCGTATAACGCGTTCCATCCTCGAATGTTTTGGAACGTAATTTGGTCCACGATGCCGCCTCGACCACGCATCGTTTTCACTCGAGCACTCCCCACGCCAAACTTGTTGTTTCTACCGTCGAAAGTAATGTCAGAGAATATAACGTTCGAGACTCCTCCGCTCATCTCGCTTCCAACCGATAAGGCATGGCCACCTAAAATCGTCACGTGTTCTACCCGAATGTTCTTCGAAGGCACGTTTGCTTTCCTGCCGTGGTGGTCCTTCCCCGATTTAATCGCCACCGCATCTTCTTTATCGCCAGTAGTTATAAACGAATCTCTCAAATACGAATTTGATGTGGAATCAAAAACCACGCCATTCGTACCCGGCGAATTTGCTGGGTTCGATATGTGTATTCTTTGCACGGTGACTTTGTCACAATATTGAGGCCGAATGGTATAATGCGGCGAATTTGTCAACACGATGTTCTCAATTGTCACGTCTGAGCACCCAACTAAATGCACTAAATTCGGAACGTGCGCTTTCTTACGCACGGACGGTGAATACTTTTTATCAGTCTTTCGATCCCACCAAAAATCACCATGGCCATTAATCGTCCCGCCCCCCGAAATTTCAATATTCGTTTGATTATACGCGTGTATAAACGATCGAAAAATGGGTGATGGATCATCGGACGGTAACGACGGATACTCTTTCCAATCGTCGATGGGCCACAAATCCGTCGTTTTCACCGCCTCCAAAAAACTTCTCGGACCATCCAAAACAATTTTCACATTCGATTTCAACTCTAAAGGACCCGTCAAAAATCTCCCGGGAGGAAACGCCAACGTTTGCACTCTTCCTTCACTTTTTATCCTCAACTTATCCAACGCGTTTTGTATAGCATCCGTATTCACCGTCATCCCATCTCCAATCGCACCAACTAAAGCTACGTTCACGCACGTCGACTGCGGACACTCAAAACTCAGTTTCGTCGAATACGGATGCTTCTCCGTCGCGTGCGAAGTTTCGTATTTCTCCTTCGCGAAACTCGTCTTCATCGAATCCACCACTCGCCTCGCGTGAAAGACTGGATGAAAGAGAGCTTTGTGAAATCGCGTATTCCCAAACTCTGAACTATCGTACTCTTCTTGGTACTCGTCTCGTTCGTCACTGTGAATGTACCCTCTTTCCTCGTGCCCGCGCACGGCAAACACGGCTACGAAGAGCAAAAATCCAATCACTAATACGATAATCATTTTCACGCTCCTATCTAATACTCTAAACTCTCTCAATTTGATCGCCACGAAGGCTGCGAATCGCTGTAGATGGTATTTCAAGTGATACGGAATTCTTTGCAACGGATCGTCGGGCATCTTTGTCAGTCTTCCAGCGTGCATCGATGTCATCGGCAACTCGTCTGGTTTTGCTCTTTGTTTCTTTCGTTCGTTTCGCATCGAGTGCGCTTTGGACGCGAGATTGTCGAGTTTGGCGGAAAGGACGGCGAGTTTGTCCGAGGCAGACATGTCGAACGGAAAGAGAGAGAAGGAGGAAGAGCGTCTCGGTTGTTTCTCTCGGTTGTTTCTCTCGGTTGTTTTCTTACAACCTCTGCACGAAAAGAAAGAAGAATTTACAAATTTACGTTGGAAAAAAGGCTCCAA
>Ga0163180_10002078_pt1 | contig 11236 bp, 9 predicted proteins | sample AtlANTMetagenome_2_FD_109647 | JGI IMG/M metagenome (GOLD analysis project Ga0163180, IMG submission 109647) | Marine eukaryotic phytoplankton communities from the Atlantic Ocean - Atlantic ANT 4 Metagenome | ecosystem: Environmental > Aquatic > Marine > Oceanic | place: North Atlantic Ocean...
CAGGCAACCCGGAGGACTACCGGAAGCTCGGCGAGCGACTCCAAGATCTGGGGCTGGAACGCACAGCCACCGTCATCCGGAACGAACCAGATGATCCGATCAGCTCTGATGCTGCCGTGCGCGGTGTCGCGCTCGAATCCATGAAACACGCGATCGACTGCGCCGAAGCCGCGAACGCAAAACTCATCGGCGGGCCGTTCTATGCAGCCATCGGAAAATTCAGTGGCTCGCCGCCCACCGCCCAGGAGTGGCAGTACAGCGTCGACTATATGCGCCAGGCCGCCGACTATGCCCAACGAGCCGGCATCGAACTCTCGCTGGAGTTCCTCAACCGCTTCGAGATCTACCTTCTCAACTGCACCGCGGACACCAAGCGATTTGTGCAGGAAGTCGACCGGCCCAATGTCGGTGTTCACTACGATACTTTCCATGCCAATCTCGAGGAAAAGAACGTCGACGCCGCCATTCGCGATGCAGCCGAAACCATCACGCATGTTCATATCTCCGAGAACGATCGCGGCACCCCCGGCCACGGCCAGGTCCGCTGGGAAGAAACTTTCAAGGCCCTCCGTGCAATCGGATACGATGGATGGATGACCATCGAGGCGTTCGGGCAGGCCCTGCCTGGCCTGGCGGCTGCCACCAAGATCTGGCGGCCCTTGTTCGAGAGTGAAGAACAGCTCGCTGCCGACGGTCTCGCCTTCATGCGGGAGCACGCAGGGTAGGCGAATTCAGTCGGCTGGCTCCATAAAACCCAATGAATACCGAAGTTTTTCGCGAAGTCAGGAATCTGAACGCCAGCCCTTCTCCAAAGCTGTTTTTCTCTGCTAAGAGTAATCCATTGAGTGGGCACCTCTGGATGGTGTCCCGAGTAGGAAAAAGATCAGGAGTAAGAACAGTGGCTACGGCAGGAACAGTTAAGTGGTTTAATGCGGAAAAGGGCTTCGGATTCATCGCCCGTGACGACGGCGAGAAGGATGTCTTCTGCCACCACAGCGCCATTCTGGGAGAAGGTTTCAAATCCCTGAATGAAGGCGAAAAAGTGGAATTTGATGTTGTGCAGGGCCAGAAGGGCCCGGCCGCGGAAAACGTTCGAGTCGTCTGACTCGATCCCGGGGCTAGACCCCGAATGATGTTCAACTCGTGCGGGAACCGAAATTTAATCCGGTTCTCGCACGGGAAGACATCGAATCGCTGGCGCCGGAATGGCTGCAGGCGACTTCCGGGGCAAAGCCGCCCCATGATTCGAGTTCTTCATGGCGATGAAACTCGATGACCTCCTCGACAACGACGAACTCGAGGATCTGGTCTTCGAAGACGACGACCTCTCCGGCACCGACCTGCGCGGCAAGTATTTTCGTGGTTGCCGGTTCGAACACCTTCGCCTCTCGGAGGTGGCCCTCACGGACTGCACGCTTGAAGACTGCGTCTTCGAGTCCTGCGACCTGACAATGGCAACCGTCGCTGGGGCGGCCTTTCATGATGTTCTTTTCCGGCGAACGAAGCTGATGGGAGTCGACTGGACCGACGTGCGCGGCGTGATCTTTGAGGCGACCTTCGAGGATTGCAACCTCTCCCACGCAACCTTCGCGAAGCGAAAGCTCCGCGGTCTGCAAATCCGCAATTCCCGCGTCCACGAAGCCACATTTCTGGAAGTCGATCTGCGACAGGCGGTATTTGCCGGAAGCGACCTGCAAGGCGCCCGGTTCATTGCCACCGACCTGCAAGAAGCCGATCTCTCCGAAGCGCAGAACTACGAGATCAACCCGACGGAAAATCGTCTTAAGAAGACGCGCTTCTCTCAGGAAGCCGCGCTCGCTCTGGTCGCCGATCTGGGCGTGATCGTGCCACGCTGAGCAAGCGCGACTAATCCGGCGACCCAGGAGGGAAGCCGCCAGATCGGCCACCGGGACAGAACCACCCGCCCCTTTGCTTGCACCTTTGCTTGCCTCTTTCCTGGCAGCCTAGCGAGGTCGGTTGCCGCGATGCTTCTTGCGCTTCATCTTGGAGACTTCCTCCAGGGACAACTCACCGTCATCGTCGCGATCCGCTCTCGCAAAGGCACGTTCGGCGCGACTGGCCTGCGAAAGTGATGTGAATATCTCGAGCTCGGCTGCCGTCAGGCCGCCACTTTCATCCTCGTCAGCTGCAAGAAAAAAGCTTTCGCGCTCTGCCTGCATCTCTTCGCGCGACGGACGCTCCGCCAGAGCGAACGAGGGGACGAACATGATTGCGCTCAGAGCCAGCAGACCAGTTTTCTTCGTTAGATTCTTCATAGAAACTCCTTTCGACCCGAACTCGGATCGCTTTCAGTCCATCCGGATTGTGTCCGGAACCACATGGCCTTGAACCGTTGACCGAAAAAAAACCGTCGCTCGAAGTTCGAAAAAAGTCGCGCTCGAACCTTGTCCCCTGCGAGTTGCTGCAGCATCCGTCATCGCCTCGAATCCGGGCAACCGCCGTGCTAGAAAATAGCTCAAACGCCGTGTGCCACAGGCACACGGGATTGAGGCAAGTTGCTCTCCCGAGGATTTCAAAATGCGCAAAACACTGATCAACCTGCACATGTACTTGTCAGCATTCTTTGCTCCAGCCATCGTTCTGGTCGCCCTTTCCGGCGGCCTCTACCTCGTGGGGATCAAAGGAGAGGTGGATCAAAAATCCCTCTACCAGGGAACCGCAAGTCTCGACCTGGGATCTGCCGATCTGAAAACCCAGGTGGAGTCACTTCTCACAAAAGCCGGGGTCAGCGACTACGCCTTCGAGTACGTCAAGGTAAAGGGAACGACCCTCTATACGAGACCCACGAGTCGCGATCATTTCGTGATCAAATTGGACGACAACCAGGTCGAAGTCTTGAGCGCTCGCCCGGATTTGCAGAAGTCCATGATCGAACTGCATATGGGACACGGCCCCGGTAACTTCAAGACGTTTCAGAAGATATTTTCCCTCGGATTGCTCCTGGTGATTCTGAGTGGCCTGGGACTGGGGATCTCGGCCCCCGGATTGCGTCGCAGCACGCTGTTCACGACGATTGTCGGGACGCTGGTCTTTCTGGCACTCGCGCTCTGAATTCGCAGCTACCCACTATTCGCAAGCTGCGTGATCCAGACGGGGTCGATTCTCGCATCTGCCAGAGAGGAAAACCCTTCGCTGGTGGATGAGAAGCGAGCCTTCGCCCAAGCTCTCGCACAAAGGCCAAAGAAATGATTCGGATCGCACGCTGTAACCCCATCAACACAAGCCCGAGCTCTACCGATCAGGATCTGGAAAAATCCCCTGCCTCCTAGGCAAAGCGACCACAATCGTGGACCGCGCCCCAGCCGGACTCAGCCGCCCAGAAAAATCTTGATACCACCCTGGATCGCGCGCGGCAGACCCGGGCGGGCCCCATAGGGTCGTCGGGAAACCATGTACTCCTCGCCAAAGATATTGGCCGCCGTCACATAGAACCGCGCCCACTCCACCGGGGACCAACCGATGGCAAGGTCTGTAATAAACGCGGAATCGATTCTCTCATTGGCGGGAATCGGGCCCTGACCGGCAACGTCCCGCATCCGATCAACATACCGCAAGGAAACGGTGAAATCCCAGTTGTCGGACAACAAACCGACGTTGGCTGTGATCAAATGGGGAGGGACGTAAGGAAGCTCATCGCCAGCTTCCACATCTCCGAAGATCTGGCTTGCGGAAGAGAACGTCGATTGAAACTCGGAGTGCGTGTAGGTGTAAACGAGAGAAACCGGTACGTCGAAATTCCATGGCGTTTCAAAGTCGTATGCGAGGTCTACCTCAACGCCGAGCACATCGACATCTCCCCCGTTGAACTGATCATCGACTTCGCTGGGATCGCAGCCTGTGACCTGTCGGCAACTCGCCAGCAAATTGCCGTAATCATTCCAGAACCCGACCACCTGAGCATTCGCTTGTTCCGCTACAAAACGAGCGCCAAATTCATAGTTGACGCTCTCCTCGGGCTTCGCCGTCTGCGACTGCCCGGGCGCTACGGGACTGAAACCCCTGTGCACCCCTGCCAGAACGCTCCAATGGTCTGTCAGGAAGTAGACAGCCCCAATTCCGGGAATCACGACTTGCTGATTATTCCTCAAGGCAGCAGGCCCCTCCCCGGCTGTTTCCTTGAACCAGGTCTCGATGAGTTCCACGCGAACGCCGGCCGTGACGAGCAAGCTCTGCCACTCGATCTCGTCTTCGAGGTAGAGCGCCCACGCCCTCGCCTTGCCGACGCTATCCACGATCTGGATCGGCGGCCCGCCTAGAGGTTCGGGCTGACCGTCAAACATTTCATACGGCTCTTCGGTATGATCTCGGCGGATCTGGTCATAATGCAGTCGCACGCCGCCGTTGAGCGTATGCACGAGTGGTCCGGTCTCGAAATCCAGATCCCCTTCCAACTGGATGCCCTGAGAAACAAATTCCCGATCATTCGTTCCGATCAGGAGTCTTTCCAGCCGATTGCTCGTATCCTGATCGCCCTTCAATACCGCCAGAAAAACCGCGTTGATTCCCGTCGGATTCGCGAAGATATCCCGCAGCGAAGGCGCTCCTCTCGCAAAACTGTTGAGCTTGCGCCATTTGCGTTTGAAGTCATGTCGGTAACCCGTCAAGCGAAGATCCAGCCGGTCTTTCCAGCTCAGAACTTGGGAGAATTGATATTGCTGGCGATGCCACTCCATCCGAGCGAGCCGGCTGGCCGCATAGCGACGGTAGGGATTCTCGGCAAAGTCCGCATCCGAAATCCCCAGATAGGTCTCGTTGGATCCCTCGTCCGAATAGCCCAGCTTGATCGAATTCATCAAGAAAAGATCCGTGCCGAGCTCGAAGCCGGCCTCCCCCTTGATCGTCACCTCGTTTCGGTCAAAGCCCGTATTGCCCCCACCATCGAGTTCCTTGAAACCGCTGCTCTCGAGGTGAACTCCTTCAACCAGCAAGCCCAGATTTTCCCAAGTTCCGCCAGCCCACCCATGGAACTTTCCGTAGCCATAGCTGCCGGCCCCGCCGTCGAGGGCTATCGTCGGCTCGATCGGGATCGGGCGACTCACGAAATTGACGGCCCCTCCGATGGTTTGCGGTCCGAACCGAACCGCTGCCGGCCCCTTGAAAACTTCCACCGCGACCATCCGGGTCATCATCGGAAAGTAGTAGGCTGCAGGGGCAGAATAAGGCGCCGGACCAAAGAGAACAGCGTCTTCCATCAATGTGATTTTCGAGCTTCTCTCTGCGTTTACTCCTCGAATGCCAATGTTCGGTCGCAGACCATATCCGTCTTCCTCGCGCAGATAGACACCGGGAACCATGCGGAAGATGCTGTGCGCATCGTCGTACTCGAAGCGCTCGAGCGCTTCCTGCTCAATGACGGTTGCTGACCCGGCGATTCTTGCGGCATCCATCTTCTTGCCGACAATACGGACCTCTTCGATTCGTCGCGGCGGCTGACGCACCTCAGGAGGTTCTGTCACTGCAGCGCTTGTATCAACCGAGGCTGCCGCAGAAGGGGCCGACGGCGGCGTGGTTTGCGTCGCGGTCTCGGCCGTATCCGAAGATGACGGATCGGCTGGAACGTAAGGGTCGGCCTGCGCCGGACCGGCGAGGAGGGCCAACACGGTCAGAATCAGCGCAACGAGACGATAGTGGAATTCATTCATTTCAAACGGCCTGACAAGCATTAGGAACCAGCGATCGAAAATGGCGGAGTGTCCCCGCGAGGCAGAATCCAGGAGGCTGGCGCCATCCCGTCGGAAACCCGTGCAAGATCCGTGTTCGGATCAATGAGCCGAGCTGCCGGCCGGCCGTTGAGAGAAACGAGCGCATCGACTCGGACTTCGACCGGGCCCCTCTCCCGGAAGTCTTCAGCGATATGATGAGCGAGCTTGAGGATCAAATCTGGTTGGCCGGTCATCTCGTTGGCTTGCCGCCAGGTCAAATAACGCATCGGGCCGACCTGCCATTCGCGGCCGGTTTCCGGATTTCGGACGCGGTAAACGATGGATCCATTCTTTTCTCGCACCATGACTCTCCACGACCAACGCATTCCCTGCTCGTGCCAGAGCACGTCCCCGCCATAGACAAATGAGCGTAGCGGCAAGATCAGCTGCAATGCAACGTAGGCGCCAACGGCCGCCGCTACCATGCGCCGCCTGGCAAGCGACGGCACCTCGTAAGGCCGGCTCGGAACAGGAGCCCCAGAACCTCTCTTTCCGAAGCGAGCCAAAACGCGCCGCGGCCAATCCGGAGAGAAAAACAGAGTCGCCAGCAGTGGCATGAGAAAGGGGAATAAACCAATATCGAAGAGAAGGTGCGTCCCGAAATGAAAGGCCACCACCGCCAGAAAAGCGATCCCACGAGTCCTCTGCCACAGCAGAAGCGGGACGATACTTGTGTCAAACACGAAACCCGCCCAACTGGCCAGATACGGCACCCAGGGCAAGCCAAACAACCCGCCAATCACCGGCATTTCATCTCGCGCCGCCAGCCAGATCCCCAAGGGTTGTGCGTAAAGCAACCAATCAGCGCCGAGCTTCGCGAGACCCGCAAAGAAATAGACGACCCCCACTTGAAAACGGAACAGGTAGAGAACCCAGGCGGGCACAGTCTCTCGGGAGAGTCCCTTACGGAACCGGGCATCCAGCGACCATGTCGATCCGATCGGGAGAAAAATCGAGAGGAACAGCAGCAGCGAGACCAGATAATAGTGGTTCAAATAGTTGCTGACATCGACAAGCTCGACCCAGGAGAAGCCGACGAACAAGAGCAAGGCGACGTAACGGAAGTAGATACCCGCGGCGAAAGCGATCCCCAGAAAACACAAGGCCCCATAGAGAACGTGGCACAGCACCGGACCAGGGACCGGAACCCATTCGAAGCCGTAGTACCTGAAGAAAAAAGTAGGTTCGACAAAAAGCACGTCGACCCAGCCTTCGGCCATGAAACGCAGGGCTCCTGCGGCAAGGAGAATGCCGAATCCGATTCTGAACGCGGCGAGGCTTGCCGCGTCCACCGGGCGACTTAGAATGCTCCCGGCAGGAGGCTGACCCGCCGGAGTTCCTTGTTCGTAACCGCCCATCGAACTGTCAGTCGTTGTCTCCGGCCCCCTCCTGCGGGACGGCTAGATTGAGTACGGATACGAATTCGCTCTTCATATCTGTCGTAAACAACTGAATCTCCGTGTAGGCCAGAATCGCGGTTGCCGGATCCTCCATCAAGGCCGCATACAGGCTGCCTTCAATCGCCTCCAGAGCCTCATGAGTCTTGTCCAACTGGCTCGACATGCGAGTCGCCAGCTCGTTGGCACCCACATCCTGAAGGTACCAGACAAATCCCCCATTGTTGGCACCCGTGCCCGAGAACACGGCCGACAGGCCGTTCAGGTTGGCAACAAGAGCAACTTTCGAGCGCAAGGAATACGGCAGCTCGACATCTTCGGGGCAAACCTCGGAGGGGCAATCAGGACTGATCCCCGCAGGAATTGCGAGCTTCAGATCCTTGATCTTCGTATCCACGACAAAGAATGCTGCAAAAACTCCGTCGATGGCCTCCTTTGCAGAACCGTAAACGGAACTTCCCTGGCCGGCGTTGCGAAGATCGGCAGCGAAGTTTCCGCCTGACGGCTCCCAGGCGTCCTGCAGCCGTTGGGCCTGAGACAAGATTCCGTCGGCTAGCACGACAGCGTAGTCGGCCTGCCGCCGCACCAACTGCCCCGCCCCAACCAGATCATCCCACGTTCCGTTGCGATTGATATCAATGCGCGAAGAGCACGCATTTTCCGCCTCCGTGCGGAAGAGCAGAAGCTCCAATGCATCCAGACCGTAAACGTTCACGAGACTGGATTGGAAGAAATCTCCGGCGTCGAAATCACCGTCCACGGTCACCTGATCGACTGCGCAATAGTTGACGGTCGGCCAGGAGTAGATCTCGTCCCGAATGCCCAGTCCGCCAACAAACGCAGTGGCAGAACCTGCAGGCCCGAACTGCATCGGCTCGAGGAACTGAAAACTTTCCATCGCGTCCGTCCAGGCAGCCTGAGCAGCCTGGCGACTCGACGCGCTCAAACTCCCCGCCCAGGTGCGGGTTGCGTTCGCCAGGCCCTGAGCACGGCTCGCAAAATCTCGGACAGCGGGCAGAACCACGGCGTCGGCGAATTGGCCCAGAAGGACGTTCCGATCGAAAGGTCCGGTGGGTCCCGGGGTCGGCGTCGGCTCGGGCATGGAAATGGGCTCGGAGAGAATGACCCCGAAGCCCTGCTTGCCTTGTTGCCATTCGATCACCGCATTGCGGGTTTCCTCGGGGAAGCTCTCGATCAGATATTCCCCCTCGAGCTCCCGCACAAACGGAGCCCCCAGCGTCTGAACGCTGAAGGTCGTCGAGGCGAACTCCACCCCGTCGTCAAACAACCGCAGTGTGTGTTCGCCGTCGCCCAACAGAGCATAGTTCCACTGCAATACATAAGCGTTATTCACGCGGTCGGGATCCGCGCACTGTCCCCGGGTATCCCCGCGAGGCGTTCCGTAGGCCACCTCGATCGGATCCCGATCGTCAAATTGCGCGGTGATCCGGCTGCCTTCACATCGCCAGCCAGACACAATCCCGATGCCGCTCATCTTTGCGCCAGGACCCGGATTCTCCAATGATCCCGGAATGGAGTCCGCCTGACGCACGCTTGCCAAACTGCCGGCTGCATTGCTGGCGCTCGCCATATCGCAACCGCTCACCAGAACAAAAGACTGACTGGATTGCTGCCACTCCACATGCTGCATCTCATCCGGACCGGGAAAGCCCTCAAGCCCCAAACATCGCTCGACTCCGCGAAGGAACCTCTGGCCCGCCAGCCTTTGGACCGAGAAATTGACCGAACGCCAGACTTCGCCTCCGTCCAGAATCTCCAGCACATGCTCGCCATCCTCCAGATTCGAGTAGTTCCACTGCAAGGCGAAGGCTGTATTTTGCTGCTCGGGGTCTGCGCACAACCCCAGAGTGTCGCCGCGCGGCGTCCCGTAGGCGATCGGCAATTGGTCTCCGCCATCGAATCGTGCGGTCAGGCCGCTGGACGAGCATTTCCATCCCGAGACAATCCCGATCCCACTTTGGACCGAACCAGGGGCCGGAATTCCAAGGTTGCCGGTATCCGCGTCCTGAGCCGATACCAAGCCCGGAAACAGCAAGCCGCTGACCATCAAACAGGCGACAAATGTGTGCGAAATTCTCGTGGGAAACCACATTGAGATCGAACTCCTTGCTGCACTCCAGCAGCTCTTGAAATTACCTATTTCACTGACCTTCACGTTGGCGGCCCTGCAACACTTCTCGCCCGCTCATGAGCGACCCACCACAAGCGATTTTCGAAAAACAACCTCTCCACCGTAACCCGAAACGGAAGAGAGAAAAGGCCCCGAAAGGAATAACCGCAGCCCCTCGACTGCGGTTTTCCTCAAGCAAAAATTTGTCATCGTCTACCCGCGAGGCCCAACCACGCATGGGCGCGGCTCAAGGGGATTGGCTCCGCGAGCATTCTGTCCGCAAATAGCGGACTTACCAGTTCTCGACATTGGACTCCGCGAAACCATGAGCCGCACCGAGAATTTCGCGCGCCTCAAGAAGTCCCTCACGATAGGCTTCCGCTTCGGCTTCACCCGGCAGGACCGGAGCGTCGCCCATCAGGTCCATGACCGCAACGAATTCCTCGTCGCTCAGCTGCCCTCGCGGGTTGAACTGCAAGCCGATCGCAAAAGCCTTCATCTCGGACCAGTGCTTGGCATGATCACCGAAACTGTAGTCCTCGGTTCCCCAATTACCCATGTCACCCAGAACATCATTGATGTAATGGAGGGCCGTGGCAGCAATCGCGTCTTCCCAGGCACGAACCGCCTGATCTCGGGCTGCTACCAGGGCTTCCATATCGTCTTGCGAAAGATCCCCGTCGGCAGCATCGATGATGGCACGGCCGAGCAGGAATCCATCGATCGCCTGCTGGCTGAAGTCGGTTGGGTCATCATCCGAGCTGCCCCGATCGCGCTTGGCGGCATTGACCGCAGCGTGGAAGTTGTACTCCGACTTCAGGTTGATGTAACCGTCTCCATCGGTATCGTGGCGTCCGGTCTCCCAGCCGTCGCGTCCGCCCTTACCTGCGGCTTCGTCGTCCGTATAGTCGGCATAGTCACGTGCGGCTCCAAAATAGCCGAAACCCTCGTCCCAGATGTGCTCGAGCGAGGTGTAGACCGCACCCTCTTTTCCGGGCTCGGTATTTTGACTGTTGATCCCGTGATCCTCGAGGTCGTTATCGAGGTAATCATCGGTTCCCTGAGAGTAGTTGACTGCCATCAGCAGGAACTTCTCGATCAATTGCTTCAGATCCTGACCTTCGGCCGTGACATAGACGTTGGCGATCGGAGCACCCGTCGGTCCAAGAGGGATTTCTCCATTAGCGCGGGCGACCGCCAGTGCATCCAACTCGGCGAAGAGCGCTCGCACGAAGTTCTCGGGCGAATCGCCACCCGCGCCGGACCAACCAGCAAACTCGGTCGACCAATCCTTATGCTGCCCTTTCGAGTCCCGGCCGGCGATTTTCGAAACGAGATCCTTGCCGCTGGAGATGTCGTTAAAGGTCGCCTGAAGCAGATCCGGGGTCGTCGAGATCGTGAGCGGGTCGTCGCCGGAGGTGTCGCTATCAAACTCGAAGAAGTAGTTCAGCTCGGCAACGACATCTCCGGAATCCGGGACAAAGTTGCCGGAGTCAATCTCTTCGGTAAGGCCGGAGATGTAGGCGACCAATTCCTTGATCAAAACCTGACGAAAGGTTTGCCCGCTGTAGGAAACCGAACTTTCGCCATCCTCGAAACGGCTGTCAAAGCTGTAGGTTTCCGGGACCTCGACGGGAACATCCGGCTCGACGGGAACGTCGGGCTCGACAGGCACATCAGGCTCGACGGGCACATCCGGCTCGACAGGGATCTCCGGCTCGACAGGGATCTCCGGATTGGACGATTTCGAGTCTCCGCCGCAGGCGGCGAGACCCAAAGCGGCGACCATTGCCAGTGCGAGAGTCCGCGGGAAAAGTCCGTTTTTTCCTTTTACGTCAGGCTTCATTTACAATCTCCGTTGTTGCGAAATTGAACCGCGCAACAGAGCAGACGGCGACCCAATCGTTATTGATATTGATATTCGATTTCGATGCCTACAGACGCCTCCCCGGTATGTCAAGGCTCGATTCTCGAGGCAGATGGCA
>Ga0163180_10002079_pt1 | contig 11232 bp, 8 predicted proteins | sample AtlANTMetagenome_2_FD_109647 | JGI IMG/M metagenome (GOLD analysis project Ga0163180, IMG submission 109647) | Marine eukaryotic phytoplankton communities from the Atlantic Ocean - Atlantic ANT 4 Metagenome | ecosystem: Environmental > Aquatic > Marine > Oceanic | place: North Atlantic Ocean...
GGACCTGCTGTATCCGCCACCTCACCCGAAGTGTCCACCGGCTGGGTTTGGGGCCTGCAAGCCCACCCAAAGCACAGCACAAAATAGAATGGGAAAAAAGCTCTCACAGCGCCGCAGACTAACCCCGCATTCTTTCTACCGCGACTATCACTTGACACTGCGCCCGCCAGGGGAGATACAGGCTCATGATCCTGTTTTACGCCCTATGGACCCTGGATGCCACGACCAGCGCCCACCGCCCCCACACGGTGGTCACCGCCATGGCCGACGCCGTGGAGCCAGGTCATGCCTGGGCCCTGCTGGATCCCCACGACATCAGCCAGCTTATGCGCACCCAAGACGGCGGCGCGCATTGGGACCACCAGGCCAGCCCAGCAATGGAGAAACCCCTTGCCGGCATAGCCGTCGACAACAACAACGTCCTCTATGTCTTGGCCACCGATGGCACGCTGTGGATCAAGCCCGAAACCGAAACCTGGTCGCACACTGACAGCCCATCCACCGACACAGTGTATCGAGACATAAAATCTACCCATGATGGCGTGCTAATAGCCAGCTCAAGCGGTATCCGTATGGCCGATAACACAGGTTATACCCGTATTATTCAGCCGCAATTTATTGATGCAACACGAATAAATGTAACATGCGATGAGGATTGCCCGGTGACCGTTATCGGCGCTAATGGGGGCGTCTGGACAAGCGATTCCATCCACGAGGAACTCCTGCCTCTTTCTGCTCTTCCAGGGGGAAGGAATGCGGTCTCAGTACAACGGGTAGAGCGGCTTATCTTTGTCGGTACTCAAGCGGGCACGGTCTGGCAGGATTTGGACGAGGGCACCTGGGAGCTCTGCGGGTCCATTCCCTCTCAAGTGACCGGCGCACATGAAGGCACAGTAGCAGCACTGGCTATCTCCAGTGACCAGCGGCTGTTGGCAGCCACGGGCCATGAAGCGATGTTTGTGTCTGAAGATGACTGCCAGCTTTGGACACGAATACCTACGGGAGCGGAAGTACCTTTTGGGGGTATCGGCAATGCCACGGATCCCAGCGATTCCTGGGCGTATCTGGCGCTTTCTGAGGCCAGCGGCCTGGTTGGGGGATTTTCCGGCGCGGCCTTCAGCTTGGATGCTGGAGAGAACTGGCAGCCATCTGCGATGCTGAGAAACCGGTACACGCGGGCAGTGGCGCTCGGCCAGACACCTGAAGGAGGCCTTCGCGTGTACTCAGCGGGCTATGGCGGGGGTTCCACGTGGACAGATGACGGGGGCGAAAGCTGGACTGGCTCAGCCAAAGGGCTTGATTCGGAAACCGTAACCTATGACATGGCGCTAATCCCAGACGAGCCGGAGGTAGTGCTCATGACGGGCCTGAGCGCAGTCTATCGCAGCCAAAACTCGGGAAGCTCTTGGTCTGCGATAGATGTGCCCATGGAGCGGTCCAGAGCATTGGATCTCTTGGGAAACACCCTCTATTTGCTTGGAGAGACACCTACACAGCAAGGTGTGGAGCCTCAGATTGCACGATCTACAGACAGCGGACTGACCTGGACACCAATAGAGGGCTATACAGCCGCCGCAGAAGGGGCCATGGGAAGCCGCGTACGGGGCGGGGTCCTCCGGGGGGAGTCGTTGATCGCCGTGGCCACGGACGTTCCAGCGGGCGTGCTCGTCAGCGCAGACAATGGAGACAGCTGGACGCGCTGGCTGGAAGGCGTCTCGGAGCCCTCCGCGGGGCTTGAGTTCTGGCCACCCATGGAGAGCGGCCGCCTGGTATTCGCAAGCCCAAGCACAGGGATTTTGCTGGGTACTGGCCTGGAAGATGACTGGTGGAGTCCCAGGAGCCCACCCGCCGGAGAGCCAAGGAGACTTACCATTGCGGATGACGGGACCTTGTTGGTCGGCACTCGTGGCGGCGCAGTCTGGGAGTCACTCGACGGTGGAGAGACCTGGGAAATCCTCGGACAAGGCCCACCGTGCGCCATCCACGAGATCGTGACCGCGCCGAATTTTTCCCAAAACCGCCTGGTGCTGCTTGGCACCCAGCTGGGGATCTGGTGGAGCGATGGGGGAGACTTCCAACCCGCACCATGGCTGGAGAGGCTGGAAAACGGCGGCGTGTTTCTGAGATGCAATGAACCAGATGGATACTGCCCTACCTATTCCAACCCCTCAGAGGGGGCAGGAGGGGGCATAGAGCTTGTCCCCGGGGGGGCAATACGTTTTGCCACCGAGGCCAGCCACTTGAGACTTCTCGCCAGCGGGGGAGGGGAGTGGGAACTTTTTGTGGATGGCAATCCCGTCTCAACGAGCGCTGGGGAAGCAGAGCTTTCTGAGACGGGGTGGAAGGACATAGAGGTGCGCCTTCAAGCCGGAGAGCTACGGGTCGATGGGATTGAGGCCTGGGGACCGGGAACCCCTTTTCCATGGGAGGAAACAAGAGGAGACACCTCAGACGACACAAGCGCACAACCTACACAACCCAACCCCAAAGAAGAGGGCTGCGGCGGGTGCGCGACAGCCCCAACCACTCCCAAACGCTGGCCCCTGCTATGGCTGGCCCCAATGGCTTGGGCCAAGAACCGCCGAAATCAAGCCAAACGCCGATAGCCAACCGCCTGGCGGTGCTTCTCTCCGAGACTGTAGTGTTCCACGTGGAACACATCCAACCCATCCACATCAGGGGGCACCCCCTGCGCAAGCAACAGAACCACCACTCCCGACTCCCGGACCAAATTCCGCGCCATCTGGAGGTACTCTACCGGCTTCATAAACGCCCTGGACATGACCCCATCGTAGCTCCCCGGCTCCAGCGTCTCCGCTCGCAAGTTTAGAACTCGAGCGTTAGAAAGATCTGTAGCAGAAATTACTTCCTGTAGGAATATCGAGCGTTTACGTCTTGATTCTATCAAATCAATCGTTGAATTTTTGTGACGTGACGCAAAGGATATTCCCGGAAAACCAGCCCCCGATCCCAAGTCCGCCCAAGCGCCGTCCCAGTCAATCCAAGACAGAGCGTGGACCGCATCTTTAAAGTGCGGCTCCAATGGTCCGGGCCCCACTAGATCCATCGCGCCACGCCAGTAGGCTAGCCTTTCCCGGTGAACAGTCTCCACCGCGTTGTAGATCAAGTTGCAACCGCGCTTGGACGGCGTGCGAGGTGCACAGCCAACAAGCTGACGGCCGCCGGGGTAACACCCGGGATACGGGCCGCCGCAGCCAGGTCGTTGGGCCTCGCTTCGCTCAAACGGTGAATCACCTCGTTGGAAAGGCCCGGGACGTCCTGGTAGTTGACCTCGAACAAAGACACAGCTGCCATCTTCGCCAGCTGACTGGCCCGTCGCTGTTCCCGTTGAAGATATCCGGAGTACTTGGCGTCGGTTTCCACCTGCTCAGCCACATCCGGGGGCAGGGAGTCTAAACCAAGCGCTGCAGCAAGGTGCGAATAGCGCACGCCGGGGCGTCTGAGGAGCTCCCCTATGGTGGCGGGTTTCTTAAGGTTTCCGATCTGGTTTTCCCGGAGTGCAGCAAGCGTATCAGGGTCTGGCAAAACCGGCGTTAAAAGGACCTTTTCGGCAAATTCTATCAGGTTCTTTCGGCCGGAAAAGGCTTCCCAGACATCGGGCTTCAACAAGCCAGATTCCCAGGCCACAGACATCAGCCGTCGATCTGCATTGTCTTCTCTTAGGGACAAGCGGTGTTCGGCTCTGGACGTAAACATCCGATAAGGCTCGCCCCCTACGCCCCGAGTCACCAGGTCGTCCACAAGCACCCCAATATAGGCTTGATGCCGTCCCAGAATGAAGGGCTCTCCCCGCGCAGCGGAAACACCCGCCACCAAACCCTGAGCGGCCGCTTCTTCATAGCCGGACGTTCCGTTTACCTGGCCGGCCAGAAACAGGCCCGGAATGGATTTGTGCTGCAGCCCGTGGTCCAGATCTCTGGGGTCCGCGTAGTCATATTCCACCGCATATCCAAACTGGATGACTTCAGCCTCCTCCAGCCCTTCAACCGAGCGCACCATGCGGACCTGGACATCTTTCGGAAGGGAAGTGGACAGGCCATTCACATACACACGGTGTGTATTAAGCCCCTCAGGCTCCAAGAAGAGGACATGCCTGTCACGGTGGGCAAACCGAACGATTTTGTCCTCAATAGAAGGACAGTAGCGGGGCCCGATGCCTTCAATCTGACCCGTATAGAGCGGTGAACGCGCCAGGCCGTCCGCAATGATCCCATGGGTCTTGGCGTTCGTGCTGGCCAAGTGGCACTGCACACGAGGCAGGCGCTCCTTCGGGGGCGTGAAGGAGAAACAGCCTTCCATGTCCGGCTGTGCCTGCAGACGCTCATAATCCACTGTTCTGGCATCTACCCGGGGAGTCGTCCCCGTCTTCAAGCGCCCGGTACGAAGCCCTGCATCCTTGAGACAGTCAGCCAAACGCTTGGAAGCCGGTGCTCCCAGCCGACCCCCTTCGATCTGTTCCAGGCCGAAATGCATGCAAGCCGAAAGAAACGTCCCAGTGGTCAGAATCACGGCTGGCGCACCGAGCAAGTCTCCATTCGCCAGACGCACCCCACCTACGCGGCCTCCGTCGAACAAGAGCTCATCCACCTCCCCCGCGATCAGCTCCAGGCCCGACATGGACTCCAAAGTCGTGCGCATGCGATCCGGGTAGACATGAATGTCCACCTGGGCGCGACTCGACCGCACCGCCAGACCCTTTCGGGTATTGAGAACCCGAAACTGAATTGTGGCCGCATCCGTCACTTGCGCCATCACACCACCGAGCGCGTCGATCTCCCGAACCAGGTGTCCTTTGCCCAAACCTCCCACAGCTGGATTGCAAGACAAGCGGCCGATTTCGGACAGATCCAAAGTGACCATGGCTACGCTACGGCCCAAGCGCACAGCCGCCGCAGCAGCCTCACACCCGGCGTGCCCCCCCCCTACCACAATGACATCATAGGACTTCATGAGGCGCTTCTAACGGCAGAAGCAGGGCATACGCCAGCAAGCGGGGTACCATCTAAGGGTGCAAGAGAGGTCCAAGAACGTACTCAGCATCGTCCTTGTACTGGGATTGGTCCTGCCGTTTATGCAGCGACCTGTTCATGTAGATGAAGCAAACTTCCTGCGCTTGGCCGAAGGCGCTCGAATAGATGCATGGCGACCGCACCACATTGCCATCAACTGGCAGGGGACTGAACAAACCGCTTTTGATGTGCTCTCCAACCCGCCCGGTATCGCCTGGTGGTTGGGTCTATTTCCAGCAAGCACGCCCGTATGGATGCTCCACCTGTGGATGCTCCCCTGGTTGCTGCTGGCCCTCTGGGGGTTTCATAGGTTGGGCAGCAGCTTGGCAGGGGAGGGGACCCTAGCCACGCTGCTATTAGGCACTTCTCCCGTTGTCGTCTTATCTGCCCAGTCCCTCACACCAGACATGCCGCTGTTGGCCTGCGCCGTTGCGGGAATCGGAGGCTTCCTAGGCAACCGGCGCACGGCTGTCTTTTTTGCGGCCCTTGCTGGGTGTGCTGTGTTGTTTCGGTACTCCGGCGTCTGCCTGATCCCGCTCTTGCTGCTGCTGGGATGGCAACGAGGCCGGTTTCAAGCCGCTCTGGGTGTACTGGTTCCCATCGTGCTGCTGGTAATCCATGATCTTGCCGCCTATGGAGAGCTTCATCTCTTCTCCATGGTGGGATTCCAGTCGGTTTCCGACGCGCCTCGAGACTATTTCCGAAAAGCAGTGGCAAGCCTGGCCATGCTTGGAGGGGCTGGCTTACTGCCTTTTTTCGCACGGGGAATGCCCGGACTCACAGGTGCGCTTGTTGGTGGTGCGCTGGGAGTAGCGGCGGGAAGTCTCTCCGGACAGGATGGCGGGGCCTTGGTGTCGACAACCGCCTTCAGTGCCGCTGGCGGTGCCTGTCTCTCCACACTGCGGCTGCGCAACCACGAAGACCGGTTCTTGTTCTGCTGGGCCATTGGAGGGCTGGTCTTCCTGTTGGCGCTTCGGTTCACAGCCAGTCGGTATTGGCTTCCGTTTCTACCTGCGATTGCCTTGGCTGCGCTGCGCACACGCCCACCCAAGTCAGGCTTGCTCGCCACCATCCTATTCGGAGGCCTTCTCTCTCTCGGGCTGTCGATAGATGACCAGGCCATGGCAAAAGGACACCAGCTTGCCGCAGAGGCTGTGTCCTCTAGGGGAACTGGAAGCTTTTCAGGCCACTGGGGTTGGCAGCACCACCTGGAAAAAGCGGGCTGGCAAGCCCTGGAGGAAGACACAACACCTCAAGGGCTCTACGCGGTAGCAGAAGCTCCGTGGCCACAAGAACCCCACCCAGACGCCTGCTTGAAGCAGCTTGCTAAATGGACGGTATCGGACACCTGGTGGGGCCCACGGGTACACAGCCCCACCGGCAAAGCCAACTTCCATGCGTACATCATCAGCGCACGTCCCCCCATCGAAACCTACAGTCCCTGGACCTTCCACAACGAGCCCTACGACACCATCACGCTCTGGGAGTCCTGTCGATAGGCACGCTTCTTTGCACGACGAATCTCGTCCACGCAGCCAATCACACACAAGACATGGTGCACAACCAGCCAGACCAGCCCCCGAAGGCCAAGTTTCGGCACCAGGAAGAACGTCGCTACCACAGCCAAAGCAAGCCAGCACCATGCCACGCAAAGTCGAAAATCAAGCCGTCGCTTTCTCCTGATGACGGGCTTGGGCTCGTCCGGATTAGGGTCGACCATAAATCCGATTTCCGTACTCGTACTCCCAATTTGAAAGCACAAGATCACGATCCGTGGACTCCAGGTAACGAACCTCTAAAGCCCCGGGACCACTGACCCATCCTCCCGCAGATACCCCTCCCAAAGCTTCCAACACGCGACCTCTTCCGGGAACCGCCAACAAGCGCTCACCCGTGACTGTTCTTTCCACCCAATCACTGCCATCCACATCTTCCCAGGCGAATCCTTCGATGACTGCTGCTTGCTGGGAGCGCCAACCCACCTGTTGACTTGGAAAGGTGTCCGCATTGAAGTAGACCTGAGCACGCCCCCACCAGGAACCCACAACCACATCCAGCCGGCCGTTTCCATCCACATCTTCCAAGGAGACAGCAGAAGCATAGTCCACTGTTTCAGTCGGCTCCCAGCAGGCCGCAAAATCCGGCCCACACCATATTCTCACCGTGCCAAGACCGGAAATCTGGTTGTTGTCCGTCACCACAAGATCCAGGTTTCCATCTGCATTCACATCTCCGAAATCCAGGGTGTTTCCCTCAAATTCGGTCGCTTCTCCATCGGCTACCCACCCAGGGTCTGCATCCAGTACACCTTGCCGGTTGAAGTAAATCGCATGACCCGAGACCTGGTTTGCCATCAAGAGATCCAGCCAACCGTCTCCATCCATGTCTGCCCAACCCACATCAAAGGCATGTCCAGCGACACCGCTTACCCAGCCCGGACTGGTTCCGAAATTCCCGGCTCCATCATTGAAATACACCACGGATGGTTGCGGAGAGTCCTCGTGGTAGTAGGTCTCCCCGACAGCGACAGCAAGGTCCAGGTCTCCGTCGTTGTCTACATCGCCGAGCGCACACGAAAAGCTGAAGAAGCGATCTTCACTCTGCCAGGAAGGGGTCGGTTCGAGCTCTCCATCGATATTCAAGTACACATCAATGCCCCCAGGGTCCGCAAAACCGGTATCCCCCAGGAACTTGGAGACCACTACATCTGGAAGCCCATCTCCGTTTACATCTCCAATGGAGAGATGGCCGTAGTATTCCTTGGACGCAGACTGCCAAGAGGCTCGCTCTTCGAGTTCTCCCTCCACATTGTCATAGACCATCAAGGGGCCTTGCTGAATGTCATTGCCGTAGGCAACCACCAGCTCCCCGTAGCCATCTCCATCGATATCCGCCCAGCCCACGCCAGTAGCCACACCTGTTTCCAGGGATTCCCAGGATCGTCTGGAAACCAAGGCTTCTTCACCGTCCCCCAACGCGGTATCGGCGACTAGATCGCTATCCCCGGTCTCTGAATCCCCGGTGCCCCCCGTACAAGCAAGCAATACCCAGAACATGTCAGCAGAATATCTTGTTTGAACGCGCACCTCGCGGGAACTTTATGCCGACACCCGATTACCGCTCCCTCATCGTGACCCAATCCGAAGCGGGAATGAGGGCCGACAGCTACCTGTCTGCAAGGTTTGCTGTGCTCTCCCGAAAAGATGCGGCACTCGCTATTCGAAACGGTGAAGTGCAGTCCACATCCAGAACGCTAAAACCGTCTTCTCTCCTCCGAATTGGAGAAGAAGTGCGCATCTGGATCGAGGGACTCGCACCCGGTGAAAAACCTCCATTCCCTGAGTTGCTGCACAAAGACAGCTGGACCCTGGCGTTCAACAAACCTGCTGGCATGCTGTGTCACCCGGTGGGTTCCGGCTTCAGCTGGGGAGTGATCAACCTCGCAAGAGAGCTGTTTCCCAACGAAGACCTTCACCTGGCTCATCGCATCGATAGAGAAACATCAGGAGTCCTTCTGCTCGGCCGCAGTCACGACGCAAACCGCCATCTAAAGTCCGTCTTTCAAGACCGTCTCGCGAAAAAGACCTATCTCGCCATTGTTCACGGAGAACCGAGCTGGGAGTCCCTTGCAGTAGACGCGCCCATCGGCGATGAAACCACTTCTCCAATTCGGATCAAACAAGGCGTCTTGGATTCAGGCCAGGCGGCGCAAACGGATTTTGAGGTCCTTCACCGTGGTGAGAAAATGACTCTGGTTCGAGCACGGCCCAGGACAGGCCGCACCCACCAGATTCGAGTGCACTTAGACCATGTGGGACATCCCATTGTCGGAGACAAGATTTATGGCCAACCCCCCGAAGTATTCATTTCCCTGTTTGAGGGATGGGACCTTCCAGGGCGCGACGAGCTGCTATGCCATCCCCGACACTGCCTCCACGCAGAATCTCTTGGCATCCCCCTGCCAGATGCCACACACCTGGAAATCCATGCTCCCTTACCTTCCGACATGGAAGCACTTCTCGGTTCTCATCCCCCCATCCCCAGCGATACCCTGTAGACCCCGTGCGGAGGACTCATGACTGGCGCCTTTCTCATGCTTCTGTTGACCACAAGCCCCTCTACCGCACAGGAGGTGCAAGATTCCGCAGAGACTGCGACACCGCAGCAAGCCCTCTCCGATGAACACGCAGACTGGGTACACAGACACCTGGCACCCGCAGCCACGTTTCGAGGACAGGAACGGCGAAACTTTCTCAGCGAACTGATCACCGATGAGCTCGACCCAGCGCTGGTCGAGGCTGTGACCCGAGCACTGAAAGCTGCTGAAGACGACGAAGCTTCGTTCGGCACAGTCGTGCGTCACGCAGTGCGACCAGGCGGGATTCCAATCCCCGCCGTCCGAAAAGCCAAGAAGCCACGCCCCATGCCCCCCCGCGCCAATGCAAAGGCAATGCGGGACTACCGAGCACGCCATCTCCGCGTAAAATCAGAAACCCATCGAGAACGAGGCGATACCGTCGTGGTCTCAAGTCCAGGCCCCTACAGAGGCTGGTCTACAACCGTCATCCAACAACCCGACAGCGTGGAGCACACCTGGGCGGTCTACCAGGACTTTATACGGCTGAACGTACCGGATTTTCTTGAGGTCGCCGGCCGGTCCGAGCGTGCCATCAAAATGCGAGAAGAGATCGACTTACTGGAAACCAAAGCTAGGAAGGGAACTATTGCTGGGCTGGCCGGAATGGCTGTCACACTTGGCGGCATGGTAGCGCTCTCCTCGAACCCTCAAAGTCAACCCGCCACCTGGACGACTTTAGGTGGCGTCATCACCATGACAGGTGGGTTCTTAGGAGGCGGAATACCCCGCGCGAAGGCGCACCGACTCCAGTATGCCTACCCGGCAACACTGAGTCCCCAAGAGACACGCTCGCTGGTGGATCTGCACAACGAGAAACTTCAACAAGAGTTGCGACTGCCCATCCATGACGCCATTATGCTGGAATCAGGGCATAGAGAACGAAACGACTGAACTGCCAACGCTGAAGGTTCTCATGCAGCTTACAAGACTGTCACTCATCCCCCTGCTTGCTTTCACAGTGGCCTGTCCCAGCCGGACAGATGCTATCAAGGTTGGGGGCGTAGAAACGGGCCTGATTTTGGACGATACCGGGCTGGGTCCTGACCGAGATGGGGACGGCTTTCCCGCCAGTGAGGATTGCGACGACGCAGATGCATCGATCAATCCCGAAGCAGATGAGCTTTGTGATGGCATCGACAACAACTGTGATGGGCTTGTGGACGGTCCAGACTCTGTAGACGCTTCTACCTGGTATACCGACGCCGATGGGGACAACTGGGGAGACGCTGAAGCCCCGCAGACAGATTGCACACAACCCGAAGGAACCGTCGACAACAACGAGGATTGTGACGATACCGACGCGGCCTATTACCCCGGGGCCGAAGAAGACGACTGCACGGACCCCAACGACTACAACTGCGATGGCTCGGTTGGGTTTGTCGATGCAGACAGCGATGGATTCGCCGCTTGCGAAGAATGCGATGACACCATGGGTTCGGTCAATCCGCTTGCAACAGAGGTGTGCGATGGCATCGACAACAACTGCAATCAGCTTGTAGACGACGCGGATCCAACCCTCGATACAAACACCGCCACAACCTGGTACACCGACTCCGATTCCGACGGCTTTGGAAATCCGGACACTGCTGTGCTGGCCTGTGCTGTCCCAGATGATCACATTTCACTGGGCGGCGACTGCGACGACAACGAGCCCTTGTCATTCCCAGGCGCCACCGAAATCTGCGATGGGCTCGACAACGACTGTGATGGCACCATTCCCACAGACGAAACCACCGATGACGACACAGATGGCTTCCCAGCCTGCAATGACTGTGACGACAACGAGCCCTTGTCATTGCCAGGCGCCACTGAGCTCTGCGATGGGCTCGACAACGACTGTGACGGCACCATTCCCACAGACGAAACCACCGATGACGACACAGACGGCTTCCCAGCCTGCAATGACTGCGACGACAACGAGCCCTTGTCATTCCCAGGCGCCACTGAGCTCTGCGATGGGCTCGACAACGACTGTGACGGCAGCGTCGTAGCAGATGAGTCCGACAATGACGGGGACTCCTGGCGTGCCTGTGAAGACTGCGATGACACAGACCCGGCCATCAA
>Ga0163180_10002081_pt1 | contig 11226 bp, 7 predicted proteins | sample AtlANTMetagenome_2_FD_109647 | JGI IMG/M metagenome (GOLD analysis project Ga0163180, IMG submission 109647) | Marine eukaryotic phytoplankton communities from the Atlantic Ocean - Atlantic ANT 4 Metagenome | ecosystem: Environmental > Aquatic > Marine > Oceanic | place: North Atlantic Ocean...
CTGGCTGGAGTGAATATGTGCTCAGTGACGGCTCTGGTTTTAACAAGCTTCAGCCTGGCATTACTGAGGAAATGGCTCTTTGTGTTTTTGCACTACCAGGCCTAACGGCCACAACAGGTTTATATAATTTTGGCGAGCCCAAAGAAGGTGAGACACTTATTGTTACGGGTGCAGCAGGTTCTGTAGGCTCAATTGTAGGTCAGCTTGCTAAAGCAGACGGGCTGCGTGTAATTGGCGTAGTAGGAAGCAAAGACAAAGCCGATTGGATTGTTAACGAGCTTGGGTTTGATGGCGCTATAAACTACAAAACTGACAATTTAGAAGAAAAGTTAGCCGAACTAACACCAAATAAAATAGACGTCTTCTTTGAAAATACGGGCGGTCCTATTCAGCAGCACATTTTTAACAGAATGAATGCCCATGGCCGAATTGTGGTATGTGGAATGATTGCCGATTACCAGTCTGAAAAGCCGTCACCGGGCCCGAACTGGATCCCCCTGATTAAAAAGCGAATTAACATTCGCGGTTTTGCTATGCCTGATCACTGGGGTGAAATTCCACAACTACTGCAAAAGCTTTCACCTTATGTTCAACAAGGTAAAATCAAGTACCGTGCACACACTGTGAAAGGCTTAGAGAACGCCGAGAAGGGCCTAAATATGTTGTTTGAAGGCAAGAACACCGGCAAGATGATTGTGAAGCTGTAAGCCAATCGTGAAAAAGCGCAGTGTTATTCTAAGCACTGCGCCTGATTTAATACAAACTGGGCTTTACCTTTTTCTTTTGCTTCGTAAAGTGCTTTATCTGCTTCGTCAATAAGGCAATCAATAGACATGTTCTCGGCCGACTTGGCAAACACCACACCAATGGAACAACTCATTAAAGGATGCTTTGCATCTTGTGCATGTTCTAGTGCTGCTTCTGTCCACTTGTTCAAAAGTGCATCACAGTGCTTCTCAACTTGTTCTTTCTGAATGTCGCTCAATACAACAATAAACTCTTCCCCACCGTACCGACCTAATATGTCTGTCTCTCGCTTAAAGACCTGCTTCATAATGCGGGCTTGTATTTTTATGGCTTCATCCCCCTGCTGATGACCAAAACAGTCGTTATATTTTTTAAAGTCGTCTAAGTCGAGCATCATCACGGCCATCGACACTTTATGACGCTTACTCAACGCCAACAGTTTTTCACTCTGCTCTCGTAACGCACGCCGATTCAATAAATCAGATAAGGGGTCAAATTTGCTAAGTTTAAGTAGCCTGTCATTGGTTTCTTTTAACATGCGTACGCTGCGATCTAACCGATAACGGGCATAGACACAAATAAACAAAGACCCAGATACAAATGCCATTGAAATTGGAACTCTGTCACCATAAACCGGCGCAACCCACATTAACCCCAAAAAACCCAGAATGTTGATGACGTTGGCTGCTAGCGCTAATTTAAAGGCAATGCCCAGCGCAAACACACAGAAGAAAGCATATAAAATGGTGCCCTCGTAGGGGAAAATGAAGCTGTGCTCTTCCCAGCAAACCCATATTAACCAGTAGTTGCTGTAAGAAAGCGCAATAAGTAACCCTGCGAAAATGTAGGCTCGATGCTGAATGAACCTGCGCCAGAAGGAGAGTACAACAACGACGAGTATAATAGGGAATTGAAGAAGTAAGCGATCGAATATGTACAGCTCGTACATGCTGCTTGGTAATAGCATCAAGTCAGCAGCCATAAAGGCAAGCACAAGTAGAGCACCAATGATCAGCGCAATTCTCAGCCGAAGTAGCTCGCGGGGTTTATTGATTTGCACACGCCACCTTAAGCAATAAGTTACTGTTAAAGCATCTATATATTAGCCCATGGTGAAATCACCCACGGGCTCTTACAACTTCAAATTACTGAAGCTGCATCACTTTAACTATTATCAGTGACTTCTTGATTAAGCGCCAGTTTTGACAAACTTTCTTGCAGTGCCTCAACGGTGACAGGTTTGGTAACGATGTCGTCCATCCCCGCTTCTTTAAATGACACGTGCCGCTCTTTGAATGCTTCGGCGGTAAGCCCTATAACTGGGATTTTGCTAAGCTCTCCATCAAGCTTTCGAATGCGTTTTGTCGCTTCAATGCCGTCCATCACTGGCATGTGCACATCCATGAAAACAACATCAATACCGCCCTCTTCTACTCGTGCAGCGGCTTTCAGTCCATTATCAACGTGCTCAACATCACATTTCAGCTGCTCTAAGAGTGCCTGTGCTACCACAGCATTAATGGCATTATCTTCAGCCAACAGAACTTTAATACCTTCTGGTAAGCTAGCGCGCTCTGCTTGTCGCGCGGAATCCGAATCGGCCGACGACTCCACCACGCGACGACTCTGCACCTTGGCGGTAACGGTGAAACATGAACCTTCACCTACTTTGCTCACCACCTTAATATCACCACCTAATATTTGTGCAAGCTGCTTTGCAATAGCAAGACCTAGCCCAGTGCCACCGTATTTACGCGTAATTGATGAATCGGACTGCGTAAACTTATCAAAAATATGCTCGAGTCTGTCTGGCTCAATACCAATACCGGTATCTTTAACCGCAATTACCAAATGGTTCTCGCTCACGGTATCCTGTGAAGGCTGTTTGAGTTTGGCGGAAATAGTCACCGTGCCCTTATGAGTAAACTTAATTGCGTTACTCACCAAGTTAATGATTATCTGGCGTAACTTCGTAATATCACTGGTTACTGCCACCGATTCCATGTTCTTACTTTTGTAAACCAAACGCGTACTATTGGCGCTAGCATTGGTACCCAGTAGCGTAATAAGGTCATTCAGCATTGCGTCAAGATCGAACTCTGTAACGTCAACTTCTGACATACCTGATTCAATTTTTGAGAGATCCAGAACATCGTTGATAACGGTCGCTAGAATAGACGCCGATGATTTCAAATCGCTGGCATACTGATGCTGTTTATCCGACAGTTGCGTATCAAGAAGTAGCGTTGCTAATCCCTGAATACCGTTCAGTGGGGTGCGAATTTCGTGGCTCATTACTGCAAGAAAATCCGTTTTTGCGCGGTTTGCTTGCTGAGCTTGAGCAACGTATTGCTCTATTTCACCAGACATTGCCTCAACGTCTCGCGCTAAACTACCTAACTCGTCGTTTTGCTGTAAGTCTATACTGACCTTCTTATGGTCAACCGCAATGCGACTTGCTGCTGATTTTATTTTTTCGATAGGAGAAACAACAAACACCTGTGTGACTCTTCCCATAAGCAAACTGACAATAACGACAGCAAATAGCGTCACTAATGACGTTAGCCACGCAATAGTAGATAGGAAAGATTGCAGTGCGTCAGCAGGCTGTAATACGGTAACTTTCCAATTCCATGGCGCAAATTCCGCACACGCAAATAACACGTCAGCATCGTTAATATTCGACTCACCAAAGGCGACCTTACGACTGGCAATGGTTGCGATTGTCGCATCTTCGACATTAGGAACCACAGTGTGCTCCATCGTACTAAACACCACAGTATCGGCACTCTTGTCACTGATCGCAAAGTGGCGGTCGGTGGCTTGCTGCAACGACTTTAACTCTTCAAACACTTCCTTTTGATAGGCCTCGCGAAACACAGGCACATTCTCTAGGCCCGACTCAATAAGCAGTTCACGTCTTTCGTCAATGATCTCTAAAACGTTTAATGTAAGCGTCTGAGTGAGGAGCTGATATTCTCTTTCGCGTACTGAATCGTACGCCGTCAAATAAGCCCAATACCCAGTAAGTGCCATACCAATTAATAAAATTGGAATGTAGATAACCAGCAGTTTCGATTTAATCCGCATACTTACTTCTAATTAGGCCTTATTGATACACATGTTTTTTCGACAGCTTCAAGTAGTTTGAAGGAATGGGCAACTGCAGTTTGATTGCTGTAGACACATTTACCGCTACAGTGTACGTATCCATTTTATCAACGGGAATGTCCCTCGCCGATTTTTTCTCAAGAATTAGCTTGGCTTTTCTTGCAGCTGATTTGCCAATACTCGCTGGCTCAGATACTACGCCAAGAAGCGCTCCTTCTTTCACAGAGGAAATGCTTTCTGCGAATAAAGGAAGCAGTCCCGTAGCTTCCTTTACCTTTGTTACTAAGCCATTCGATTCCGCGAGCGGCCCAGATGAAAGCCAGTAACCATCCAGCTCGTTTGTTTTTTGCTGCAAGCTGTTGATGATGCTGTCAGTCATTTCAACCAGTCCATCATCGCCTTCTATATACGGTGTACTAACAGCAACAAGATTTATGTTCTCGTAGTCACCATTCAGTGCCAGAAGTTGATTAACCAAGTTACTTGACGATGGGTATGTAGAATGGACTAGACCGATGGTAAAAAGCGATGAGGGCTTAGACGCTCTGAGCACGCCCTCTAACATATCTAGCTTTACCTTTGCGTCTAGCACGTGTGACTCGCCCGTCATGTTGCGTTCACTAACCGCACCAATAGCAGAAACTATTCCTTCTTCAACCGGTGCTGAGACCGCCATAAACAGCTTAGGTACATCAACAAACGCTTCAGACGCATTCAGCGCTCTGGTGGCAAGGGTCGCCACCGATACAATAAGGTCAGGCGCTGGTTTTTTTGCAAGCTCGGTAAGTATCTCCTTAGCACGAACTTCAGAGCCTTCGGCGTTATACGATGTTACGTTAATCTCGTGATCGGGCATAATCCGCGCAAGTTCCTTTTCGAACTCGGCCCGCGAATCAGCGACAATGGGAACAGGCAGTGTTTCAAGAACAATTAGGTCCAGGGTTTCTTTCGCAAAAGCAGCACTAGCGCCCCACATCAAAGATGATAAAGCTAAAAGAAGGGAAAACCAGACCTTTGTCATGACTGTGAACCTAACACAACTAACTGAAAATACGCACATATAAACGTATCATAAAGTTATTCGAAGGTCATTCATAGTGGAAGTTATAACCAAATATTCAATACTGGGAATAGCTTTCTTAAAACTAAGATGCGATTTCCGCAAATGCGTTAACACTAAACAGGCGCGCTTCTATATCGTAAATCGGCATCGACACGATAATTTCATCAACCTCCGTCGCTTCAACAAACTGAGCTAGCTTGTTTTGCACCGTCTCTTTCGACCCTACCAACGCATACCTCAATACATTCGATAACATTGCTTCGTCAGTCGCCGTACAATATTCGTCAAAGTTAGGCATAGGCTTAGCGAAAGGCCTATTAAGACCACGTCGCATGTTCATAAATTGCTGCTTCACTGACGTGAATAGGAGTTCAGCCTCTTCATCGGTTTCAGCAATCACCACCATTACCCCAGCCATCGCTTTTGGCGCTGATAACTGAGGCGACGGTTTAAACATATTGCGGTACACATGAAGCGCATCGAATAGCGCATCGGGCGCAAAATGCGAGGCGAACGAATATGGCAGCCCCATCTTTGCCGCCACTTGGGCACTGTATAAGCTAGAGCCAAGCAACCACAGGGGGACGTGTGTATTCGCCCCAGGTACTGCAACAATTGGCTGCCCGTCTTGCGGTGTACCCAAGTAGTGCTGAAGTTCTTGAATATCTTCTGGGTAACTGTCCACATCGCTTTGCAAATTACGACGAAGCGCGCGTGCGGTCGCCATATCAGTGCCTGGTGCACGGCCAAGTCCAAGCTCTATGCGATTGGGAAATAATTCAGCCAAGGTGCCAAACTGTTCAGCAATGACCAAAGGTGCATGGTTAGGCAGCATAATACCGCCCGCACCAACTTTAATGGTAGCGGTGGCGTTAGCAATGTGCGTTAACACTACTGAGGTGGCAGAACTGGCAACACCATGCATGCCGTGATGCTCGGCTAACCACACACGTTCATAGCCACAGCGCTCAGCTTCCACAGCCATTAACTTTGAATTGTTTAACGCGTCTTTTACGCCAAACCCTTCAGATATTGGCGCTAAATCTAGCAGTGAGTATGGGATAGCCATGTTGCCTCGCAATGTTGAAACTTGGTATGACTTATAGGTATGACCTTACTCCTCGTTTTACAACTGCCTTACCTGACAAAGTAAGACGGATGGAGAAGGTTTATCGATAAAGTGAGAGTGGTGGAAAGAGAAGTGAAATAATAGTGAGTCATGGGCTTGCAGAAAAGCCACTTAATTAGCAGCCAATAATCGCCTATTGAAAACAAAAAAGCCTGCGCTTTTGTCAGCCGCAGGCTTTGTTTGTGAGCACGAATAAGTGCTTCAGCTGTGTGCTTTATTCCACCGTAACCGACTTCGCCAAGTTACGCGGCTGGTCAACGTCGGTGCCCTTAATTAGCGCTACGTAGTAGCTCAAAAGCTGTAGTGGCAAGGTATAAATGATAGGTGCGATTGGTTCGTCGCAGTGCGGTACGTTGATAACGCGCATGGTTTCATCACCTTCAAACGCCGCATCTTTATCCGCAAATACGTACATGATGCCGCCACGGGCACGTACTTCTTCAACGTTCGACTTTAGCTTCTCGAGGAGTTCGTTGTTCGGTGCAACCACAATAACGGGCATTTCGTCATCAATAAGCGCAAGTGGGCCGTGTTTCAATTCACCAGACGCATACGCTTCCGCATGAATATAAGAAATCTCTTTAAGCTTAAGCGCTCCTTCCATGGCAATAGGGTATTGATCGCCACGACCTAGGAACAAGCTGTGGTTCTTATCTGCAAATTCTTCAGCTAAATCTTCAATGCCACCAGTTATCGCTAAGGTCTCTTCAAGCTTTGCAGGCAGACTATGAAGCGCAGAGACAATAGCTTTGCTGTCAGCGTCTGTCATGCCGTTTTCTTTGCCCAGTGCTAGGGTAAGCATTAAGAACGCAGTGAGCTGAGTAGTGAAAGCTTTGGTAGACGCAACGCCAATTTCCGCGCCAGCGCGGGTCATAAATGCAAGGTCTGACTCGCGTACTAATGACGAACCCTGAACGTTACAGATAGTCAAACTAGACATATAGCCCAGCTCTTTTGCTAAGCGAAGGGCAGCTAACGTATCGGCTGTCTCACCTGATTGAGAGATAGTAATAAGCAGGCTGTTTGGGTGCACTACTGACTTGCGGTAACGGAATTCTGATGCAATTTCTACGTTGCACGACACATTTGCATATTGTTCTAGCCAATAGCGCGCCGTCATACCCGCATGGTAGCTGGTACCACAGGCAATAATTTGTACATGCTGTACTTTTTTGAATATCTCGTCAGCACCTTTACCAAATATGTCAGCAGTAAGTCCGTTTTCGTCAATACGATCTTTAAGCGCATTACGAACAACGGTTGGCTGCTCGTGAATTTCCTTAAGCATGTAGTGGCGGTAACCCGCTTTGTCACCCGCGTCGTGCTCGATATTCGACTCAATCACTTCGCGTTCAACGGCATTGCCGTCTTTATCGAAGATTTTAACGTCGCGACGAGTAATCTCTGCCACATCGCCTTCTTCTAAAAAGATAAAGCGGCGTGTCACTGGCAATAATGCCATTTGATCTGACGCAATGAAGTTTTCGCCAAGCCCCAAACCAATTACAAGCGGGCTGCCCGAACGTGCAACCACTACGCGACTAGGATCTTCTTTATCCATGATGACGGTGCCATACGCACCGTGGAAGGTTTTAACGGCACTTTGCACAGCGTCTAGTAAAGTCTTACCTGACTTAAGCTCTTCGTGTACGGTGTGAGCAATAGTTTCTGTGTCGGTGTCGCTGGTAAAGGTATAGCCCTGCTCTTTTAACTGTGCTTTTAAGTTAACGTAGTTTTCAATAATACCATTGTGAACAACAGCTACACGTTCAGTTGAAAAGTGTGGGTGCGCATTCGCTTCAGTCACACCACCGTGCGTTGCCCAACGGGTATGAGCAATTCCAGTTGTACCCAAAGCTTCACCTTCTGCCACCGCATCAGCAAGCTCTTGTACTTTGCCTGTACGGCGAATACGCGTAAGCGTGCCGTCGCCTTGCAATAGCGCTACGCCAGCTGAATCATAGCCGCGATACTCCAGTCTTTTTAAACCTTCTAATAGGATTTCAACCACGTTACGCTCAGCTACAGCGCCAACTATTCCACACATAATTATTCTCCACTCGGCGCTGCAATAAGTACTGTCACGCCCTGATTTTCAATATTAAGTTTGTCTTGTTCACAAATGCCTTCATCAGTGATCAAAACAGAAATGTTTTTCCAGCTTAGCTCTAGGTTAGGCATTTTATGCGTTAATTTCTTTGAGCTGGCTACTATAACCACCTTACTCGCCGCCACAGCCATGGCGCGGGTTACACCAATAAGCTCGTTAAAGGTGGTGGTGCCTCTATTGACATCTATGCCCGCGGCACCAATAAACGCAAAGTCAAAACTATAGGCACTAACCAACTGTTCAGCCATAGCGCCTTGAAACGACTGAGATTGGGCATCCCATGTGCCCCCTACCATTAACACCGTCGGCTCTTTTTCACTTTGGGTAAGGTAATTGGCGGTTGATAATGTGTTGGTCATTACCACTAAATCATCGGCATGTGATAAATGGGGTAAGATGGATGCGGTGGTAGACCCGCAGTCTATAACGAGCTTATTGCCCGGTTTGACCAAGCTCGCTGCAAGTTGGCCTATAGCGTTAATTGCTGGGCTAGTAGTTGAATTCGCGAAAGGGTCACTGGTAATAAACTGAGATGGCCCAGCATTTGAGTTGGTAGATGATGGTACAGGCACTGCGCCACCAAACTGTCGAATCAGTAAACCTTGCTGCGAAAGGGCTGCGAGATCTTTTCTAATGGTGACTTCAGACGTAGCAAAACGCACGGCCAAATCTTCAACTTGAGATTGACCATGCTCTTTCACCCACGCCACTATCTGCTGGCGGCGCTGTTCAACCGATTTACTACTTTTCAATATAACCTCATGCTCTTGCCGCCTTCTCGCTAAACCTTTCTGTACGCGTTGTTCCAATTGAGAACAAGCCATGAAAAGTCTGCAAAACAGTCCGCAAACACACCTTCAACATTCAATCATAACTTTCAAAACGAAAGTTATTAGTTTTAAAGTGAAAGCATCGTAAGTTAAATTGAAACGACGATCAAGGTAATTGTTTAATTAAACGCCAGCGATTTCTTTTGAGCACTCGCTTTTATGGCTAGCTCAATGACTTTGATAACAGGTACGACCGTACTCGCGTCAGCCGGCGAGAATTTACCGTCTTCAATAGCGTGAGCAAGGCGATTGAAAAACGTGAGATATTCACCCTTCAATGTTGTCACCGTCTCTTCAACTAGCTGGCCGCTTTCATTGACCACAGCTAGCACGCCATGCTCGTTATCTTTTGTAATCGCCCAGTGTTCATCATCAAAGGATAGCTCTCCACGCAATTGATCTTCTTGCGGATCTAAATAGAACTTTCGAAAGCTGCCTTTTGTGCCTTGCAAGTCGTAGCGCAATGTTGCTCCTCCCTGAAAGGCTGAACTACCTAGTTTTACAACTTTATCAACATAGTGAAGAGTTACATCGAACGTGTCGTCTGACTGCCCATTTTCACGCAAGGCCTGTATGTTTGCCGACACTTCTTCCGGCTCGCCGAAAAGCTGTAGCGCTTGGTCGATTAAGTGGGGACCCAAATCCCAGAAGATACCGCTTCCTGGCCCTGCATTTTCACGCCACCTGTCTCGTGGTACTGGGCGAAATCGATCGAAGCGGCTTTCCAAACGTTTAATGTCGCCAAGTTTTTCATCGTTAATTAGCTGCTTAATCGTAAGAAAATCGCCATCAAAACGTCTGTTGTGATAAACACAAAGCTGTTTATTTTGAGAATGTGCAAGCTCTACTAAAGCCTCTGCTTCTTCACTATCTAATGTAAATGGCTTTTCTACCAATACGTGACAGCTGTGCTCTAATGCCAGTTTCGCCTGTGGCCCATGAAGGTGATTTGGGGTTGTAATAACCACCAAATCTACATCGTGAATTTTAAGCGCTTCTTCCAACGAGCCATACACTTCAGCATGGGGTAAAACTGCGTTAACCACATCAGGTTTTGAAGAGATAACCACATCGACAGAGAACTGCGGTAGATAATTTAGAAATGGCAAATGAAAGGTTGTGGCGGAAAACCCAAAGCCAACCAGAAGTGTAGATATCATCGCATATCCTTGTGTAACGAGAATTAAGAGGTAAGTAAACACACACTATCAGTAATGATAGATAGGGGAAACCTTAGATAGTTCATTATTTAGAAGACAGATAGCTGAATGAGTTGCGTTTACAGCGACACAGTAGACGTTAATTTAAGCCCTCTGATTTTGTCATCTTTCTGACTGGGCGATAGTTTGATGGGACTGAAGAAGAAACTGGGCTAGCTAATCACTATTTGTGTTTGCCAGCCCTATCTCACCATGTAACCCGTTAGCGAGCTTTAATAAGGATACGTCTTTATTTTTTGGTCGGGCGCGGCCAATTTGGAATATTGCGCTGCTTACCGCGGGCAACGGCTAGCGCGTCTTCGTCTACGGTTGACGTAATCACGGAACCAGCACCTACGGTAGCCCCTTTGCCAATGCTTACAGGCGCGACAAGCGACGAGTTTGAGCCGATAAAGGCATTGTCGCCGATAACGGTTTTGGACTTGTTCACACCGTCGTAGTTACAGGTAATTGTGCCTGCGCCAATGTTCGCTTTGGCACCCACTTCTGCATCGCCTAGGTAGGTTAAGTGATTCGCTTTGGCGCCCTCGCCTAAAATAGCCTTCTTCATTTCCACGAAGTTACCCACTTTGGCATTTTTCTGCATTACTGCACCAGGGCGTAGTCGAGCGAAAGGCCCGACCGTACAGGCTTCACCTACACTGGCTTCTTCAACAATAGAATTAGCTTCAATTACAGCGTTATCGGCAATAGTACAGTTGCGCAGAATACAGTTTGCACCAATGTTGACGTTGCTACCAAGTGTCACCTTACCTTCAACAATAACGTTAACGTCGATAATTACGTCGTTACCGGTTTCAAGCTGGCCGCGTAAGTCAAAACGAGCAGGATCCAGCAAGGTCACGCCATTGGTCATTAGCTCCTCGGCTTGGCGAAGCTGAAGCGCGCGCTCCAGGTTAGCTAACTGCAAACGATTATTAACGCCTTCCACTTCTACCGCAGACTGTGGCTGTGCTGACTGAATTCGCTTGCCTTCGGCCGCTGCCATGGCAATAACGTCGGTAAGGTAATACTCA
>Ga0163180_10002082_pt1 | contig 11225 bp, 29 predicted proteins | sample AtlANTMetagenome_2_FD_109647 | JGI IMG/M metagenome (GOLD analysis project Ga0163180, IMG submission 109647) | Marine eukaryotic phytoplankton communities from the Atlantic Ocean - Atlantic ANT 4 Metagenome | ecosystem: Environmental > Aquatic > Marine > Oceanic | place: North Atlantic Ocean...
AAGATGGTATTGATGTGCATGGTTGGTGTAAACAAGCAGGATTTAAAGAATGAAAATCATATGTTGACAGGATCAGTAAGTAGATATATAATCTGATTATGCTTAATTGATTATGAAAGAAGAACTATTAGAACTACTAAAGAAGGATGCTTACAAGAAGGGGGAGTTTACTCTCTCTTCTGGTAGGAAAACAAATCATTATGTGAATTGTAAACCAGTAACACTAAGTGGAAGAGGATTACTATGTTCTAGTTGTTTATTATTGGATCTAGTAGAAGAAGATTCTGTTGCAGTTGGTGGTCTTACACTAGGTGCTGATCCTCTTGTGAGTAGTATGTCAGTAATATCTGCAGTAGATGAAGTTAAACTTGATGCCTTAATTGTTAGAAAAGAAACTAAGGGTCATGGTACTGGTGCATGGATAGAAGGCCCAGAACTTCCAGAAGGATCTAAGATTACTGTTGTAGAAGATGTAATTACTACAGGTGGTTCTGCAATCAAAGCTGTAACAAGACTTCGTGATTTTGGATATAAAGTTGATCGTGTAGTTGCTATTGTAGATCGTCAGGAAAATGGTGAAGCGGATGAATTTATGGAGTCTGTTGGGTTAGAACTGCATAGTATATTCAAATTAGATGAGTTAACATAAGTTTACATTATAGGGGTCATAAGACCCCTTTAATTCTGTTCGGACATCCGAATGTAAAGTTTCTTGACAGAATTTAACCTTTCCTATATAATATTGTTACGTTTCTTAATGAATGAATGACAACTTCAAGTAACAGTATGAAGCGTTATACTACTACTGAGTATGGTAAACAGAATATGTTTGCTCATGAGCCTCAAGTAGAAGTTCTTGACGTTAACTACTGGGAGAATGCAGAACAACTTAATGGTCGCCTAGCGATGATTGGTTTCTTTGCAGCAATTCATAACTACATCTTGTTTGGTGCAGTTATGCCTGGCATATTTTAGATCATAAGGTCTTTACACCGCCTCAACTATAGTGGAGGCTACTTTTAACCCTCAATCCAAAAAGGAGAAAAAAACAATGACACCCGAAGCAGAAAAGTTTAATGGTTGGATGGCCATGATTGGAATAGTAGCAGCACTAGGTGCCTACTCATTAACAGGTCAAATCATTCCAGGCATATTCTAATGGAAAATACTAACATAGCAATTTGGAATAGAGCCAACGGTAGGTTTGCAATGGTTGCCTTTTGGGCAGTCGTAGGTGCTTATACTCACTTCAAATACTTTACATAACTAAATATTTACTCGTAGATATTTAAATCTCAAACGATATGGGCGACTTATCAGCCGCAACAAATGACATAACACCACTAATGGCAGTCCTCTGGGTTTTTTATCCCATGGCTGCTTTAGTATTGGTTGAACTTATTTTGAGGGCAATCAATGATGATGACGATGATCAAGATGGTGGTAAAGGTGCAAGGGTTGGCCAAATGCAACCAGCATATGCCCCCTCACCCACATGATTGATTGGTCTCACCCATATTGGAGATTCGCTGAACGTTGGAACGGACGTTTAGCAATGGTCGGAGTACTTAGTTTAATTTTAATCAAATGCCTTTCATAGTTTTCGGCTGCATCTTAGCAGCAACTGCATACAGTAACGTGTTCTCATTCGTATTGCAATGATTCCACTAGCAGTACTTTTAACTTCAATACCTCCAGGCTCTAGAGATCTTTTAGAGTTTGGATTTTTTGTATGTGTTGGAATAACAGCAGGATCATTAGGAATTATATAAGTGGAAGATACCCTTAGAAATACTATATTATTAACAGGACAGGTTGTGTTCGTTTACGCATTATTTTTAATGATGATTGCGAAGATGGATAATAAATAACACAGCTTTGTATAATAAGTATTATGACTTATTCAATAACTCTACGCAATCCTGATGGTGAAGAGAATGTTATAGATTGTGCAGAAGATCAGTATATTTTAGAGGCTGCAGATGAAGCGGGTTTAGATTTACCATACTCATGTCGTGCTGGAGCTTGTTCATCTTGTGCAGGAAAAGTTTTAGAAGGAAGTGTTAATAATGAAGAACAATCATTCTTGGATGAAGATCAGTTAGAAGAAGGTTGGTCACTTTTGTGTGTGGCTATACCAGAATCTGACTGTGTTATCCTGACAGACCAAGAAGAAAATATTCTATAAAGTGCTTGACAAATCCTTAACAAAAGTTTATAATAAATAAATCGGTGAGGGTTTCCTCATCAAATTATCCCCCTAACCGAGATCATGGGGTCATAATATCTCTCATATCCACCAGTGAAGGGATTGGTGGAAATATCTGTATCGCTCTTACCCTTTGAGCCCTACTTAAATTTAATTGTCCTCATGACAACTCTTCAAAAAAGGGAACAGAGTCTCCTATCTGGATGGACTCCGTTCTGCGAGTGGGTTACTAGCACAAACAACAGAATCTATGTTGGTTGGTTCGGAGTCTTAATGATTCCATGCTTATTAGCTGCTACCACTTGCTTTATAATTGCTTTCATCGCTGCTCCACCTGTGGACATCGACGGAATCAGAGAACCAGTTGCTGGTTCATTCTTATATGGTAACAACATCATCTCTGGTGCTGTAGTTCCATCATCCAATGCTATTGGATTACACTTTTATCCCATCTGGGAAGCTGCTACTCTTGATGAGTGGTTGTATAATGGTGGCCCATATCAGTTGGTAATCTTCCACTTCCTTATTGGAATTTCTGCCTACATGGGTAGACAGTGGGAATTGTCCTATCGTTTGGGTATGCGCCCTTGGATCTGTGTTGCTTACTCCGCACCAGTATCGGCGGCCTTCGCTGTCTTCTTGGTCTATCCTTTCGGACAAGGATCATTCTCTGACGGTATGCCTCTCGGTATTTCGGGTACGTTCAACTTTATGTTTGTATTCCAAGCGGAACATAATATCCTCATGCATCCATTCCACATGGCGGGTGTCGCAGGTATGTTTGGTGGTGCTTTGTTCAGTGCTATGCACGGTTCATTGGTTACATCTTCACTTATTCGTGAGACCACAGGTTTGGATTCACAAAACTATGGTTACAAGTTTGGACAAGAGGAAGAGACCTATAACATCGTTGCTGCTCATGGATACTTTGGTAGATTAATCTTCCAGTATGCAAGTTTCAACAACTCTAGAAGTCTTCACTTCTTCCTTGCATCATGGCCAGTTATCTGTGTATGGTTAACCTCTATGGGTATCTGTACAATGGCGTTTAACCTTAATGGATTTAACTTTAACCAGTCAGTCGTAGACGCATCTGGTAAGGTTGTTCCTACTTGGGGTGACGTTCTTAACAGAGCAAACCTTGGTATGGAAGTTATGCATGAAAGAAATGCTCACAACTTCCCTCTAGACCTTGCATCTGCAGAGTCTTCAGAAGTTGCGTTACTATCTGCACCATCAGTTGGTTGATAAAAACAGAACAATCTGTTATAATAAGGGGGTCATCAAGACCCTCTTTTTTTATGCATTTAATTTTACCTATTATTTGTATTGCTTTAATCTCTTTAGCAATCATATATTCTATTATAAATCGTTATGATCCACATAGTTAAAAATGAAAGATCAAAATCCAGTATCTGATGGTGAAACCAAAACAGAAAAGATGAATAGGGCGTATGATTTGTACATCGAATCTATACATAAGCCTGATACCGTTTTACGTGCTTGTGCTCATAATCAGAAATGTTTTAATGAGTTAATGGATGTGCGTCAACAGGTGTTAGAGTATGTTTATACGTTAAGATCTAATGGACTCAGCTCTTAGTTGTACATGGCCAAATAACCTTTACAGAACTTACATGAACGGAAGACTTAAAAAGACCGATATGGAAGCAAGACTCCTCAATATCAAGAAAGGTATTGATGATAAGGTTTGGTATCCTAATTGGGATAGTAAGGAAAGATGGGCAGCTCAACAAGCACTCAATAATGCTCTTGATATCCTTGATGAATTTGATTACTAATTATGACAGAAGAGACTATTAAAAAAATATGTTATACTAAAGAAGAAGTAGATGCAATGGTTGCTGCAGCTTTGGAAGAAGCAAGAGCAATTGACGAAGCATCGATGGCAGAACATAATTTTAAGGCAACTATCATTAGTATGATCCTTGGTTTCATTTGTCTTGCTTTGTTCCTTGACGGAACATTAAGACTATTAGGTATCATTCCACCCTTTATGGATATAGATATAAGTATAGTGGATAAGATTGCAGAAAAAGTTGAGACTGAAGTTATGCCTTTAGTCCAACAAGCAAAAGGATATATACCAAGGATATGATTGACACTTCTCCTAGTTCTATTAGGACGTTTGCCATTATAATCCTTGGTGTGGTATGGTTTTATCTTTTAAATGATCATCTCAGGAGTAAATGAATCCAGTAACTGACATAGTATTCTCCCTAACATGGGTCTTTCTTTTTATATGGGCTATCCGTTCAATATCTAAAGGATGGAATACAAATCTTAATAGTTCCAGTGGAATGTGGACTACTAAAGTTACTAAACCAATGCATCCAGAGATGATTGATGTAAAGCCTGGTGAAGAACTTATGGGTGTAACTTTCGATAAAAAAATTAGTTGTGATATTGATGATTACAATGAGTTACAAACTCGTATAAATGATTTGAAGGAACAACTAGAAGATGATGATGAAAACTTTAGTGGAGTAACAAAATGAGAGACCAACTAATCAAAGCACTTCTTGCACATGCACAGGGAGATATCCAAAAGCATGTTGCAAACGTTGAAGTTTATCTTACTAATCCTGCAGGTATTGGAGAACACTCTAATATTGTAGAGGCGATAGAAGAGGAATTGAATATGATTGCAAAGTATAAAGATCAGATAGATGTAATCAATAAGTACATCAAATAATTCCTGAGAGGGGTCTGTGTGGTCGCCAAATCATTCAATCTCTGTTAAACTATGGAAACCAACTGGAGAGAAGAACTCAAACACTATACAACAAGCAAGTATGAACTTGAGTTGTTGGAGAATGGGCCTAAAAGTCTATCTCAATCATGGTACATGGGTGCTTTATATCAAAGATGGAAAAAGATTAAGGGTATCAAAGATCCTGAACCACCAGACTGTCAATCAAGTATGAGTGAATTTTTTAAGAAACAAGACACCTATGGAGATTCCTAATGGAAGATGAACACTATCATGTTAATGATCTATGGGAAGACATGGATCGACTCAATTCTTTATATGAAGAACTAATGTGGGGTAACGATGATGTCCTAGAGTTTGTTCCTGATTATCAAAATGATAGAATTATCATTCGCAATATGTCCAAAGAGAGTGAGTAATGCCTGTATACAGAGACTATGAGATTAGAATCAATCTAAATGAATTGATCGAAAAAAGAATACCATGTTGTGATCTATTACATCCTGATCATTGTTTTTCAGCAGATCAGATAGCACAGATAGCACATGACATTAATATGGATTTAGATTTACATCCAGTCTATCATCAGATAGATGAACATATCATGAGGTATGTTACTGCAGCTGGAATAGACAACACAGAACACTGGGTTGAAAAAAAATTACCTGATTTGAATGATTAAATTATGAGTTACACATCACCGCCACCAATGTGGGAGAAAAATGATAGAGCATTGTACAAACAACGTGCTCAAGTTAAGTCTAAGTTTTATTATATCTTCTGGGGTCTTGCTACCGTATCAGTATTTGCTGGACAGATGTATGTTGGTTCTGGATATCGTCAGATGTCAAGATCTTTTAATCGTATTGTAGATTCTGTTGTAATAGAGCTTGAAAGATCATATGATAGACAAAAATTCTATTAAAAAAACAGTAAGAGGTTTCCCCCTTACTGTTTAAAAATTTCTTACATTTAGTTTTAGTTTAAGATTGTTTTGCAGATTTGATCCTTGTGACTATCATTGGCATTCTCTATAAGACATGCATAATAATCGTTTACTAATTGACTTTGTTCGTTTGCGTTATCTAGGGTTTGTTTGAGATGTCTTACGTTTTGATTCCAACCTGATAGTTGGTTGTGTGAGATGAGGTTATGCACGGATAATAGTCTCCATTACTAATGTGAACTCATAACAAAGGAGATTTGTTTCATCTTGTCTTCCCCTTTTCTTTACCCTATACTATATATGTTCAAACTACAACACAGTTATTATTCTCTGCAACATAAATTTAAATTTTAAACTATAATATATAATTTCAAAGTGTTTCTTTTATTATGAATTTTACCGTCTATTCAAAACAAGATTGCCCTTACTGTTCTTCAATTATTCAAATACTTATTGGTAAGGATTTAAGCTTCACGGAATATAAATTAGACGATCACTTCACTAAAGATGATTTTTATGGTGAATTTGGTGAGGGTTCTACTTTTCCACAGATAACTATGGATGGAAAAAAATTAGGTGGATGCACTGATACTGTCAAATATTTAAGAGAAGAAAGGATTATTTAAAATGTCTAAATGCATTATAGACGATCTCGATGGCATGATTGAACATGTTATCGATGATGTTTTTTCGTCACAAACATTTACTTTTAGTATGTACAACTATATTAGGGCAAATAAACTAACTGGCCCTAACATAGATGAGTTTATTAATAGTTCCACTGCCCATGAGATTGTTCAAGTGGTCAATGAGTTGGATTTATATCTTGAAGGTGGTGATGATAACACACACAAACAAGTACGTGAAGGTTACGGCCACTTAGGTAAACCTACAGCAAGAAAGATAAGAAATTATCTCGATACTATTCTTAGTGATGCTTGGAAATATAAAAATGAAAAAAGGCCAGGAAGGAGGAAGGGATCTAGAAATAGATCATAAATAAAATTAGCTGAGGTTTTATCGAATGTTAACAGAAGTTACATTGGTTGTTTATTCGGCTCTTTTTTGCATCGGTGGTGCAATTATAGGTGCTATGTTAGGATGGTTCGCTTGTCAAAGATGGGCTGATTATGTTACACTAAAGAATGCACAAATATCATCTCACCCAGAGATGTATGATCAAGAAGGAAACTTGATCAAAACCGATTTAACTGCAGTCCGTGTAGTATTGGACGACACAACTTATTATTTGGAGGATGATGATTAATCATGGCGACGACAACAAAAACTAAAAAATTACCACCCAATCCCTTATTATCTGAAGTTCTTGATGCAGTATCAAAGGCAAGATCTAAGGCAAAGAAAGTAGAATTATTAAAAGAATATGATTCTCCTGCCATTCGTGCTGTATTGATATGGAGCTATGATGAGAGTGTAAGAAGTATGTTACCTGATGGAGAAGTACCTTACAGTCCCAATGAGGCGCCAAAGGGCACAGATCACAATCAATTAACCTCAGAGTATAAGAATCTATATCACTATGTTAAAGGTGGTAACGATCCTCTTCCACCATTAAGAAGAGAGAGTATGTTCATACAACTTCTAGAGAGACTTCATGCAGAGGAAGCAGAACTTATTTGTTTGACTAAGGATAAAAAATTAAAGAACAAATATAAGTTAACTCAAGAGACTATTGCTGAGGCTTATCCAGACATTCATTGGGGTGGTAGATCGTGACCAGACCTTCACTGAGTGAAGAACAGATACTTAAGATGAAAGCCAGTAGTACAATCGTAATTTATACTGGATGTGATGAATCAGTTGCTCATGATAGGAATCTTCCCACTACCGCATATCTTATAAAATGTAAGGATGAGGATAAAGTGTGGCAAGATGTTGTTATGGGAGATGCAGTTACTATATTTGATTCTTATTGGGATGTGTTTAAGAAGAATGTTATTGAGAAAATGGATTGGACTTCGGGTACTATAAATCCAATACAATGGAATAGTAAACCTAAACCTCCAAAGAAAAGGAGGAGAAGAAAGAAACAGGAGGATGAAGAAAATGCATGAAGAAAATCTAATTAATGATCCCAAACAAGATCCTAGTAATTATTCTTTAAATAAAAAAGAATTTGGAAAAGTCTTGAAAAAATATAAGAAGATATCAAAATATATGAAGTCTTCCATGTATCAGATTGCCAAATTGAGTGGAAAACGTACCATAGTTGATGATTTACTGGATGAATTTAAAGAAAATCCAAAATTGTAACAAAAGTTACATAGGTACTTGACTATATAATATAACTGTGTTAGTATTAACACAATCGTTCACCTTGATACATTCAAGGCGCAAGTAAGCCGACTCGGAACGGAATCGTTCATCCTCTTCGGAGGACGCAAAAGCCGACTAAAGGAACGGATTAAAACCCCAACTACTTTAGGAGTAAGCCAATGGCACAAGTCACTTATCGTGGTGTCCAGTACGACACCAACGAGCGCAAGCAGTCCACATCATCTAAGTCTCAATTGACTTATCGTGGTGTTAAGTTCCAAAAAGAACTCGCTACTGCTTAATTTGATTCAAACATCAGAAAGGAAGGGCTATTGACAGCCCTTCCTTTTTTTATTATAATACTGTCCATGAACAGAGCTAAACTAAAAGTTTTAATTACTGCCTTGAAAGAGGTTGTGGATGAACTAGACTCCGAAATCTATTCGGATGTTGGTGAACATGTTCCCCAAGATTCTGTTGAATCTGATTACGATGAGGTTTTCTAAGATGGATCTTAAACTAAGAGAATATGTATTAAAAGTTCTTTTACAGGAGTTTGGAAACACACATTCAAATAAATTAATTTATGAATGTGCTGATGATTGGTGCAGTAAACAAGTTACTGCTAATGGTATCGTTAGTTATTTCAAGGCCTACTATAATAAATAATAGGTAATCATACTCTATTATATGTTTTGAAGGACAAGAAGGCAGCTAAGAAGTTATTGAAGATGGCAAAGAAACATCCAGAATGGTATACAGAAAAGGATGTTTACTATGCTAAAATGATTAAGAAAGAACTAAAACGGAATGAAAGTAACAAGGATTCAATCAACACCTGATGCGGAGAAGACGATGGCATATATTGCCAGAGTATCTAACCCATCTAATCAAGATAATGAAAAATTTGCAGGACTCTTAAAGTACTGTATTAAACATAATCATTGGTCTGTATTTGAACAGTCTTCCCTGACCTTAGAGATAGAAACTACACGTGCTATTGCTGCACAGATATTAAGACATAGATCTTTTACATTCCAAGAGTTCTCTCAAAGGTATGCTTCTACTACAGATTTGGGTAACATTCCTATACCAGAACTTCGTAAACAAGATTTGAAGAATCGTCAGAATTCTACTGATGATCTTGATGATTTTGTAACACAAAAATTACAAATGCAAATGCAAACTCTATTTGATTCTGCAACTGCATTATACAATCAGATGTTAGAGGAAGGAGTTGCAAAGGAGTGTGCTAGAATGGTACTACCACTGGCGACCCCTACAAGGATCTACATGACAGGCTCTTGCCGTTCTTGGATACATTATATTAATCTAAGGTCTGCACATGGTACACAGAAGGAACATATGCAAATTGCAGAGGCATGTAGGGAAGTATTCAATGTTGAATATCCTACAGTAGCTGAAGCTCTTGGATGGATTAAGAACCCTGTTCTTAAAGAGATAGATAGATTGAATAGTGAAATTAAAAAAACTACTGAAGATTAATCATGCCTACGTATCCTGTTAAAAATTTAAAGACTGGAGAGGAAAAAGAACTCTCCATGACCATGAAACAATATTGTGAATGGAAAGATGATAACCCTGACTGGGATAAAGATTGGTCAAAAGGAGTTGCATCTGCCCAAGAAGTTGGAGATATGAGATTCAAAGGAGAGGCAAATTCCAGTGGATGGAATGAAGTATTAGACAGGGCTTCCAAACAGCCTGGTGCCACAGTTCGTAAAAACCGAGACTACAGTTAAGTATGCCTAGGAAAAAGAAAACCATTGAACCCATCGGGGTTGGCTACACTTCCAAGCAAATGAAAAGAAAGAAACCTATCAACAATGATCTTCTAGTTGATATCACTCCTCTTACAAAAAATCAGGAGAAGTTTTTTGATGCTTACAAAGATGGAAAGAACGTCTTTGGTTATGGTTGTGCAGGAACAGGTAAGACATTCATTGCACTCTATCTTGCATTACAAGATGTTCTATCTGACACTACACCATACAAGAAAGTTTATATCTTTAGGTCATTAGTATCTACAAGAGAAATTGGTTTCTTGCCTGGTGATCATGAAGATAAGTCTTTACTATATCAGATACCATATAAGAATATGGTTAAGTATATGTTTGAGATGCCTACAGATGCAGACTTTGAAATGTTGTATGGTAATCTTAAGGCACAAGAGACTATCTCTTTCTGGTCTACATCCTTCCTCAGAGGTACTACATTTGATGATTCCATCTTGTTAATAGATGAGTGTCAGAACTTGAATTTCCATGAGTTGGATAGTATAATAACAAGAGTAGGAGATAACTCTAAAATTATTTTCTGTGGTGACGCATCACAAACAGATCTCACAAAAACTAATGAGAAGAATGGTATCTTAGACTTCATGAAGATCATGCAACAAATGGAAAACCAATTTGAAATGATTGAATTTGGAGTAGATGATATTGTTCGTTCAGGTTTAGTTAGAGATTATATTATTACTAAATTAGCTTTAGGACTCTAATGCAAAGAACTTTTCATAATTATCTTGGTGAAATTGAATTAAAGAAGAAAGAGACCACTGGATGTAGGTTGTACGAACTACCCAGTGGTCAATGGGTTCCATCCATTACGTCCGTAACTTCATTCTATAATAGAGAAAAATTTATAGCGTGGAGAAAAAAAATTGGAGACGAGAAGGCAAATAGAATAACAAAAAGAGCAACAACAAGAGGTACTGATTTCCATGAAATCGCACAAGATTACCTTGAACAAAAGGAGCTTATATGGGAGGAACACTTACCCGCTACAAAGTTCATGTTCCACCACGCAAAACCATTCCTTGATAAGATCAATAACATACATGCTATTGAGCGCACCCTGTATTCTGAGTTTTTTGGTATTGCGGGCCGTGTGGACTGTATTGGAGAGTATGATGGAGAACTTGCAGTCATTGATTTTAAAACTTCAGAATACATTAAACCAGAAGCTTGGTTAGAAAATTATTTTGTTCAAGAAACTGCATACGCATGTATGTACTACGAGATGACTGGTATTCCAGT
>Ga0163180_10002083_pt1 | contig 11222 bp, 12 predicted proteins | sample AtlANTMetagenome_2_FD_109647 | JGI IMG/M metagenome (GOLD analysis project Ga0163180, IMG submission 109647) | Marine eukaryotic phytoplankton communities from the Atlantic Ocean - Atlantic ANT 4 Metagenome | ecosystem: Environmental > Aquatic > Marine > Oceanic | place: North Atlantic Ocean...
AATGGTGGACTTTGAAACACTGAAACCCGCAGCGGCTGAATAATATTACCCCATTTCAAGGAAGATGAGCGCAGAAGCGTCAGCAGAGCATGGACACGATCATGATGACCACCATCATGACCTTCCGTTCTATAAAAAGTACATCTGGTCCACCGATCACAAGGTAATCGGCATCCAGTATGGCATCACAGCCCTGCTGTTCCTCGCCTTTGGCTTCTTCCTCATGATGGTGATGCGATGGAGCATCGCCTATCCTGAAGAACCCCTCCCGGGCTATCTCAGCTGGATCTTCAGCGAGGAGTGGAAGGCCCGCTGGTTGCAGGATGGCAGGGTTACCGGTGATACTTATAACATGTTTGGAGCCATGCACGGCACCATCATGGTGTTCCTCGGCATTGTACCCCTGGGCTTTGCCGCCTTCGGGAATTTCGTCACTCCATTGCAGATCGGGACGGTAGACATGGCCTTTCCCCGTCTCAACATGGTCAGTTACTGGCTCTACCTTGTTGGCGGTCTCACCATGTGCGCGAGTTTCTTCATGGAATCCGGGGCAGCCAAGTCGGGATGGACCAACTATTCGCCTCTCGCCAATTTCGCTGACAGTCAGATTGTCAACCAGTTCCTGGCAGGACAGACGCAGTGGCTCCTTGGAATGGTGTTCCTCATCAGTTCCTCTCTTCTTGGAGCGGTCAACTTCCTGACGACCCTGATCAACCTGCGCGCGAAGGGAATGACGTGGATGCGCATGCCCTTCTTCTGCTGGGGCATGCTGGTGACCGGGTTCCTCCTGCTCCTGGCATTCCCGCCCCTCGAGGTGGCGGCAATCATGCAGCTGATGGACCGGACGGTGGGATCCAGCTTCTTCATGCCGAGTGGGCTTTATACTTCCGGGGCCGGAGTGATCGAAGCCTCGGGCGGAGGGAGTCCACTTCTTTACCAGCACCTGTTCTGGTTCCTGGGCCACCCGGAGGTGTATGTCCTTCTCCTGCCGGCCATTGCGTGCGTGGCTGAGATTATTCCGGTCAACACGCGCAAGCCGCTCTGGGGCTACAAGCCGATGGTCTGGTCTATCGTGATCCTCGGTTTCCTGAGTTTCATCGTATGGGCCCATCACATGTATCTCACCGGCATGGGTCCGGTCATTTCGACCTGGTTCCAGACGACGACGGTACTGATCTCGGTTCCCTCTGTCATTCTCCTGACATCCATGATCGTCTCCTTATGGGGCGGTTCGATCCGCTTCAATGTTCCCATGCTCTGGGCAGTAGCATTCCTGCCCATGTTCGGGATCGGGGGCTTAACGGGGTTGCCGCTGGCCTTCAACCTCGTGGATTTGCATTTGCACGATACCTACTACGTAATCGGGCACTTCCACTACGTAGTGGCCCCCGGTATCCTCTTCGGGCTCTTTGCCGGGATTTATCACTGGTATCCCAAGATTACGGGGCGGCATATGAACACCTTCCTGGGGCATCTCCACTTCTGGCCTTCCCTCGTTTTCATGAATGTCCTGTTCTTCCCCATGCTGGTTCAGGGGATGGCCGGATTCCATCGGCGTTGGTATAACGGCGGTGATGCCTACCTTTCCAAGGCGGCGGATAGTGAGAATATCTTCGGCAATACGGTGGCGGAGTGGATCCATCTTAATCCTCTCATGACCTTCGGGGCCTTCATGCTGGCTCTGGCCCAGATTCCCTTCTTTATCAATTTCTGGGCCAGCATCTTCGTGGGGAAGAAGATCAAGAACGACAATCCCTACGATGCCACCACCCTGGAGTGGGCCACCCCGACGCCACCACCTCACGGAAACTTTACCTTCGACGTTGCAGCTTACCGTGGGCCTTACGAATACAGCCGGGAGGACCATGAAGGGGACTTCTACCCCCAGTGGGAGGAGCCCAAGAGGGATAAGCCCGCCAAGGAACCAAAGCCGGAACCCGCCCAGTAACGCCCCTCCAATTCCCGTATCATGGAGATTCCCTATACAGTCACCGCCCGGAAGGACACCGGCCTTTTCAATTCAAAGGTCGGCATCTGGCTCTTCCTCGCCTCAGAAGTGATGCTTTTCGGTGGTTTGTTCTCGGGATACGTTTTCCTGAGGATTTATGCTGACTACCCCTGGCCGGAGCGGGCTCTGCCCATTGTCCCTGGCCTGATCAATACCTTTGTCCTGATTGGATCGTCTGTCACGGTGGTCTTTGCCTGGGCGTCGCTCAAGATGCGGCAATGGAGACGTTTCCAGGTCTTCATGGGGATTACCATCGTCTGCGCGGGACTGTTCATGGTCCTCAAGGGGATTGAGTACAAGGCCAAGTGGGAGCACCAGGCCGTCCGGATGGATGATTTTGCCATCATCGAGGGGCATGCCCATTATGGTACGGTCATGGCAAATGGGGAAGTGGATCACTTCCATACCAAGAAGGAAGCGAAGAAGGCGGGAGGCGGCAAGCCGTTCAAGACCAATAAGATCCTCTTCAGGCCAGCGACTATCGATTTTTCTGTGGTAAGGGCCCATGAGCCATGGATTACCGAGATGCTTGAGCAGGCCGGAAAGAGGAAGTCCAAGCTGGTGACCAGTGGAGATGTTTTTCTCTATGGACATATCGAGGACTATGCTGGGACAGAGGGCGAACCGCTCTCGGGCAAGGACCGGTCCAAGCGGGAGACCGATATCGTCAAGGAATTCGGGAAGGCGGAAGAGAGCCTGGCCCGGAAGTTCGGGGAGAACTCCCTGTATATTCCAGCGGGAACACCCCTTGACTACGAACTGATCAAGAAGGCCCGAAAGGCCTACATCGCCGGCCGGGCCCATAATGCGGAGACGCGGACGGCGATCCTGAAGGAAAACTGGAAGAGAGTTAAGGAAAAGCTGCCCGAGCAGGAATACTGGAAACAGGCTCCCGAGGCCAAGATTGATGCGGCGACCCAGCTGAACGAGCAATTCGATGGGCAGGGGAACTGTGTCTCCGGAAGCAAGGTGGTTTCCCTGATCTCCACGCTCTCCTTCAGGATGGACCCTCCGCAACCACTTGTGATCAAGCGCAGCTGGATCAAGCGCCCGGTGAAGGCCAAGGATGGAAAGGCTGAACTCAGAGATGACACAACTCTCAGCGCTGGTGAGGAGCAGGACCAGGGCACGGGGTTGCTGGCGAGTCCGGTGGCTCTTTCAGTGGACGCTATCGATTTCCGATGGATGGCGCAGAAGGCCGAGGAAGCAGGAAAGGAGCCGATGGAGGTGATCGAGCAGAGCTGGATCTTCTCGAAGGACAACAAGCACCAGGGCGACTACAAACAGATCTGGAAGGTTCACAAGAAGCGTATTGGCGAACTGGAGCAGGAACTGGTTGAAAAATATGGCAAGGACCCGGAAGGAAAACCCAAGCGGGTGCCTACGGAAACCGACCGCTACCGGGTAACCTGGCAGGATCTCGTCCACTATGCGCGGGCCAAGCAAGATTCCCTCATGCCCGGAGACTCCGGATTTGACGATCTGCGTCCGAAGTTCTGGGACGGGTTTGCTGGTCCGAACCACAAGGACGAGGAGATTCACAAGTTGCACGCCTTTCCTGAACTGGAGGTCCCCCACCACAAGGTCTCCATGCAGTCGATGTTCACACCCAAGTGGAATACCTATTATGCGATCTACTTCACGCTGACAGGGCTGCACGGTCTTCACGTGATCGGGGGTGCAATCGTGCTGGGTTACTTTCTCTTCTTCAGCAAGGGGCTCTATCGTCGGAATCCGGAGTGGCTCGCCAACCGGGTGGAGGTCGGAGGTCTCTTCTGGCACTTTGTTGACCTGGTCTGGATCTTCCTCTTTCCGATTCTCTACCTCATGTAAAATCTCTTACCTCCATGGCTGATACACCTGAAGAAATCCAGAAGGCGCAGAAGAAGTATATCCTCATCGGTCTTATCCTCTTCGTCTTCACGGTGGTGACCGTTGCGGTTGCCACCGTGCCGTGGCTGGATTTCGGGGAACACGGCTTCGATTCGAAGGATGCCATTATCGGCCTGATCATCGCGAGCTTCAAGGCGACCCTCGTGGGCGCTATCTTCATGCACCTCAACCACGAGAAGAAAACGATCTATGGGGTGCTTGTCCTCGGGGTCCTGATGGGGATTGCTCTCCTCGGCCTGATCTGGTGGAGTTTCGAAGATCCCATTGAGTATGGCGACAGTGTGGAAGGGGATGGATTCTTCAACCCGGAGGAAACCGTTAATCAGGATTAGGAATACAGCATGTCATTGCGCGGATTTCATATTGTCTTTGTCATTGTAACGACGCTCCTCAGCCTCTTCATGGCAGGCTGGGCCTTCTTTCTTGCTCCCGTGACCGCGGGGGTGATGAAGACCCTGCTCATGGTGGTCGGGATCGCGGGTTCGATCGGGTTCCCGATTTACGGCGTCTATTTTTACCGGAAGGCCCGGAAGTTGATTCTCTGAAATACTTATTCCTGCTGTCATGTCTGTCGATACACTCAACCTTGCCTGCACGACCTGCGCGAAATCCTTTCAGGAGGGGGGCGGTGATGCCGCTGGTTGGTCGATACTTTTCCTGCTCGCCACCATTATTCCCGTCCTTGGGGCGACCGGTGTCTGTATGATCCGTATCGTGCGCCGGGAGCGGGAAGCGCTGGATCCCAAGTATGTCGAATAGAGCCAGCCCGGTTCCCGTCCTCTTTTACTCTCTTTTCTAACCAGTTATGCATTTTCTCGCTGAGACCCTTGTCGAGCTTCTGGGCATTCCGGAGAACTACGCCGAGCACGGAGGCAGCGTGGATCACCTGATTGATGTTGTTCACTGGTTCATGCTTGCGCTCTTTGTGGGCTGGACCGGGTTCTTTCTACTGGCATGCTGGAAGTTCTGGCAGCGCCGCAGTCCGAAGGCTTCCTACCATGGGGTGCAGAATCACGTGACGACGCACCTTGAGATCGGAGTGGCTATTTTCGAGGCGGTACTCCTGCTTGGATTCGCCTTCCCCCTGTGGGCGGAACGAACAGATCGATTTGAGGACATCCAGATTCAGGATCCCGTGAGGGTAAGGGTGATCGGATACCAGTTTGGATGGACCTACCACTATCCGGGAATGGATGGGAAGTTCGGGAGGATTGATCGTCACCTGGTGGAGAAGGCTGGGGATCCCTGTATAGATCCGGAAGATCCCAATGGCTGGGACGATTTTGTCTCGCCTATCCTGAAGCTTCCGGTGATGGAGCCGGCGATTCTGCAGGTCTCTTCCACGGACGTTATTCATGGATACGCCATCGTGCCGATGCGCATTCAGCAGGACGCCATCCCGGGGACGGATATTCCCATGTGGTTCCGTCCTCTCAAGGAACTGGAAACGAGTGTGGTCTGTGCCCAGTTGTGTGGAGAAGGCCACGGAGATATGGTGGGAGTGATGCAGGTGGTGAGCGAGGGAGCCTACACTTCCTGGTCCGAGGAGCAGAGTACTGCGGCCTATGGACGTAATTCCAAGAAGGCCGGGGGAGAGGACCCGGAGGTAGAAGAGGTGCCTCCTGCTCCGGCTGGTGAGCCGGAACCTGCATCAGGGGAGGCGCCAGAGTCTGCCGCCGGGTAGGTTTGACGGGGGCCAAGTCCCCCGGCCGGGTGAGCAAGGGCGCTTTAAGCCTGCTGCCGCAGGAGAATTCCGTGGAAATTTCAACTGTTCTTGAGAACAGTTAAGGTTTCTGCTGGAGGGGCATGACTATTAATGATCTTCCGGGGCAGAGGCGCCCCAGAGAAAAGATGGCCCGGGAAGGCGCCACTGCCCTTAGTGATGCTGAGTTACTTGCCATCTTTCTGCGGGTAGGGGTGAGAGGGGAAACGGCTATCGAGATCGGGGAGCGCCTCCTGAGGGACCATGGGGGGCTGGCTGCCCTGGGCGGCCTCGAGATCGCCCAATTGCGGAGGGAGCATGGTCTTGGATTGGCCAAGGCGGCGCAATTGATGGCCTCCTTTGAGCTGGGTGCAAGGGTCGCACGGGAGAGGGCCGCACTCCGGGAACTGGATTGTCCACAGGCCGCCTTTGAGGTCTTTGCTCCGCAGATAGGACATCTCCGCCATGAGTCCCTCCGGATTGCGCTGCTTGATACCCGGTTGCGGGTTACCCGCCTGATGACCCTCTCGGAAGGGAGCCTGAATGAAACGGTGGCTCACCCCCGGGATATCCTTCATCCGGTGATCCTGCACAAGTCCCACGGTTTTGTTCTTGTCCACAACCATCCTTCCGGAGATCCCTCACCCAGCCGGGCCGACCGTGATCTTACCAGCAGGATAGCCCGTGCCGCTGAACTGATCCGGGTCGAATTCCTCGATCACGTGATTATTGGCCGGGCCTCTGACCGGCATGAGGGATACTTCTCCTTCAGGGAAGAAGGGCTGCTGTGAGCGATATTCGCAGGGGAGTGAGGAGCCCTCGCGTCCTGAATTATCTGGGAATTGGCTTGTTGAGATCTGGCCGATCCAGTGGTCTCTAGTCATGCCTGAGATTCATCCCAGTGCCCAGGTCTCTCCCGACGCAAGAATTGCGGAGGATGTCACGGTGGGAGCCTTTTCAATCATTGATGGCCCGGCCGAAATCGGGGAGGGGTGTGAGATCGGGGCCCAGGTGTGGATTCATGGCGAAGTCAGCATGGGTCCTGTGAACAAGGTGGGTTATGGATCGATTATCGGGGCCGATCCCCAGGACCTGGAATTTGATTCGGATACCCGGACCAGGGTGGCTCTTGGAGAGGGGAACGTCATCCGGGAGTATGTTACTATTCACCGGGCAACCGCAGAGGAATCCGGTACGATAATAGGGGATGGGAATTTTCTCATGACCGGGGTGCACCTCGGTCATGACGTTGCCCTGGGCGACCGGAACATCCTGGCCAATAACGTCCTGCTGGCCGGATTCGTTGAAATGGGAAACCATGTAGTGGCAGGCGGTGGATGCGCCTTTCACCAGTTCATCCGGATCGGGGACTACGCCATGGTCCAAGGCTTGACAGGGGCTTCAAAGGATATCGCGCCTTTCTGCACGGTTGGCCAGTTCAACCGCCTTGCCGGGATCAATTCGATCGGGATGCGACGTGGTGGAATCGGCCCGGAAGACAGAGGTGAGATCAAGGCCGTTTACAAGCTCCTCTTCCGGGAGGGACTGGCCCTCGGTAATGCCTTGGCGGAGGCGGATGCGAGGGAGTGGGGGGTTGAGGCAACCAAACTCATCGAGTCCGTGCGGAACCCGAGTCGCAAGGGAGTGCTTACGCGGGAGGGGTAGGAACCTGTCCTCCTCGGGGCAGGGGTCCGTTGATTAGTCCTTGGCGGCCTTGGGGTCGAGGGCGTCGCGCAGCCCGTCGCCGAGAAAGTTGAAGGCGAAGAGGGTGACAGAGAAGACCACAGCAGGAAAAATCAGCATGCTGACGTTGCTCTCGAGATAGTTCGCCCCTTCCTTGATCAACACGCCCCAGGAAGAGTTCGGTGGCTCAACTCCAAGCCCGATAAAGGAGAGCGTTGCCTCGTAGAGAATGAAGCTGGGGATGGTGAGGGTGGCGTAAATGATCACCGGCCCCAGCATATTGGGAAGAATGTGACGGAAAAGGATACGGAAGTGAGAGAGCCCGAGGGAACGGGCAGCTTCGGCAAATTCTCCGCTTTTAAGCGCTGCTGTCTGGGTGCGAACGATACGTGACATGGTTAGCCATCCGAAGGCGGCGATGGCCAGGAGAAGTGGAATGATGTTGGAGAAGCGCCGGACGAAATCCTTGTCCCATCCCCACTCCGAGGTGAGGAACTTCCCAATCAGATCAACGCGGACCTCAATTAGCTCGCGGAAGAGAATGACTACGATGAGGAAGGGCATGGCGAGCAACCCGTCTACAATCCGCATCATGACGCCGTCGGCACGTCCTCCGACATAGCCGGAAATGCCGCCATAGATGATGCCGATCGATACGGTGAGGCAGGTTGCAGCGATCGCAACGAGGAGGGAAATCTGTCCGCCATCCAGAATGCGGGTGAGCATGTCCCGTCCGAGTTGGTCCGTTCCGAGCCAGTGCTGGGCGCTGGGAGGCGCAAATTCATTTCCCAAGGCAACTGCATTGGGATCCTGCGGAAGAAACCAGCGGAAGACGAAGCAGGTCAGGAAGATGAAGATGACTACCCAGAGGCCAATCATTGCCATCTTGTTCTTTCGAAGCCGGAGCCAGGCGTCCTTCCAGAGGGAGGTTCCCTTTTCAAGCGGCTCTTCTATTTCATTCTCACTCATCTGCTAGGCTTCCCGTAGTCTGGGGTTGAGGATAGTGAGGACAATGTCGACGATGAGATTGGCTATTCCCATGAGGCAGCCGTAGAAAAGAACCAGGCCCGGGAGAAGGAAGTAATCCTTGGAGGTTACGGCGGTAACGAAGTGCTGTCCCAGGCCTGGGATCTGAAAAATCGTTTCAACTACGAATGAGCCGGTAATGACCGCGGCGAAGGCGGGGCCGAGGTAGGTCACAACTGGGAGGAGTGCGGGGCGCAGAGCGTGGCGCAGGATGATGGTGTGCCCCGGAACCCCCTTGGCCCGGGCAGTCCGGATGTAGTCCTGGGAGAGCACTTCGAGCATGCCGCCTCGCGTGAGTCTGGCCACATAGGCCGCCACGGCCAGTCCGAGGGTGAGGGCTGGCAGCAGAATATCCGCAGGACGTTCCCATCCGGCGCTGCTCAACCAGGAGACATTGCGGGCGATCCAGAGTTGAAAGAGGGGGCCCAGCACAAAGGCGGGAATGCATATTCCCACCATCGCGAGAATCATCGATCCGTAGTCGATCCATCCATTGTGCCTGAGAGAGGCAATGACGCCGGAAGGGATCCCGACCATCAGGGCAATGAACATGGCTCCCAGCCCCAGTGTGAGCGATACCGGAAAAGCGCTGGTCAGGATTTCATTCACGGAGCGGCCGAAGAGACTGGTGGAGAGGCCGAAGTCCCCCTTGGTCAGCACATTACTCCACCAGCTGACGAACTGGTTGCCGAAACTTTCATTGAGGCCGAAGGCCTCGGCAACCCGCTCTCGCAGGTGGGGTTGCATGGCCTTTTCATCTGCGAAGGGATTGCCAGGGATCATGCGAATGGTCACATGGGTAAAGGAAACCAGACAGAATACCACGAGAGCGGTCTGGAGGAATCGTGAGAAAATAAAGCGCAGCATGTCAGGGAGACGGAGTTAGTTCCGTTTGAGGCTCACGTTCTTGTAGGGGTGATTGTTGAGCTGGAGAGGATGCCAGCCCTTCACCTCGGGTCGAATGAGATAGTTCGTGGTATACCAGAAGACCGGGATAATGGGCATATCGGCCAGAAAGATCTTCTCGGCATCCTGGAGGAGTTGCAATTTTTCCTCAGGCACGATCGAGTTCTCAGACTCCTTGAGCTTGGCCTCGTAGTCCTCGCTGTGCCAACCGGTGTTGTTGTTGCCGTTGTCCTTGGTCCACATGTCGAGGAAGGTGGTGGGATACAGAAAGTCTCCAATCCATCCCGCCCCGGCGAGGTCGTAGGCTCCATCATACTGGTCCTGAAGGTATGTGGTCCACTCTCGTTGCTGGATACGCACATTGATGTTGAGGTGCTCGCGCCACATCGCCATGTAGGCCTCAGCCATTCTCCTGGAAACATCGCGGTCCGTGGTAAGAAATTTAAATTCTGGCAGGCCTTCTCCATTGGGAAAGCCTGCCTCGGCGAGTAGTTGTCGACCTCTTTCAGGGTCGAAGCTGGCCCCGGGGGGCACGGTATAGCCCGCAAAGGGAGGGACCACCCCGGAGGCAGGTTTTTCATTTCCACCCCGTACGCTCTTGCAGATCTGGGCGCGATCGATTGCGCAGGCGAGGGCATGCCGGACCTTGACGTTGTCGAGATATTGCCTCCGGGTGTTGATGCGCAGGTAGCGGGTTCCGATATAGTCTTCCTGTCGTAGCATTGCAGGGACATGCTCCTTGGCGTAGGGAATCATCTCCGGCGGAAGGGTGTAGGTCATGTGCAGTTGCTCATCGAGAAACATGCGGGTTTCAGTGTATGAATTGCTGATCGGCAGGAATCGTATGCCATCGAGTTGCACCTCCCCGGCATCCCAGTAGTGGGGGTTACGCTCGACCTCGATGTAGTGCTTGATCTTCCAGTCCTTCAGTTGGAATGGCCCGTTGGAGACGATGTTGCCTGGCTTGGTCCACCCAGTGAAGGGGGTTGCAGGATCTCCTCCGGAAAATTTCAGGATGATGTGCCGGGGCACCGGGTACCAAGTGTAGTGTTTGGTGATTTCAGGGAGAAAGGGAATGGGTCCGCGGAGGGTGAGTTCCAGGGTCCGGTCGTCGATGGCCTTGGCGCCGATGGAGCCAGGGTCGGGATTCTTCTCCTTGTTGTAATCCTCGGCTCCCTTGATGAAATACAGCATGTCCGCATACTTAGAAGGGAGTCTGGGGTTGAGCATACGCTGATAGGAAAAGACGAAGTCATGAGCCGTCACGGGTTCGCCGTCGGACCACTTTGCCTTCTCGTTGAGGTAAAAAGTCCAGACCCGATAATCCTCGCTGTGCTTCCAGTCCTTGGCCACGCCCTTGTCTGCGACACCGTCTTTACTGGGATTATCCACGCAGAGTCCCTCGAAAAGAGCCCTGATGAGATTTGACTCCAGCACTCCGGAGACGAGATGAGGGTCGAGGCCCTTGGGTTCGTTGGAGTTTCCTATCACCAGGATGTTCTCCTCTGTGGCTATCGCGACGTTTGAGCGACGGTCACAGGAGAGGAGAAGCGCGCTGAAGAGAGACAGGAGGATCACTGAAAGCGCGCGCATCAGCGATACGATGCAACGGATCTCCCCGTCTTGGCAAAGCTCTTTGCGGAATTGGCTGTTTTTTTGGGGGATATTGGAAACTTGTGGGGGTGAATAGCCCGCAGGCTTGATTCGTCCCACCGGAAGGGTAGAACCGGGAAGGTTCCTGCTCCCCGAGGCCCTTTTCCATGAAGGTATATTTTCTCCGGCGTCTCCTTCTTGTGCCTGTGACGCTGCTTGGAATCACCCTTCTTGTCTTCGTCCTCATCCGGGCTGCTCCGGGCGGGCCGGTGCAGCGGGACCTGCAGCAAATGAACAATGCTGCTGCAGGTGAGCAGGGCGGGTCCTCGGGGATGAGAGAATCGGAGGGCGCGGCGATCACTCCCGTCCAGCTCTTTGAGATCGAGGAGAAGCACCGGAGGGAAAAGGGGG
>Ga0163180_10002084_pt1 | contig 11219 bp, 9 predicted proteins | sample AtlANTMetagenome_2_FD_109647 | JGI IMG/M metagenome (GOLD analysis project Ga0163180, IMG submission 109647) | Marine eukaryotic phytoplankton communities from the Atlantic Ocean - Atlantic ANT 4 Metagenome | ecosystem: Environmental > Aquatic > Marine > Oceanic | place: North Atlantic Ocean...
CGAATTTTTATTCGCCAGCGATTCCCATCGGCCTGAATCCAACCGCAACGACGACGACGAATGCTACTCAACAACAACAACAACAACAACAACAAACGGTCCAATTGCACTCGAATTTGTATGTGAAAAACTTACCCGAACGCGTGGATGAATTACAGTTAAACGCGATTTTTTCCTTACACGGGAAAGTAGAGTCATGTTGCGTGATTCGAGACGTGACAACGCAAATAAGCAGGGGCTTTGGGTTTGTGAAGTTTCAAACCTTTGCGGACGCAGTGAATGCGATTGCGAATATGAATGGGAAGGTTATGCATAAGAAGGCGATCGAGGTGAAATTTGCAAACTCGGATTCGACCGGGACGAGTCAGAACGGTTCGAGTCCACAGTTTTCGAAACAGAACGTGTTTGGGGTTAATCCAACGGCGAATATTAATATCGTTCCGGCGTCGACGGCGCAACAACCAGTGGTGAGTTTGGAAAATCTCGGGTCACCGGAGCAAGCAAATTCAATGGTGAGTAATTTGTTGAGCGCGACAGGAAATAACACAGCGAATAGTAGCATCGTGCTCGAAGCCATTGCGCAGCAGCAACAACAGTTGGTGCAACAAACAGAAATGAAACCATCGGATAATATTTACGTAAAAGGATTGCCGCCTATCATGGCGGAGAATGATTTGATACGTTTGTTTTCTAAATTTGGTACCGTCGTCGAATGTCGATTGCTACACGCTTCGATGACTACATCGGTCGGGGCGTTGATTCGATTCGCCACGGTTGATATGGCTAGCGTGGCGGTAAATGCGACGAATGGTATGACTGTGGTTGGCGCGACGACGCCTTTGACGGTACGATTTGCTGATTCGAGCTCGAAAAACAGACGAAGACAGAATAGTAATAACAACAACGGTAACAACGAGAAAACCGTCCGAAACGGCAATCAGTACAACAAAAGCGTAGAGAATAAGAACAACAAGAAAAGTAATCGGCAGTTATCATCCTCGAACAGAGGTAGCAGCAAGCATAATAAAACCAGCTATTTTTCGGCGATGTCAGTGGACGAAAATAACCACGCAGGTTTTTCGGCGGACGAAGCATCCTTGGATGGTTCCTCCTCCTCGGGAGAAGATTACGCGGCAGCGGCAGAATATCGTTTGAAGCTGAATAATTTGCCGACTTTGTGCAATGATTTATTGTTGTACCAGACGTTTGCACGGTTTGGCGCGATTAAGTGGCTGAAAACGGCTCTCGATGATGATGGGAGATGTTCGAGTGGCAGTGCCTGGGTCGCGTTTTCAAAGAGGAAGGATGCGGAAACGGCTTCCACGCATTTGCGCAACACGAAACTTGGCGAACGAATCGTTCAGATTGAGAAGACGTTCAACACTGTATAAACAAAGAAAATGTAAAGAAAAAATGTAAAGAAAGAGATCGTCTGCGAGTCACGGCGACGAACGAATTTAATAACACGAACCAAATGATACATAATATTGGTTTTACTTTATTAGGCTGAACTGATAATAGACATAATAAAATTAGCCAAGGCAGGTTGTATATAAGAACCACATTTTTGTAAGAGGTATAAAAAAAAAATTCTGGTAACATCAATAAATTCCCTCACCCTCGACTCTCCTCCAGAGATTTTCTCTTTTCGTGCGCGCTTTTTTTCCCGTTCCGCCGGTTTTTGTTGAGCGTTTCCATCGCTTTGACTAGTTTTTCTGGCGACATGTCGCCTTGAACGAATGGAATCGCTTCTTCCAATCGCATGCGAAGACGTAAGTATTTCGAATTTTGCGGTTTGATTTTTTTTCCTTTTCCGGTTTCCTCCCACTCCTCGGGTTCTTCTTCTTCCTCCTCCTCCACTTCTTCCTCCTCGTCACTTTCTGCGGTTTTATTATTGCTACGCGTTCGAGCCGCAAACGTCCCAGAGGAAGACTCGTTCGATGACGAAACCACTTCGTCGTCGCCAATAACGGTTCTAATCACGTACTCAGCACAGGCCAACTTCCTTTTCATGAGACGCACCTGTTTCCTTCTGTGTCTTCCCTCGCCTCTCCTTGCTGCTCTCGCCTCGGGAGTATCATACGCCGCGTATTTCATATATCTCCCTGGATTGACCAACTGGGGTCTTACGTGCGTCGCTTGCGTGCACTCTTGGCAACAAAACCCATCCAACTCTTCTGAACACCCTTGGCAGACTAGAAACAAGCGATTACAGTCCACGTTCGGGCAATTTCTGTGTGGTGGCGGCGCAATCTTTTGTTTGCACACGTGACATTCCAACGTGGCCGCGTTCTCGCCAAGCTCCGCCGCCGGTGTTCCTTCCGGCGTCATCGCCAATCGATTATCAAAAACAAACAAATGATTTTCCCACGCGTGTTTCTCTTCATTCCCATACTTTTCGAAATATGCCTGCACTCCTCCTTCCAACACCATCACGTTGTCGTACCCTTGTTCTTTCAATACCGTGCTGTACACGTCGCACCGAATCCCTCCGGTGCAATACATCATGATCGGTTTATCTTTTGGCATATTCGCCAATGGCCCGATTTTATCGTCCACATTCGTTTCCACCGTCTCCCGAAACGATTCTTGCACTGGTCTTTGCGCGCCTTTAAAGTGTCCCACGTCCCACTCGTATCCGTTTCTCACATCTAACAGCAGAGGATTCTCCTTATCGTTTGCATCATCATTCGCTCTATCGATCATCTCATGCCACTCTTCCGGCGACAAACTCGTACCGCGTTTCGATTTATCCGCAATTGGTAAATGTGTCGTTCCATTTTCCAGCTGCACCAACTGCGGTTTCACTCGTAACCGTAAATCTGGATGTCCATGTTCGTGATATGGGTACACTGATATCCTCATCCCGCGAAACGGTGTTCTTTTCTCCACCCATCTCGCGTACGTCTCTCCGTCCGTGCCTTTGCCACTCATTTGCGCATTCACGCCTTGTTCGTTTAAGTATATCCGTCCTCGTATTTCCAAATCGTTCTTTTCGATGAATTCTCGGTGCGCGTTGACTTCTTCCTCCGCGTTCGGTACCGACGTAAATTTGAAAAACGTCACCAGTTGGTGATTCTTCTTTTCGCCGCTCTCATCGTCCGCGGCGGCGTTCCTCTTCTTCTCCTCCTCCAATGCCTCGGTGCCCTTCGCGGCGGCTGCCGTCGCGAGTCCACACCTCCTCGCGCTGCTCCCGCGTGCGCCCATCGTCGCGGCGTTCAAAAATCCTTTCACGCCTCCTCCTCCTCCTCCTCCTCCTCCTCTTCCTCTTCCTCCTCCGTCTCGCGGAAGAAGAAGCGCTCTCTTCAGCAGGTGACCGCAGCAGCGCGCGGCGCAGCACGAGGACATCAGTCCTTTTTTATGTGTCGAATTCGACACCGTCTTCTTCTTCTCCAAAGCTCTTCTCTTTACCAAAAAAAAAATAGGGTTTAGGGTTTGCATTCTTCAAGCATCTTTTTGTCTTGTCTTCTCAGTTCAGTCGCCAGAAAAAAGGGAGGAGAAAGAAGGACGACCATCATCACCAACACCACCATTAACAACATCAACGATGGCGCCGAGCACTTCCTCGGCTTCGCCGTCGTTCGCGAAGATATTCGAACAGATTCGCGATAAGGATCGAGGTGAGAGATCTTTTTCCTTCTTCTTCTTCGACCGCGTTTTTTTCTCGAGCATCATCAATCATCATCATCCGTCGCTTTCTTTTTTTGAACTTTTTTTGACGCGACGACGAATAACGAGATGTAGCTGCGTGTCTTCGTTGCACCTCTCGAAAGCGGGGGAACCGCGAGAGGGATAGAGAAAGAACGACGACGACGAAGACGACGACGCTCAGAAGCGCGGCACCTTTCGGAACCAGGAAGCCGTCGAGCTGGGACTATATCGTTCCGGACGTTTGGGTTTCTCCTCTTTGGACGAATCTCGTGAATTTTGGATTGTAAAACATTTGACTGACAAATATGAAATGCGCGCAAACTACGACAGATTATCGATGCATGGCGGTCTCCGATTTAACGCATGAAATTCAAAAAGATACCTATAAACCACTGACGGACTCGGGTGCGGAAGATAAAATCCATGAGGTTGTATTAATCGCTTTGGTCGACATATTCAGCGATTGTCGAGAGTTGGCCATTCGAGCGTTGCCGACGCTTTTGAGGAAATCGACGAGAGAGTCGAACAAGAAGACGCTGCAGGTTTTGTGTGAGAAAATTGCGCCGACGGAGAAAACGTTTGGGCCACACGTGGATAATGAAGAGAGGAGTCGACACAAGGAGAGCGCGTCGGTGGCGTTGAAAACGATTGGGTCGGAAGCGTATTCGAAGCAGGTTTCGAAGGATTTTTGTGGGAAGTGCGTGCCATTTTTTGACCAAGTGTTGAGCGACGCGAGTAAAGCGGCTGTGCACGACGACGCGACGGAGATTTTGCAAATTTTATGCGAGACGAAAGTGGAGTATGTGGAGACGAAAGACGTCTCGTCGTTGATTCAAACGACTATATCGAAAATAGAAGACAAGGCGTACAGGCAGTCAAATAGGAAGAGATGTGCGGGGATTTTAGCATCTTTGAGTCGCGCATCGAACGCAAAAGAGTTCGCGGATGTTGTCAAGAAAACAGCGGCGAGGTGTGAGAAGGCATTAGCGGAGAAAGATGTGTTCGGGTGTGAATTAGGGGCTTTCACGCTAGGTATGATTGCCGCAAAGGATGGCAGCGGTAAACGGTTGGTGGCTGAAAGCGCCACCGGCATGAAGAAGCAGAAAGGTGGAGCGAGCGGAAGTTTGGCATCGAAGACTGTCGCTCCGATTTTGCTCAAACTTTGTAGCGCGTTGGTAGAGAAGATGGAGAATAATGAGGAAGCCGACGAGGCGTTCGCATCTATCGCTGAACAGTCACTCATGGCTTTGGAAACGATTTGTGGGCACTTTGGGGAAGTGACTTCAAAATCGGTCAAAGAGAAGCAATTGGAGGAAATTTTACAAATGGCGGTAAAATTGATGACGTACGATCCAAACTACGACGAGGAGGACGACGACGACGAGGTTCCCGCGGATGAAATGGATACGTGCCAAATCCGTACTCCAGATCGCGAAATGAAGGATGAGGATGATGAGGATGGCGACGAAGACGCGTACGACGAAGACTATTACTCGGACGAAATAGAAGATGACGATAGTTGGAAAGTTCGCAGAGCTTCTGCGAGAGTTGCGGGCGTAATTTTGTGTTCCAAGTCCGAAGCCATCCTCCAAAGACACCACGAAGTCGTGTTTAAGAAATTCTTCAAAAGAATGAAAAATGACCGCGAAGACGCCGTAAAATTAGAATGTTTTGACGCATTGACAGTAGCATTCTCTGTGTTTCCAAAGACGTGCGATAGTGGTTTGACGCGCGCGCTCGTCGAAAAAGCGCGAGACTTAGCCATTTCTCGATCGCAGAAAGAATGCGCGCTCGATAAAGAAAAGAAGACGTCTCAATCTGCAATTGCAGCGGCAACGAAACGCAAGATTGCTTCGTTGAAACTTCTCGGAAAGATTGGTCACGCGAATAGAAGAATGGCTTTTGTTGAAGCGTCGGAAATTTCGCGCTCGAGACTCGCAGACGCCATTGTGGGCGCTGCGATGAAGACACAAATGGACTCGGGCGCTTCGAGCGAGAAGGATTCCTCCGCAAGCCTGCGCCTCGAAGCCATCTCTTTTGCATCCGAAGTTCTCCGTGTGCCCACAACAGTCGAGCTCGAATCAACAAACACAGATGCGCTCGCATCAGCGGCGTGCATCGCGTTCGCGAACAAGGATATCAAGAGGCTCACAGAGGTTGTGTTTTCATGCGCGAACGACCCCTACTACAAACTCGCTGCGGAAGGTTTACGCGCGTCTGCATGTATAGTTCGCAGAGCACGTCCAAATACGAACGATGCCGTTGTAGATAAAGAAGGCTGTTCTGCTTTAGCGTCGGGTTCTCTCGACTGCGCGATATTGCGCTTGTCTCAGCAAGACGAGGACCAAGAAGTTAAAGACGCCTCGGTGAAGCTCCTCGGTGATGTCCTTACGCACTTGGGCGATTCGTTGAAGCCAAGTCAGCAAAAAGAAGCGCTCGCTTTGTTGCTGGAAAGGATGCAAGCCGAGTCGACTAAATTAGTTGCAACACGCAATGCAGCGAAAGTTGCTCGACAATCTCCCGCTCAGGTCGACCTTTCCGGAGTCGCCGGGGACTTGATTCGCGAGTTCGCCTCGTTTCTTCGCAAGAACGATCGACATTTACGCGAAGCTTCGATACACGGCGCACGAGCGCTCGTGGAGAGAAGCGAGAAGAAAATGCTGACGGATGCGGATTGTCTGGTATTTGTGAAGGATGCGGTTACCGAGCTCGGTGGTTTCGTTGAAAACGACGCGCACTTGGCTGCGATGTGCATCAACACCTTCGCAGCTATATGCGAACGGTGCGCAAAATTGAAAGAATCTTCAAAGAAAGCGACTGAATCTGAACCACTAAAAATCGCTTTGAAGTTCGTGAGCTCGAGTTTGATTCAAGGGCAAGCGTTGATGACGTTAGAAAGATACTTTGAAGCTGCAGTCGCCGCCAGGAGGGAAACATTTGATGTCATCTATGACGAGTTATCATCGATTTCCACCGCGTCGCCTAATGACATGGAAACGGACGATCATCGAGCCACGGGTTGTATGCAACAAAAAGACATCGCATCTGTTAGGTTAGAAATGAAAAACCGCGCCGCGTGCATCGCGAGTGCCACTCTAGCGGCTGGCAATAAAATCACGAAGAGCACCATCGGGACGCTCATCGAGGAAATCAGCAATAAAGACGGTAACAGACAAGTCATCTCGCTTTGGACGCTCGGTGAAATCGGGAAACGAACGAAACTCGACGATTCCAATGCCATCGATAGTACGCTGTGGATTAAACTCGAAGAAGATAACACGGACGAAGTGAAGACGGCGGCGGCTTTTGCATTGGGAAGCTGCGCTGTTGGGAATAAAGACGCTTTTTTACCCAAGATTCTCGAAACCATCAAAACCAATGAAAAAGATGTCAAGGAAATATTGAAACACGGTGCGCTGCGCGCACTTCGTGAGGTCATCATCGGCGCTGGCGATTCCTCGGAAGATGGCTTGCTTGCCGGAGGATCCTCGAGAATAGACTACACGATGTCACCGAGGAAGAAAAGAGTAAAACGAGAAGACGACGATATTCTCTTCAAGTCCACGCAACAGGCATGGGCCGTCGTCCTTGCAAAAGCTTGCGACGAAGATTTGAAAGACGACGCTGTTAAGGCAGACGTCGCGGAGGTTCTCGGTCGATTTGTTGCGAGAAACCACGCGCTCGTTAAAGAAATCGAGAAAGCTTTGAATTCAATCTTCAAGGGTGTGAAAACGCCCAAAAACGCAACAAAAGCTGCTTTATTGGTCGATGCCGTCCGTTTTGCGTTGGTATCTTTACCGAAAGATGAGCATTTCAAGTGTTCGTTAGAGTCGTTCGTCGGATTGGTAAAAGATGAGGACCATAACTGTCGTCGCGCGGCGCTGCAGCTCCTCTCGGTGATTGGGAGAAGAAATAGCTCACAAAACGACGATTTATCGCCTTTGTTAGCGAAAGTGTTACCGGACGTGCTCTCCCAGCTCCAAGTGAACGACACTTTGATCAAAGAAATCGATTTAGGACCGTTCAAACAGAAGTTCGATCATGGTTTGGAACTTCGAACGGCGGCGTACGATTTCGTCGATGTCCTCTTATCGCGACCAAAGACTGCTCTCGGATTTGCAATCCCCGAAGATGACGTCGAATCGATGGTAGACAAGATTGTCGTTGGATTAAAAGATCCAGAGAGGAGCATCCGGATGGCCGTACACGCTACTTTTGAAAAACTCTGTCAAGATTCGGTTCCGAATGGAGCGGAGTACGTCGTGAAGAATGCCGATAACGCGTGCAAACTTTTGTTGGAAACGATGTGGACTGAAGCGCCTGAAAAAGCTGTGCAACACGAAAAAGATCAAGTCGATGAGCTCGTCAAGTCGGCGTTAAAAGTCGTGAAGGCTATGGAAACCATTCCTGGGGTGGAGTCGTGCCTGAAAATCGTCGAAACGAAGAAAGAAATTGTCGACGACCCACCGTTGGCAAAGTTATGGACAGCCATGTATGACTCGCCGCCGCTCGAAATCTAAAAGAGAATGAATAAGTTCTGGAAATACAAATAGGTCTAACATAAAAACACGTCTAATAATAAACACTGCTAAAAACAAAGATATACTAAAAACAGCACGCAGGGGCATGCCTTCATATCACCGTCTCCCAGGAAATCCCGTGTCGTCTCTGTCATACAAAGATGCTTCAAAATTCATAGCGTCTTCCACTCTTTCCCCCATGTGTAACAACTTTGCCGCTCTTTCGGAAATACCAAACTGCGCCATGTGCTCTTCGACCCAATTGTCCCAGCACCATGAGGCTTCTTGGAGCTCCCAACGTAATCGCGCTCGATCGGCGGCTTCGGACATGGCGAGGAACGCGGACGTTTTCCCACCAGACGCGTCCACCTCCAACGCTAAATCGACAATCGCCTACAGTTTTACAAAGAAGGAGAAGAAGAAAGTCAGTACAACAGAGAGAGAAAGAAAAAGATGCAAGTTAAAGCTCTCTCTTCTTTTTCTCCTTTTCTCAAAATGAAACGGCTTTTTTATATGAGCGACTACGGAAATGGATGGCGCATTTTCTTTCGACATAGTTTGCGAATTCCGACATCCACAAATGCTGTTATCGTCACCGTCGCTAAAAAAGCTTTTCTTCATCGTGGTGCGAAAAGAAGAGAAAAGCAAAAAAGACATAAATTAAGAATAAACGCAAAAGAGCTTTAAGTATTACCTGCTGAATCTCCGGTAACGCGTTAATCTCCGGCGTCGGATGTAAACTCTCCAACCGTTCAATCTTCCTCTCCCTCGCCCGTTCCGCGACTTCCAACACCAAACAAAAATCGTTATCCGCTTTTTGCTTGACAAAGTTCGTCAGCGTGAAATACTCCCCGTCTTGAAACGTGTGATCTGCCGGCTCTCCTAAGTGCAATCTTTGAACCTTCTCTAAAATTGACCCGGGTTCCGCCGTCACCTCCGTATACGCCGGCTGCAACCAGTCGTCGTTGTCAAACCACCCGTCGTCCGGCCCGGAGCTAAAATCGGAACTCATGAACGGATTCGACGGCGAGGCCCACGAGTTCTCGTCGTCTTTCATTGCAGATGCCGACGCTGGTTTCATGAAATAATCGTCGTCGTCCGCGTCTTGAAAACGTTTCGACGACGACGACGCATTCGCCATATCCTCCAATTTCATCTGCGTTCTCCAGTCCAGGTTCTCGTTTGCGAGAGAGGAAGACGATGCCTTGGGATCATCATAGTCTTCATCCACGCCGTAATCGTCTTCCCACGCGTCCCCATCGTCCTCCTCGCCGCTCGTCGCTCCGACTGTTCCTCCCCTCCTTCCTTTTCCCCCTCTTCTTTCCACCGCGCGAAGACGCCATCTCGTCGGCACACACACGCGGTGGCGGCTCGACTGCACTTTTCCAATTCTCGCGTTCGTGTCTCTCGCGTCGGCGCGTCGGCTCGCGAAACCGTCAAACCGCATCATCATCGTCGTCGTCGTCATCATCGTCATCGTCATCGTGTTGTTCGCGTGCTCGCCGCGATGATGATGACGACCGTTTTTTCGACGACTTTATTTGGAACTTTCGAGGGCGGTGGTCGTCGTCGTCGTCCGTCGTGTAGGAGTGAAGAGTTCGTTTCACACAAAAAAAAATGGGCAAATTCTCATTTTTTAGGGTTTAGGGTTTAAGTGATGATTTGGGAAAAGGAAAAAAAAAAAGAGCAGAGTGTTTTGTTGAAGGACGACGACGACGACAACGAGACGCTTTTTTTTTCCGTCATCATTTTTCAATTCATCAATGGCGAAGACCACCACCAAACCCGGGTCTGCCGACGACGACGACGACCACCACCACCCGGGGGGGTCCTCCACGTTGAGAGCGGCGTCGTCGAAAGCAGCGTCGCGAGCGTTCGCGAACTTGTGCGGAGGTATGGCGCGGTTTAACGCGAAGAGGTTCGGGAACGACATGGAGAAATTTCAACGCCGTCGAAATCCGCGTGGGCATCCCGACGGCGGCGACGACGATGGCGAGGAGGAGGAGGAGGAGGAGGACGACGACGACGATGACGACGACGACGACGAAAGCAAGAGCAGGAGCAATAGCGATGGTGACGAAGAGGATGAGGAAAAGATATCGATGTTTGCGACGACGACGACGACGACGAAGAGAGATGACAAACAAGTGTCAAAGTCAAATGGATACCACCAAACGCCAGAGGAACTCGCGAACATCGCGCGAAAGAAATATAGAATTAAAGTGAAAGGAGACGACTCACGAAACGTGATACCGACACCATTGGAGAGTTTCAAAGATCTAGAAACTATGTATGGGTGTTCGGCATCTTTAGTGAGAAGGATAGAAGAGTGCAAATGGCTCGAGCCGACACCGATTCAAAGGCAAGCGATACCGATGATGTTGAAAGATGTGGAGACGTTGGCAGTGGCACCTACGGGAAGTGGGAAGACACTCGCGTTTTTGCTGCCTATTTTTATGCGACTTGGAAAAAGGAAAGATGGAGGAGTGAGAGCAATATTGTTAGCGCCGACGAAAGAGTTGGCGACGCAATCGATGCGGATTTGTACTCTGTTGAGCGATGGATTAAGGTGAGCGCTTTTTTTGGTATCGTTGGCTCTCGCGTGTGTTGTTGAAGTGAGGAAAACAGAAAGCCTGTGACGTCTTTTTTACGACCATTTAAAGGGCGTTCTGTGAGGTGCCTCTCCGCACTCTTCTAAGTGTAGAAATGTGAAGCCGAAGTTGGTGTTTGATATCCGACTAGAGGACGCTTGTGATTTCTACGAGTTGAAGAAAACGGTTGGCGCTAAAGAGTCGACAGGGAATAGCAGCTCTGATCAACAATAGCCATAACAAAAACAAAACGAAAACATTCACTCATTTTTTCCCGCTTGCTTCTCTCGCGTGCGAGTATATTGACGACATCAATTGTTATCTCTCTTTTATTTGAAACAGGGTCACGCAACTCTCCAAAGCGACCGCGGCAAACGATTTCAAGAAAGTGGATATTCTCGTCTCCACACCGTTGCGACTGGCGTCGCTTCTAATGCAAAAGAAAATTTCGACGCAC
>Ga0163180_10002085_pt1 | contig 11212 bp, 7 predicted proteins | sample AtlANTMetagenome_2_FD_109647 | JGI IMG/M metagenome (GOLD analysis project Ga0163180, IMG submission 109647) | Marine eukaryotic phytoplankton communities from the Atlantic Ocean - Atlantic ANT 4 Metagenome | ecosystem: Environmental > Aquatic > Marine > Oceanic | place: North Atlantic Ocean...
CCAGAGCGTATATTAGACGGAAAATATACAAAACTGTTAGAACTCTATATGTTAACAATGCGTATCAAATTAGAGGTTCTTCGTTTATGTCGTAATAATGCGGATTTCGTTTCGTTAATTGATAACAACCGTATAGACGGGGAAGGTTATATTTTACATTCGCAATATGGCGTTTTTAAGTTAATAGATCGTTCCGTATTTTCGCACTTTAATTTTACACTTAACTGCGTTAATCGTAGTTAACATATAGGGAATAAGTTCGCCCTTTATAATAGACACTTATTAACCCCCCAATTACATTGATTAAAATGTCAACTAATTTTGCTTATTTCCTTCTAGAAAATGCTAACAATGGCAATGAAATCCTTGCTGTCCTGGATGATATTGTAGAGGTTGAATTTACAGCACTCTAATTGTTAACAACTGTATAAAAACTGAATAACATATAAGGGGTCTAATATGACCCCTTTTTAATGTTAACAATTAAATGCTAATATGCATGATATTAAATATAAACAATTAAATCACATATTACACATGCTATATGTGCACAACTCATATGCAATATGCTCATATATGATATAAACAATATATGCCTAATATGCATATTTTAAATATAAACAATTGCCAGGTAATATTTAAATATTGTTAACATCGCAGTTGTTTAATTTGTTTTATGTTATTATTAAAAATCAACTACTACCCTAACCTACAAAGTGTTACGGAAGAGAGATATAAATTCCTTTCATTATAAAAAAATTTCCGAAAAAATTTTTAGTACTATATACCCACAGAAGAAGAAAATGGAAATCCTCACCATGCAAAAAAAATTCGACCATGAAAATACGACTGTAGAGATTGATCCAGTTTCTGGGGAATATTATACAGTTATACCTGAATGGGTCGTTCATGATATGAATTGGTACGAGGGATCCGAAATAAGTTTTGACATGGAATCCGATGAAGTTATTATCAGAGACGCAGAAGATGAATAGACCCACCTATCACATATACTTAGAGGATAGGTGCTTATTTAAAGATTTGAATGAAAGGGAGTTTGATATTATATGGGGAAGACTATATCATTCTTACTGGGACGGATTAACATATACTAAAGTAACCGAACCTGAAATGGTAGATGCATCTTATTGACATCTGCTATATAAACTGATATAATTGACGTGTAATTACAAAACGTTATGGCTAAAGGATTTACGGTAAAAGCAAAAACGCCCGTTAAAGCACAATCCAAAGAACCAGAATGGGACTTTGATAAAGCAAGGGAAATGATAAAGGGTAAAAGCATTGTATTTTGCTTACCTGGAAGAAATGTTTCATATACCTTTTTAAAGAACTTTGTACAACTGTGTTTTGACATAGTACAGAATGGAGGAAAGATACAAATATCTCAAGACTATTCATCTATGGTTAATTTTGCAAGATGCAAATGCTTAGGTGCAAACGTACTTCGTGGTCCTGATCAGAAACCTTGGGATGGTAAGTTACAATATGACTGGCAACTATGGATTGATAGTGATATTGTTTTTAATACTGAGAACTTCTATAAGTTAATTCTTATGGATCAGGATATTGCATCTGGTTGGTACTGTACAGAAGATGGAGCAACTTCATCTGTTGCACATTGGATGGATGAGGATGACTTCCGTAAGAATGGTGGAGTTATGAATCATGAAACATTAGAAACAATGTCGAAGCGTAAGAAACCATTTACAGTTGATTATGCAGGATTCGGTTGGTTGCTAATCAAGCATGGTGTATGGGAACATGAAGAGATTAAGTATCCTTGGTTTGCTCCTAAGATGCAAGTCTTTGAATCTGGTGAAGTACAGGATATGTGTGGTGAAGATGTTTCATTCTGTTTAGATGCAATTGCTGCAGGATTTGAAATATGGTGTGACCCACGTATTCGGGTAGGACATGAGAAAACACGAATTATATAATATTAAACTAAAGGGAGGAAAGGTATTATTCTCTGATCTTACTCAGATGGAATACTTCGAGCGTATGGAGGATCTGGCAATTGAATTTTATCAGACAGGTACTCCACATCCCAACGACATTGTTACTGAAACTTATCTAGAAAATGGCAACTAAATCAAACATAACCGTTGAAAAGGTTATATCCTATATTAAGGACAAATGGCAGGTATTCGGAGTAAGTGCTCTGGTTATCTTTATATTACAGATACTCTCTACAAAACTTCTTGTCTCGGTATTGTTAGGTCTTGGTGTAACTGCACTATTACCTTCGGACACCATTAAGAAGGTTACTAAGAAAGTAAAAGGTGCTGAATAATGGCAAAAGCAAAGACTGGACTATCTGGCGAAGACACGATTGAGACCACCCCGAAGAAGTCTCGTCAAGGTCGGGGCAAGCATACTAAATATGCAGCAACGTCCCGTAACTCGCCTCGTAAAAAATATAGAGGTCAAGGAAGATAAATAGTTGAAAAACTATTACTATGGCTGCCGTTTATAGACCGTTTCCTGAAAAACTAGGAGGACAATCCGCTACTTCTTTTGTAGGAAACCAAGGAGATTTATTTTACGACCCAACTACTGCCACCCTTAGAGTTTCCGATGGAAGCACTTCGGGTGGTATTGTTGTAGGTGCAAGATATAAAGGAACTGGTGCCTTTACAAACTTAGGATCATCACCTGCAGGTACTTGGACTGGTGCTGGCATTACTGTAACGTATGGAGCAGTGTCTGGATATGGTACATATCAATTCACCTTTACAATGGATCATGACTATGGTGATATTGCTAGTTACCTTGTATTAGTACAGTGTCATTATCATTCTGATGGTGCTGGTAAAGGAGATCCATTGGTGTTTAACCTTGAGAAAGTTAATGGTACTACCTTTGTTGGTACAGCATCAAATCCAACTGCTGGCACAGCAGATGATGCTAAGTTTGACCTATTCGTATTTGATGCTTGATATAGTTTTAGAGTGAAGATATAAATAAATTAAGAAAACTATTGACCTATGGCAATACAAAGGGTTTCTAGGGCATTTAAAGACATTAGTTTGTCTTTTAAACCACACCCTGTAACAAAAGACCTACCTATACTTAAAAATGAGAGGGCAATCATTAAATCAGTAAAGAATTTAGTGCAAACTATTCCTACTGAGAGGTTCTTTAACTCATTGTTGGGTTCTGAGGTACGTTCAAGTCTATTTGGATTTGTTGATTTTGGTACTGCAGAGATTATTAAGGATCAAATTGAAACAACTATTGATAACTTTGAACCTAGAGTTGAAAATGTAATATGTGAGGTTGATCCAAACCCAGATGCCAATTCATTTGAAGTTACTATAAGATTTGATATCATTGGACAAGAGTTTCCTCCACAAGAGTTTTCATTTTTACTAGAAGCAACACGATAATATGCCTTTTACTAAGTATACAAACCTAGATTTTGACCAGATAAAGGTATCCATTAAGGATTATCTTAGAGCAAACACTGAATTCAGTGATTTTGACTTTGAGGGGTCTAACTTTTCAGTACTAATTGATACATTAGCATATAATACCTACATTACAGCATTCAATGCTAACATGACTGTTAATGAGTCTTTCTTAGATTCAGCAACACTACGTGAGAATGTAGTCTCATTAGCAAGGAACATAGGGTATGTACCTCGTTCAAGGGCAGCAGCACAAGCAACAATCAGTTTTGACGTAGAAATAGGTGATATGCAGACCTCTACACTTGATTTAGAGGCAGGGTTGGTATGTGTAGGTAATGCAAATGAGTCGAATTATGTATTTTCTACCCCAGAACGTATAGTAACTACCTTAACTAAGGTAAATGATACCACTAGGATAGCAAGTTTTAAAGATATTGTTGTATATCAAGGTACATTCCTTCAAAAATCATTTGAAGTTAATGGGTCTTTAGACCAAAGGTTTATTTTAGACAACTCATTTATTGATTCTTCCACAATTGTGGTTAGAGTAAGAGAATCTGCCAATGATACATCGGAAGGAAGGGAATATCAGGTAGCAGATAACATTTTAAATGTAGATAAAGATTCAGAAATCTACTTATTGCAGGAAGTTCAGGATGAAAAATATGAATTACTGTTTGGAGATGGTTATTTTGGTAAAAAATTAGAAAATGGTAATGTAATAGACGTTTCTTACATTATTACTGACGGAAAAGAGGGTAATGGTGCTTCCAAATTCGTATTTTCTGGAAGATTTAGGGATGATAAGAGGTTAATTGAACCTCCAACCAATTCTATAGTTGTACATACGTCTCAGAATGCTGCAAATGGTTCTGATATTGAAAGTATTGACTCAATTAAGTACTTTGCACCTAGAATTTACTCTTCACAGTACCGTGCGGTGACTGCAAGGGACTATGAATCCATTATTCAGTCAATTTATCCTAATACGGAGTCTGTTGCTGTTGTTGGTGGTGAAGAATTGGATCCACCAGAGTTTGGAAACGTATTAATTAGTATAAAACCCAAAAATGGTGACTATATTTCCGATTTTGATCGTCAAAATATTCTTGCAAAACTAAAAAATTACTCTCTTTCAGGAATTAACCAAAAAATCATTGATTTGAAGGTTCTTTTTGTTGAAATTGACTCCGCAGTCTATTATAACACTGCTCAAGTTACTAATATTAATGATTTAAAGACAAGAGTTACAAATACATTGAATACTTTTAGAACTTCTAATATTAATAAGTTTGGAGGTAGATTTAAATATAGTAAATTATGTCAAATTATTGATAATGTTGATACTGCTATAACTTCTAATATTACAAGGGTAATTATTAGAAGAAATCTAAAAGCACTAGTAAATAGGGATACTCAGTATGAATTATGCTTTGGAAATCAATTCCATATTGATAAAGATGGTTTTAATATAAAAAGTACTGGATTTAGTATATCTGGTAAGGTGGGAACTTACTTCTTTACTGATGTTCCAAGAGATGAGCATACAGGAGTTATATCTGTTGTCAGGGAAGATCAAAATGAAGGTAAATATATTGTTGAAATTAAGTCTGCAGGTACGGTAGATTATGATAAAGGTGAAATATTGATCAATACTATCAATATTAGTGGTACAACTAAGATTAATAATATTATTGAGGTTCAAGCAATACCTGAATCTAATGATGTTATTGGTTTATCAGACTTATATCTTGATTTTTCCGTCTCTGATAGTGCAATAAATATGGTTAAGGATACGATTACTTCAGGCGAACAAATATCTGGTATCGGATACAAAACAACTTCTAGCTACTTAAACGGAGAACTAAAGAGGATATAACATGATACAAACGGGGTTTGAACAGAGAGTTAATATACAACAGGTAATTGACAGTCAACTTCCTGAATTTCTATTAGATGAAAGTCCAAAAAGTGCTGAATTCTTAAAACAGTACTATCTTTCACAAGAATTTCAAAGTGGTCCTACAGATCTTGCTGTAAATTTAGACCAATACTTAAAATTAAACAATTATAGTCAAGAAGTAATCCAAGGAGAGACTACACTATATGCTGGTATTGGTACAAATACTGATAGTATTAAAGTATATTCTACTAAAGGATTCCCTAATCAATATGGTTTATTTAAGATTGATGATGAAGTAATTACATATACTGGACTTACAACAAATACTTTTACTGGATGTAAGCGTGGATTTAGTGGGATTACAAGTTATAGGACAGATTTAGAGTCTGAAGAATTAGTTTTTAGTTCAACTAGTGAGCAAACTCATGCTTCACAAGCAAAAGTAACTAATTTAAGTGCATTATTTCTAAAAGAATTTTATAGAAAATTAAAATATACATATACACCTGGACTTGAGGATGTAGAATTTATAAAAGATCTTGATGTTAATAATTTTATCAAAGAATCAAGGTCTTTATATGAATCTAAAGGAACAGAAGAGTCATTTAGAATATTATTTAATGTTTTATATGGTGTAGAACCACAAGTTATTGACTTAGAGCAATATCTACCAAAACCATCTACTGCAGAATTTTTAAGAAGAGAAATTGTTGTTGCTGAGAGAGTAGGTAATACTGGAGATCCTACTAAACTAGTTGGACAAACTATCACAAAATCAACTGATAGTGCGACAAAAGCATCAGTTTCTGAAGTTGAACCATTTACTAGATCTGGAATTAGTACTTACTATAAGATGGGTCTCTTTGTTGGATTTAGTGATCGTGCTTTAATTGAAGGTACTTTTAATATTCAAGCAAAAAGTAAGGTAGTTGATCCAGTATCAACTGGTTCTTCGGTCATTACAGTTGATTCAACTATTGGATTTGGTGCTACAGGAACATTAATTTCTGATAGTAACGTTATCACATATAGTGATAAGTCAATTAACCAATTTCTTGGTTGTAAAAATGTAGTTTATCCAATTGGAATATCATCTGACATAAGAACTAATGAAATTTTCTTTGGTTATGAAGATGGTGATACTAGTAAAAAGGTAGAATTTCGTTTAACTGGTGTTCTTTCTGAATTTGAAGCAACTAGTGATATTACAAGTACTACAGAAGGTCAATACCTATATGTAAAGAATGTTGGTGAAAAAATAAAAAATCCTGAACAAAATAAGACTGTTAAGCAAATATTTGCAAATTCTTGGATTTATAATACTAGTTCTAGATTTGATGTAACAAATATCAATCAAAGTACTAGAACATTAACTTTATCAGCAGAAATTGACCCATCAAGTTTAAAGGTTGGTGATATTGTAGATATTTTAAAGAAAACTACTCAAAATGTTGCTTTTTCTGGTGCTGTAGTTGATATTATAACTCCTGGTCTTAAACAAATTGAATTAAATAATTTAGTTGGATTTGTAGTTGATCCAAAAGAAACTTATACTATTAGAAGAAGAATAAAAACTGCTACTAGTAGTGGAACACCATTATCTTATGGTCAAAATCAATTATCAGTAGATATTCAAAATGTTTATAATGAAAATGATGAAAACTTCTATGTAGGGTCAAACTCTTTACCTGCAGGTAATATAACAAAAAATACAATAAAAGAAACTATATCAACTACAACGTTGAATAGTTTACAAGGATATGATCCTGCAACTCAGCAATATTATATTATTAGTTTTCCAGTCACAAGCGTTGATTTCGTAACTGGTGATAGAATTTATTATAATCCAGAAACTACTCAATTAAAAGGACTAGATGAAGGATATTATTATGTTAAAGTTTTAGATGCACCAAATAATAATCAAATTAAATTATATCAATCAAGATCTTTAATTGAACTTGATGGTACTTTAGATCCTAAAACAGGTTCTCCTATGAATACTGCAATGGGATTTGTTGGAGATGGATCAAATAATCATAATTTTATATTAGCACATCAAAAATCAGACAAAATATTTCCACAAAAATTATTAAAAAAATTCCCACCTAAACAGAATTTAGAAAAAGGTGAAATAACTAAAACCATTCCAGGATCGACTGGAATGCTTGTTAATGGTGTAGAAGTAATAAACTATAAATCTATCGATAAAGTTTATTATGGACCGTTAGAGAAGGTTGTAGTGTATGGTAAGGGTAAGGATTATGATGTAATTAATACACCACAAGTAACTGTTGCTACTGGTCTTGGAATAACGGCACTTATACAACCAGTAATTGGTGAAGGTGTGGTTGAAGATGTATTAGTAGATCCACATGAATTTGATATACAGAATGTGGATTCAGTTAGTATTTCTGGTGGTAATGGTTCTGGAACAGAATTAAGTCCTGTTATGGGTCTTAGATATCGTGAAGTTGAATTTGATGTTCGTGAGTTATCAAAAGGTGGTGGATTAGATGTAACTCAAGATACTATTACTTTTCTTACTGATCATGGATTTAGTAATGGACAACCACTTGTATATAATTCAAGAGGTAATGAAGCAGTTGGAATTTCATCTGTTTATGGATATACTGATAATAATGCAGATGTTGATATTAAATTACAATCTAATGCATTATATTATGCTCAGTGGGTTAATAATAAAACAATTAAATTATTCCACACAACAGGAGATCAGCAGTCTGGAATTAATACTGTAGGTTTAACAACTTCTCATGCACAAGGAATTCATAAATTTAGGACAGCAAAAGCAGCTAATGTTTTAAGATCTATTAAAGTTTTGAATGGTGGTTCTGGATATACTAATAGGGAATTGAAAGTAACACCAGCAGGAATATCTACTGTTAGTAATACTATTAATTTCAAAGATCATGGATTTAATGATGGTGATAAGATTGTATATAATACAGGTGGGACATCAATTGAGGGATTGACTGTTGAGACAGGTATAACATCAACTTCACAGCATTATCAAGTATTAAAAATAGATGACAATTCCTTTAGACTTGCAGATTCTGGAATTGGTGGAACAATAACATCAAATCATACTAGAAAAAATAACGTAAATTTAGTTTCTATTGGTAGTAGTCATCATAATTTTAAATATCCTAATATTGAGGTATTAATTACCACTCAGGGCGTTGCTACTGGTGTAATTACAGCAACTCCTGTTGTGCGAGGTAAGATTACTGATGCATACTTATATGAAGAAGGAACAGGATATGGATCAACAATAATTAATTTCCATAAGAAACCTATTATTACCATTAAATCTGGTAAAGGTGCTGAATTCAAACCAATTATTGTTGATGGTAAAGTTAGTCAAGTTTTAGTTTCTGTATCTGGTAGTGGTTATACATCTCCTCCAGATTTAACTTTGGTTGGTATTGGATCTGGAATTGGTGCTAAATTTAGACCTGTTGTACAAAATGGTGAAGTATCACATGTTGTTGTGCTTAATGAAGGTAGAAATTATGATGTTAATACATCTATAGCATCAACTGCAATTGGTTTAAATGGTTTTATAGAACCTTATGTTAGAGGATTGTCTTGGAATAACAAATCAAGATTTGGTGATGAAATATTAGTCGAGAATGTTGATGGGTTAGAATATGGTTGGGTAGGATATTCTACCGCATTAGGACAAAAAGAATATGGTGATAATTTGAGAAATCATTCACCGATTGTTGGATGGGCATATGATGGCAATCCAATTTATGGTCCTGTTGGTTATTCTGATCCTGAAGATGATAGTAGTTCAAGAATAATGTTAAGTGGTTATAGTCTTCTTCCATCTAATGTTACAGATAGACCATCATTTAGTAATGGTTCTTTTGTTGAAGATTATGAATTTACCAATGCTGGTGATCTTGACAAACATAATGGTAGATATTGTAAAACACCAGAATTTCCTAATGGAACATATGCATATTTTGCATCAGTAGATTTTACAACTTTAGTATCTACATTCCCATATTTTATAGGAGATACTTATAGATCTGTTGGTATTGGACAAACAGTAGATCAAAGTTTCAATTTTAATAATTCTGATTTAGTTAGAAATACATTCCCATATAAAGTTAATGATATTTTTGCTAATAATGATTTTATTGTAGAACCTTATGAAATTACACAACAAAGAGCTGTTGTTGATTCTATAGTTAAAGGATCTATTGAAAATATTGTTGTTAATGAATTTGGTGATGGTTATGTTGTTGGTGATACTGCTAGATTTGATAATACTGGAACTAATGGTGGTGGTTTAAGTGCATTTGTTTCTAAATTAAAAGGAAAATCAATTGTTGATATAAACACTGAAGTTGAAGAATATCAGACAACAACTTTAGTTTGGGATCATTCAAATCAAGTTTCAGTACATATAGATCCAGTACATACTCTGTTAGACAAAGATAATGTTGTTATTTCAGGAGTTTCAACATATATTGCAGGATTAACTCAATCTCATGTTATAGGTGTTACTTCAGAAAGGACTTTCTTACTTGCTCCTGTACCTTCAAATTCTACAGTTGGATATGTAACAGACATTTATGTTTCTTCTATTCCTGATAGTGTTTCTGTTGGATCTACACTCAGTATTAAATCAGAAAGGGTTTCAGTTCTTGATACATTTGAGCAAAATAAAGTTATAAGAATTGTCAGAGGGGAATCTGTTGGTGCTGCATATACTGCTTCAACTGAATTAAATACAGTTCCATCATCATTTACTATCCCATTAGAAACACCATCATTTGAATCTAAATTAAACGATGTTAGATATTTCAATCCACTTCATTCTGTAGGTATTGGAACAACTACTGGTGGTACTGTAACTAAGAATTACAGAATTGGTGAAGCAAACATTCCTGTATCAATTGAAAATCAAAGCATTTATATTCCAAATCATCCATTTAAACAGAATCAAAAATTAACATTCAAAAAATATAATAGTTCTACTCAAAATATTGGTATTAGTACAGAACCAGATAGTAGTATTTTATCACTACCAGAATTGGGTGTTATACAAACAGTTTATGTAATTAATAAATCAAAAGACTTTATTGGTTTAACAACTCAGATTGGATTGACTACATCTACAAATGGATTATATTTCCGTTCATTCACTGCTAATGCTGATGATAGGGATTATAGATATTCACTAACTTCAAATTATATACAAGAAACCGCAAAAGCTGAAAAAATTACTGCTACTGTTGCAGTATCTACATCACATGGAATGCTTAATAATGATGTTATTGATTTATCAGTAAGATCAAATCAATCTGTTGGTGTTGGTACATCTACTGCAGTAAGAGTGAAATATAATTCAAGTTCTGATAAATTAATTATTGATCCAACAACTTTTGCACACACAGCATTAAATGCATCAGCAAATGAATTAACATTAACTGATCATGGTTTTAACACTGGTGATAAAGTATTCTATAATTCTACAACATCACAACCATTTGTTGGTTTAGGAACTGGTGGATATTATGTTTATAGAATAGATGATAATAAATTCCAACTATCACATACTAGATATGATACCGAACAAAATCCACCCACAATTATAACTCTCGATACTCCTAGTGCTGGAAGTACACATCAAATTTCTAAGATTAATCCACAGATTAATGTAATTAATAATAATAATTTAGTATTTGACGTTTCAGATACCTCATTATCTGGGTATAATTTTAAAATTTATTATGATAGAGAATTTAATAATGAATTAGTTTCTGTTGGTGGTACTGTTACTGATTTTGTAATATCAGATTTTGGTGGTGCTGTTGGTTGTGGTACTACATCAACA
>Ga0163180_10002087_pt1 | contig 11210 bp, 9 predicted proteins | sample AtlANTMetagenome_2_FD_109647 | JGI IMG/M metagenome (GOLD analysis project Ga0163180, IMG submission 109647) | Marine eukaryotic phytoplankton communities from the Atlantic Ocean - Atlantic ANT 4 Metagenome | ecosystem: Environmental > Aquatic > Marine > Oceanic | place: North Atlantic Ocean...
GCACTCCGTCCCAGTCATCCTCCAGTGCGTCGATGAAGACGGAGAGCGTGGAAGGATTTGTCGCATACAGGCATCCCGGATTGGAGATGGCCAAGACCCACAGACGAGTCGCCGCCGTTCCATACCGCTCAGCCAGCCGCACCATCGATGGGTGCGCGTGCACTCGGTAGGGTGCCTGAAGGGTCGAGAAGAAGGGCGGGAGGCTCCGCGACTCCGACATCATCAGCGCTGTGAGCGACTCATCCTGCTTCAATGAGCTGAAGACATACAGGCTGGTACGCCGAACGCCCAGTGCGGCATAGGCACGGCAGAAGGAGTCCATATAGACCTGCTTGACCGCCCGAACGCGTGCAGCAGTGTATGGAATCCGCTTTGGCAGACCCGATGAACCGCTGGTCGCAGCATAGGCCACATGCACCCCTGCCCGAGCCTCCAGCTGTGCCTGAAGCTGCGGACCATGCAGCATGATGGGCACGTCTGGGCCGAGTCCATAGCGTCGGTGCAGTGCTGCCTGCACGCGCCCAAAGCGCCTGAGGCGCACCCGGTGCCGAACCCGCAGTGCCCACCCAAGCGCCCGTGTGCCCAGCGCGATCAAGAGGCGAGCCAGATCGTGCAGCGTTCCCCTCACGAGATGGCTCCCCGCATCTCTTCGAGAACCTCCCCATAGGAGTCCAGCAACTGATTCGCATCCGAATCCGGCATCATGGCGGGATCCCAGGTCAGGGACATCCGAGTGTGCGCCCCCATGGTGGCGGCCACCATCCCCACCGGGTAGCGCTTGTCCAGCATCATCACCCACTCCGGATCACTCACCATGGGCAGAAGCTGCTCGGCTGCACCCAGCTTCTCCATGTGCGAGAAGACCGCGCTTCCGTAGTCGACTCCGGGCCTGTCGATGAACATACGCAGCACTGGAACCATCAGCCATGCGGGCCACTTGAACACGGCCAGGTCTTCTGGGACATTCCACTCTCCGTGGGCGCGGCTCCAGGCCACCTGCTCGCGAAACTGGCGAATCTTCTGGTCTGCAGATGGCTCCTCAAGCGGCCGTGCGTACACCCGAATGCGGCTCGAGCCATTGCCAAAACCCTCCAGCGCACGCTGGCGAATATTGACGGGGAGCCACAGCCCCATCCGACTCGCTGGCTCCCCATGGGACCGATTCCAGCGAACCAAGGTCTCCAGGAATGCCGAGGCCAAGAAGTCGTTGTAGGTGGGCCCATCCAGGCGCTGTACCGCCCGCCGGAGTGGCGCCGCCTCGACCGCAAGCGCGCGCCACCGACGTGCCGCACTCGGCTGGCCACCGGGATGCCACAGGCCCTCTGAGGCCCCGCCCCACGCATACTTGCTCAGTCGAGCCGGCTCTGGGTGGACCTTGAGCTTGGGCGGCTCCCACACAGCCACAGTGGTCACCTCAGGCAAAGCACCTGTCGCAACCAGCAGCATCTGCAGAAGCCAGAGCCCTGCGGAGATGCCATCGAACGCTGCATGATGAAAGCGAACCGCGAGACGGTTTCCCGCCGGACCAGTGACCCACATCACCCGGACAGGAGCCTCGCAGTGGACATCCAGTGGGGCATCCACAAAGGCTTCCAGCACCGCACGGCGGGCCGCCTCGTCTTCGGCATCGACGCATCGGCAGAGCTCTGCACCCTCCGACTGCCAGACCCACTCACGGCCCACCACGATCGAGCCACTCGTGGGGAAGGCATGTCGGGCGCTCTGAGCACCGCGGATGAGATCCTCAAAGCAGACGCCATCCACTGTGAGGATCACGGTGAAGTCCAGGGGCCGACGAGGACGGCTCAGCTTTGCGCTGACCAGGTCGAGGGCGGAGAGCGGATGGCGCTGCACTGAGCGGATGGCCTCAGGCTGCAGAGGAGGCCGGCTGGACCTCTGGCCGAATGTCTCGACCCAGTCGGAATCCAGCCCAGAACCCCCGTGGATTCTCCTCTACAAAGGGAAGCGCCTCGATCCAGGCCAGACGGGGGTGCTCGTGGTGGACCCGATGCATGGAGAGACCCAAGGTCAGCCAGAACATGGTCTTGCCGTAGTAGTTGTGTGACTGGTGCTCAGAAGCGCCGGTCGAGTACCCCTCATGGGTGAAGTAGGCAAAGGGATACCAGAGCAGCAGAGAGACGAGGAAGAGCGCAGGGAACAAGCCCACTGCAGCCCGACCGACTCCCACCATCTGACCAATGGCGATGTACAGAGCGAAGATGAAGACGTAGTGGATGCACCACTCGATGACATCGCGCCGCTGGATGCGTCCGCGCGCCTTCAGCCACATGATCCAGTGATGCGGAACCGAGATTGCACGGAAGGGCACCTCCCACCAGTGATTCGGCTTGACCCAGTAATCTGGATCCAGCTCCGGATCGTTGGTGTGAGCATGATGCATCAGGTGGGTCTTCCGGAAGTTCACATAGGGCACGGTGCATGGAACCAAGGCAAGGCGACCCCAGAAGAAGTTGCTCCTCTTCGATGGCCCCACCTGCCCATGGGTGCACTCGTGGGCCATGACCGTGCCAAGGAACATCAGGTAGGTCCGAAACAGGATGTCAGCGGCCCACTCCAGGGGCGTCTGCGGAATCCAGAAGTATGTGCCCAGCGCCAGGACAACAATGCCCACGGTGATGAGCCGGCTCAAGAGATAGATCGGTCGCCGGTCCTTGGACCGTTGGATACGTACGCGTTCCTGGCTCGCCATGAGACACCCCGGGTGTAGAAGGTTTCCCTACAGGGCGCACAATAATACCGAGCAAACTGCACAGTGTGTCGTTTCCGAAACACTGCTCCCTGCGCAGGCACACACCCGCGCCATACAACAACACCACAGACGCCAGCCCGTACGGTCCGGACCGGAGATCAGTCCTTCTTGGTGATCTTGGCGACCTTGCTGGCCGCTGCTGCGCCCGCATCTGCATCGAGACTGGTGAGCTTGTCTACAACCAGCTTTGCCTTGGCCGCGTCTCCCTGCCATGCGGCAGCCTCTGCCAGGAGAGAGAGGCCATCGACCATCGCCTCGGACTGCGGAAAGTTGCGCACGAGGCCCTCTGTGCGGCCCACTACCGCTCCCCAGGCCTGCCGACGCTGGTAGAACCGGGCAATCCACAGCTCCTTCATCGCTAGGCGTTCACGGCACTCAGCGAGCTTGCCCTCCACCTCTTCCCGGTACTTGCTGTCCGGAAAGCGGCTGGTGAAGGCCGACCAGGCATTCACCGCCTGGCGAGTCCAGGTCTGGTCGCGCCCAGAAGCCTTGGGTGCCTTCATGTACATGCTCATGCCCACGCGAAAGACCACATAGTCGAGGTCGGGGTGCCGAGGGTGCATACGGGCAAAGTCTTCATAGGCCAGGCGGGCTTGATCCCACTCCGCCTTCTTGAAGTACACATCGCCGATAGCCAGCTCTGCGCGCACGGCATGCGGATCATCGCGGTGGTAGTTCCGCACTCGATTGAACTGCTCGAGCGCACGCACATACTGGCCGCGGTTCATGTACTTGAGTCCAAGCTCGTACTGCTGACTCACCGTCTGGCGTTCCCGTGCACCCATGTGGGCACACCCGGAAAGCACAACAAGGAGGAACAGCACGCGCATTGGGTCTCTCAACGTTTGGGGCTTGGCTTGCAGCGAAGCGTGCCTAACCGATGAGGCAGGCTGTGCACCCGCCCAGACCGTATTACGCCAAAGGAACGCAACCCACCGAGCGGAGCACATATGTCTCAGTCCGAAGGCCTCAACGAGACCCACATTCCCATTTCGTTCACCCAATTTGTGGTCTCCTTGGTCCAGTCGACCATGGTTCACCTGGGCGAGGCACCCAACCCGGACACCGGTACCAAGAACCTCAACCTCAACCTTGCACGGGACACGATCGATGTCCTGACCATGCTCAAGGAAAAGACAGAAGGAAACCGGACCGAAGACGAGACGAGGATGCTCAACACCCTGCTGCATGAGATCCGCACAAAGTTCTTGACTGCGTCTGGCAGCTACCGTCGCTGACCAATCTGGCCGCTGTAGGCGTTGACAGTCCCTCAAACCGAACATACTGTTCGTTTCGCACGGGACGCCAACGCACCTGAGCAGTCCCACTCTTCAAATGTATGGATGGAGGTATCCAATGACACGCTACGCTCTGATCGCCGCTGGACTTACAATGTTCAGCTGTGGCGACTCCGGTAAGGATGGATCTGACGACACAGGAGGCTCCGGTGGCGGCGACGGCGGATGCCAAGTGGAGAATGTAGCCGTGGTTTACCCGGCCTCCGATGGTGCCACGGACTTCTACTACAGAGGTGCGGTCGAGTTCGCGCTGGACGTCACCGATAGCAGTGCAGCCATCACCCTTGCCTCCAAGGCCGGCGATGCCATCGCCGGAGTCTCTGCAGTCAACCCTGAGACCGGAGCCGTCAGCTTCCAGCCCGACGCCTCACTCAGCCCAAGCACCGACTACCTGGCGACCCTCACCTATTGCGCCGGCGATGTCACAGTCGGCTTCCGCACCAGTGACCTGGGAGCGTCGCTCGAGCAAGGTGCAGCCGGCCTGGTGGACCGCACCTACGTGGTGAATCTGGGCGATGCAAACTTCGTCGAGCCTGCCGGAGTCGGCTCGCTCATTGGTCAGTTCCTCACCCAGAACATCCTGCTAGGCGTGGTCTCTGCCGACGACAGCAGCATGGTGATGCGCGGTGCGGTGTCGATCGAGGAGACCACCGACCAAGACTACTGCAACCCGAGCATTGAGTTCCCCGAAGAGGCGGACTTCAGCGAGGCTCCCTACTTCCAGATCGGTCCCGAGGACACCGCGCTTTCCGCGGCCGGCTTCGAGATCAAGATCAACCAGCTTCGCGTCAGCGGCGACTTTGCTCCGGACTACAGCTACTTCGGTGGCGGTATCCTGCAGGGTGATATCGATGCCCGCGACCTGGTGGACATCCTCGTGGACCAGGGCATCATCTCCGACGATGACCCCTCCGCAGTCTGTGAGCTCATCGCTCCGTTCGGCGTGGTCTGCGGCGCATGCCAGGACGGCCTGGACTACTGCTTGTCCATCTACGTGAACCAGATTGAGGCCATGGAAGATGCAGGCAACGTGCTCGTTCAGATCGACGAGTGTGACCCGACTCTCTGCGAAGAGCAGGGCGGCACCTGCGAAGACGAAGAAGGGTAAGCCTCTTCATTCCAAGACATCGGGCTCGCCTCACCAGGCGGGCCCGTTTTCTTTTCAGGGGTGGACGATCCCCACCGCATCCAACACGGCCTGAAAGTCCTTGGGGACCGTGCTCTCATTCTCGATTCGACCGGCCTCCACCGGATGCTCAAAGCCCAAGAGTCGGGCATGAAGCAGCTGGTGATCGAGCGCTGACAGGGCATCCCGCAGCGGCGGCGGCGCATGCATTCGGGGCTTGTATAGCGGGCGCTGGTACACCGGATCGCCCACAAGAGGATGCCCGAGCTCCGACATGTGGACCCGAATCTGATGGGTCCTCCCCGTCTCCAGCCGGCACTCCACCAAGGTGACATTGCCCATGCCACTGGGCACCTTGAAGTTGGCCCTGCCAAGCACCCGCCAGTGGGTCACGGCGCGCTTTCCACCCTTGACCACTGCAAAGCGAATGCGATCCCGGGGATGACGCGCCAATGGCTGGTCGATCGTGCCAGCCTCCTCTTGGACGTACCCCCAGACCAGTGCCAGATAGCGCCGGTCAACACTGTGCTCAGAGAACTGTGCCGCGAGATGCTCCAGCGCCGCTTGAGTCTTGGCGACCACAATGACACCGCTGGTGCCCTTGTCTAGGCGATGCACAATGCCCGGCCGCTCTGGATGCCCCGGGAGACCCGTCAGTCGCCCCAGGATGGCATTGCACAGCGTTCCGTCCGGATTGCCACGGCCCGGGTGCACCACCAGTCCAGCTTGCTTGTTCACCACGATGACAGATGCATCCTCGTAGAGCACTTCCAAGTCAATGTCCTGCTCAACCAACCGGGTGACTGGTGGATCCGGGATGCGCACATCGAAGCACTCTCCAGCCGCGACACTCCGACTCGGCCGAACCACGGCACCACTCAATGTGACGCGCTCCTCCTTGAACAAGGCCGTCACCTTGCTGCGTGAGATTCCAAGCTCAGCCGCGAGCCACTTATCAAGACGATCCGCGCTTTCTGCGGCGGTCAGCTGCTGGGGATTCTCAGCCACGATGATGTGAGAACAGTCCCATGTAGCCGTCCACCAGCTCTTGCTCGGACAGCTCAAGTGCGCGCGCAATCTCCTTGACGTAGCCACGTACAAAGGTGGCCGCTGGGAGACTATCGAAGTCATTGCTCTCAATGGCATGCAGGTACCGCTGCGAGATCCGAGTCTCCGCAGCGAGATCCTCAAGCTGCATACGCCTCAGCTCACGAACAGCGTGAATAAAGCGGCCATCGGGTCCGAACCGCGCCATGATGGCGGGGATGTCATCCAGCGAGGGTGGCGCCGGTGGAGCGACCTGCTCCGTTGCCTCCATCTCCTCCTGGACCACCGGTGTGGGCGGAGGGGTCACCTGAGAGATCGGTGGCGGCGGTGGAATGGGCTCACGTGCGGCCTGAACCACAGGCTCTGCTGGGGCTGGAGCTGGAGCTGGAGCTGGAGCTGGAGCTGGAGCTTTCGGGGATGCAGGCGGCGGGGCCGCCTTGACCTTCGGCGCGGGTCGCGCCACCCAGCGTCTGGGCTTGGGCGCATCGGGGAACGGGTTGCCGACATCCAGTGAGGTGGATGTCCTCAGGACATCCACAGCGGCAACGGCCAAGGGATCCACCAAGGACGTTCGTGCCGCCTCCCACAGCCCCTGCGCATCCTCGGGCATGCCCTCGACACAGGCCCGACGGTAGGCGTCATAGCGCTGCCTTCGCACCGGGTCGGAGAGCACCTGCATGGCCTCTCGAAGGGTGCGCTCCTGGCCCTCTAAGATGGACACATCCGCACCCTGCTTTCGCGCACCGCGCAGCCGCCGGACCAGCTCCGCCAAGCGAGTGTGGTACGCCGTGGCGATGTCGTCGCCGCTGGCGGCGCCATCTACTCCGAGAATCTCATAGAAGCCTTGTGACATCAGCGCCCGTCGATCATGCGGTTCAAGGCTTTCTTCACCTGTTCCTCGTCGCCCGGCAACAGGGTTCGGGGGTCAACGACCACCGCATCCCGAGACACTCGCACCACGATTGGGGGATTCTCCTGCCTAAGAGCCGCACTTCGGGCCTCTGGATTGCCTCCAGGAATTACCACTACAGATGTCGGTAGCGCCTCGCCAGGTAGGGCGCCGCCCCCCGAATAGCCGATGTCCTCCTGCACCACCGCGCCCGGAATATCTGCCGCGATTCGCTTGGCCACCAGCCCACACTCCTCGGGGGTCATCGCCAGCATGGAGCGGACAGGAATTTCATTGGCGCGTCCCTCCCGCATCATCCTCAAGGTGGTCTCAAGCGCAGCGAGCGTCATCTTGTCCAAGCGCACAGCGCGGTAGATGGGGTGCTTTCTCAGCGCAGCAACCGCCTCGGCTTGCCCGACGATGATTCCCGCCTGCGGCCCTCCCAAGAGCTTGTCGCAGGAGAAACAGACAAGGTCAACGCCGCACGCCACAGCACGGGCGACCGCATCTTCCGCTGCCGGATCAGCTGCATGTCCAGCCACCTTCAGGCCCGGACCGAGGAGCCCACTTCCCAGGTCTTCGACCACGGGGATGCCGCGGGCCTTGCCCAGTGCAACCAAGGCCGCACGGTCTGGGCGCTCAATGAAACCCACCTGCTTGAAATTGGAGGGATGCACTCGAAGGATCAAGGCCGTCTGATCGGTAATTGCCGCCTCATAATCCGAAGCCCTGGTTCGATTGGTGGTGCCCACCTCCACCAGCTTTGCTCCGCCAGCGCTGACGATGTCAGGCACCCGAAAGCTCCCCCCGATCTCCACCAGCTCACCTCGGCTCACCAGAACCTCACGGCCAGCGGCCAGCGCGGTGAGCACCATCATCACTGCGGCCGCCGTGTTGTTGACAGCGACCGCAGCCTCAGCGCCGCTCAGTGCGATGGCGTGCTCCATCACACCCGACAGACGGCCCCCGCGCTTGCCATCGTCGAGGGTCATCTCGAGGTTGGCGTAGCCCCGCGCCACATCCGCCGCCGCACGGACGGCTTCCTCCGCCATTGGTGCACGGCCCAGGTTTGTGTGAATCACGATCCCGGTGGCATTGATCACCCGACGAAGCGCTCCCTTTCGGAGGAGGGCCGCCCGATGCGCCGCACGACCCGCCATGTCCTCTGGAAGCGCACCTCCTGCGAGCATCGCCACCCGGGCCTCATCGACCACCATGCGTGCCGCGCGCACCGCTAGCGCATGCGGAAGTGCCTCCAGTCGAGAGTCGACGAGCAGGCTCGAGATGCTGGGCAGGTCGGAGAGTGACATGAGAACCATTATCCCTTCATCACAGGATCCGCGTCTGGGGAATAGACTGAAGAAGTGAACACGCTCATCTACATGCTGGCGGCACTCCTCTGCAGCAGCTTTGCGCTCCGGGCATGGACCGCAGACAGGCGAGACCCCGTCCGCAAGGCGTTCATGGTCCTCGGAGGCTTGATGGGCGTCTATTACGGCGCATTTACGCTGTACCTGCTTCCTGGCATTCAGATCTTCGACTACATTCACTCAGCGGTCGGCGCCTTCCTTCCCGCCGCAGCGCTCGGTTTTTTTGATCAGCTCCTCCGAAAGGACGGAACGCGGCGCACCTCGTCATCCGGCAAGCTGTGGGCCCTGACGCCACTGGCCGTGATCGCCTTTGTGGTGTTCCAGTTCTCGCTGTTCAAGGAAGTTCCTAGAGCCAGCCTCGCAGAAGTACTTCTCGCTGTCTTCACCTTTGGTGGCTTCGCCGTCACCCTCCGTCAGATCTGGAGCGTTCGACGCAAGACAGAGGACAGCATCGAGCGAGCACGCCTTGGATACCTGCTGGGGCTGATGGCCGCGGCTGTTCTCTTCAGCGGGCTCGAGACCCTGTTCAGGAACCTCGGCGAGGTCACAGACACGACCACCCTGGGCGTGATCTCGCGCTCCATGGTGCTCCAGGGGGATCTGCCCCCTCTGGGTGCCGTGTGCGCCACACTGTTCTGCTATGTGCTGTACCAAGTCGTGGAGCACTATCGGCTCCTCGACCTGTATGAGATTGTTGCTCGCCTCTTCACCTTGGGAGCAGCCGCTCTGGTCCTTGTGGTGATGGATGGTGTCACGGTCATCTGGGTGGGCAGCTTCTCGGAGTACACCGCACAAGCCACCTTCCAGCTCTTCTTGGCCTCCGTCCTCTTCCTCGGCCTGTACGACCCGCTCCGAAAGCGCCTCGAGGCGATCGCAGGAGAGTGGTTCAACCGACAAGGCCGAAGACTGGAGCTCACCCTCAGCGAGATCGATCGGAGCGTGCCCAAGGTCATCTCCCTGAGCAGCCTCGACACCCAATTCATCGGTCGACTACACAGCTCGGGTCGAGCCCCCCAGGTCAGCCTCTACCTTTGGAACCAAGAGCAGGGACTGTACGAGCTCACTCTTCAGCGAGGACAGCCCGACAAGCCGCTGATGCGCACCGTTGCACAGAAGCCTTTCACCGATGGGCTCCAGGCCAACGGTGCACCCTATGTTCGCGCGGACCTCGAGCTACGAGGAAAGCGACGGCTGCCTGGACAGGAAGACGCCAATGCCCGTCTGCGGACAATGGATACAATGGCAACCGACCTCACGCTGCCTGTGATCTCCGGCGACCTTGTGGTTGGCTGGCTCAACCTTCGAGATGAGTCCTGGAGCGATGGCTACTCCTCCGAAGAGGTCCGACGCCTGACCGAGACCGTCCATCGCCTCGCCGTCGTGCTGGAGAACATCTACAGCTTTGAGCAACTCAAAGAACAAACCCGCCTAGCAGCTCTGGGAACCATGGCGGCCGGCCTGGCTCACGAGATTCGAAACCCACTGGCGGGAATCAAAGGAGCCGCACAGTACCTGGAGGGTGATGCGCGCCCATCCGAGGTCCCCGCCTTCCTCAAGGTCATCGTGGATGAGACGGACCGACTCAACACGGTCGTCAGCCAGTTCCTGGCATATGCCCGGCCCTTTCAGATCCATGCCGAGGCATCCGACACCAACGCACTCGTTCGCCAAGTCGTGGACTTGGTCCGCGCAGAGGGGGTCGCAGAAGACATCGAACTCACAGTCGAGCTGGCGCCAGGGCTTCCACCCATCCGGCTCGACCCCGACAAGCTGCGACAGATCATGCTCAACCTCATCAAGAACGCCCTGCAGGCGGTCAGCGTGGGCGGGTCGGTCGTCGTGAGGACTGGACTGGGCACACTCACCGCGCCCCCAAACCGAGGCAAGCCCTCCTTTGTCGCGACCGTCCAAGACACCGGTGAGGGAATCGCCCCCGAGCACCTGGAGAAGCTCTTCATTCCCTTCTTCACAACCAAGCGAGCAGGAACCGGTCTCGGGCTCGCCATTTGTCGCCGTCTGGTCGAAGCCCACGGCGGAGAGATCGCTGTTCAGTCGACCCTGGGAGAGGGCAGCAAGTTCACGGTTCGGCTCCCGATCGATGTGCCGAATCTTGACCCGGATCAGACGCTCAGCTGACCCCCCGGAGCCACCCACCCGCCCGGACCTCAAGACCCCAGCGCCATCGCTTGGGCAGCGGTGACACAAGGGTCTCCAGCAAGGAGAGGAGGGCTTCCGTCCGCGCCTCCTTGCGAAGGGCCTCCTCGGAGACCTCTCCCCCAAGAATGGATGCGCTGGCCAGCTCACCGGCCTTCTCCAGCAGCTGCTCGGGAGCCATAAAGGTGACCACTTCCGGGCCCAGCACCTGCTCAAAGCAGCGAACAGCCCGAGGCACGTGGTAGCCCGCGGTAATCACGAGCAGGCGACTCCATCGATTCTCGATGAAGCGTTCCTGAGCCCCCAGCGCTTCCTCCATAGTGGACCGCGTAAACTCATCGAGGACCATCGCGGAGTCCGGCACGCCATGCCGCCGAAGCTCCGCAGCCACCATCGCGGACCCGGCCTCGGCCTGCCCCCGCAGGCGTCCCTCCAGCGCCATGATCCGAGGCACGCCAGCGGTCCATGCTACTGCAGCAGCTGCGGCGCGGGCCCGCAGTTCTGCACGGCCTCGCTCGGGATCTCTCCGGAGTTCTTTGCCAAGCACCATGACGGC
>Ga0163180_10002089_pt1 | contig 11201 bp, 15 predicted proteins | sample AtlANTMetagenome_2_FD_109647 | JGI IMG/M metagenome (GOLD analysis project Ga0163180, IMG submission 109647) | Marine eukaryotic phytoplankton communities from the Atlantic Ocean - Atlantic ANT 4 Metagenome | ecosystem: Environmental > Aquatic > Marine > Oceanic | place: North Atlantic Ocean...
AGCAGGTACATTAGGATTGTCCTTACTATTACAACATGGGTCGAGGTCAATCGTACCAAAGAACTTAACAACATCTCCTACAAAATCAGTAGGAGTGTTCCATTTATCAGTACGATTACCAGTAGTTGATGTTAATGCTTGTAATGCAGTTGTCATGGTCTTAGTTGATATCTCTCAACAAATGTATCATAATCAATAACTTGAACATCAGGACAATTCATAAACTTATTAAATGCACCATTTATATAAGAATCGGCATGTTGCCATCCTTTACCAGCAAGTACAATTAAAGCACTTACATATCTACCAGAATTAACAGCATCCTGTAAGCACATAATTTCGTATGGTATTTTCTCCTCTGCTGTTCCAGCAACATCTTGATATTTTAATGATACTAATTCTTGCTCTTCTGTACCATCCCAATCTGAAACAACTAAGTCTACATTATGATTACCACCAGTAGGTCGTAAACCAATAGTTACTTGTTCATCTACATTGTAACCTTTTTTAGATAACAAATACTCAATAAAATACTCAAAGTATTTGCCTGTTTTATCTGTTCTTCGTGATGCGTGAGTCGCCATGATAATAACAAAAAAAGCTAGCGGATGTTAGTTCTTTCTTCGGTAGCGAACCGAGAGGCACATCCATCTCCTCGTTAATGGTGAGCGAAAACAAAACTGAGGGACGGTTGCATTACCCCAACGGTCATGTGACTGCTTCTAAGTCAGTCTAGTCGGGAACTCGTTTGTTTTCGCTCCTCTATTATAATAGATTTCGTTGCCTTGTGTCAACTAGGTGGACAGTTTACTCACTGCCATATCCTAAATGCAATTTCTGTATCATACCCTCAAGTTGATACCTCACCTCCTGATATGCTTCAGCAGTTAGTATCTTCTCTTTCTTTGCTTTAACTTCCAACTCTTTAATATATGATAAGAAAGCATCTTTTAACAGTTGCTTCTCTCTATCATTTAATAGTATGCACTCAGGCAATTCGATGTCCATCGTTAATACTCCCTTTTATCTGCATAATAATCACCCAATGCACCACTCATTAGAGTTTCACTAATTTCACCGTTAGGTGTACTAATAGTTGGTTCAACGTGATTATTCTTTTTACCAAATGCTAATGGTGGAGTATGTGGATTAGACATATTCCCCACCATTTCAATTACTTGCTCCCTTATCTCAAGCAATTCGTGATAACACTTTTGATTGTGAGCACATCCTCTTAATCTATCATCAGGTTTATGTAAAGACTCTAACATAAGAGTCTTACCACGTTCCCACTTGTCTTGTTTAGTTTCAGTCATTAACTCTGAGTTGTATATTCTATTTCTACTCCATCAAATGAAGCATCATCATACTCTAAGTCGTCATCATCATAAAATGATTCAGGTATCAAACCAGGCGATTGGTCTGATACATCAACTCCTGGTATTTTATTCTTGTCTAAGTCCATCGTTCTTCCTCATAATGAGATTTGGTTTTAGTTTTTGATTTGGAGTTATCCTCCCCTCTATACTCAGACCTATTTGTACCTCGTTGTCTCTTATCCCTTAGTGATTTGCCTGGAGAGGAGTATCCTCTTTCTGAACCACCACGCCTATAAGTTTTACCCATAGTTCTTTAAGATATTCAAATTTGTGGACTACATTTTATATATCTAATTATCCTCCTCATTTGCTTTCTGTTTTAATTCGGCAAGTACCCTTGGATTATTGAAATCAAAAACCGTAGGTTCTTCTTCGAGTTCATCATAGGGTGTAAATGCTTTAACAAGTTTTAACTCATCATAAACAAATCCTGTACCCCTAAGAAAATCGTCAACATTGTCAACTACCTCATCAATATAATTTGAATCGAATGATTTAGTTGTAGTTACTCCATTACTATCAATGGATTGTAAATAAAATGAGGGCATCTTTCTGCTCTAATACTTCGCCAGTATAGCAGATTAATGCCCTCTTTGTCTACCTCTATGCCAGTTTAATTTTTGGTTATCTTGATATATCCATTTCCTTGATAACCACCACCATCTGTTCCTGAGTTACCACCTTGTGTATTCTGTTGAGAAGTTCCTGTATTGTAGGAGCCTCCACCACCTCCACATACACCGTATGATGACCAGTTACCAGAAGTACATCCTCCAGTCCATCCTCCACCAGCACCAGAAGTTGTTAAGTCACCACCTCCACCACCACCGAATCCTCCTCGGTTATTTTGTCCAGAACTTGTATAACAATAATCTCCTCTAGCACCTTGCAATCCATTTGTATAACTCTGTGCTTGTGTCTCTCCTCCACAATGACCTGAACCTGTTGCTCCATTAGTATTATATCCAGCACCAGCAGTTCCAACATTAGGTCCACAACAGTATCCACCATTTCCAGGAGATGGTTGACTAGGTTGACAATAGCAACCGTACCTACCTCCATATTCTCCTGACCTTCCTTGAGCATGAGATGTTGGTCTACCACAACTCCATCCATAGTTACCACCCATAGAACCACCGCCACCTCCAGCAATAAGAATTGGTTGTCCACTGGTAGCATTTTTAACGAATGAACCTCCTCCACCACCACAATCATTATAATGAGGTGAATAGTATTGGTTACCACCAACACCAACAACCATTTCTAATTGAGTTCCTTTAGTTAAAGTAAAATCACCTTTAATCTTAGCACCCCAAATATCATATTGACCACCATTATAATCTCTACCACCTCTTGCTCCACATGCTTCAATAGTATAGGTTGCATCTTCTGGTACTGTCCACTTCTGATATCCTGTAGATGCTCCTTGAACAAAATGAGTACCATCATTCCATACTTCACCAGAATATGTTGAAGTTATTTGTGACCATGAAGGACCATCTCTCTCACCTCTACTTACAATAGATTTAAAAGTAAAGTTTGTAAATTCAAATAAGTAGTTTCCTTCTCCTTGTCCAAATGGTGTTATCCATCCCGCTTCAGTTTCTTCATCATTATCTCCAGGTTCTCCAGGATCCCAGTACACTTCGATTGAATTTGTATCTATATTCCATCCTATCCTACCATTAATTAATCCACTGGTAGGTTTTGTTGATTCATCCCATGTAGGAAGAATATCCATTGCTCTACCTACTGGTGTCCAAGAACTACCACTCCAAACTACCAGTTGTTCTAATGTAGAATCGTATATACAACAACCAGCATCTCCAGCACCCAAAGTTGTAGGTCTTTGAGCAGTCGTAAAAACAGGAAATCCTATACCACCTGCACCAGTAACAGTACCTGTTGCAGATAAGTTAATAGAATTTACTTGAGAAGCACTAAATTGTCCCATGACTTGATACTAATCCTTTTTTATATTTATCATTGATTACCTGTACCTGTAGCTGGAAATGCTCTACCAGGTCCCCATATAATTCTAACAGCACCAGTTCCACCTACCCAACCACCTGAGTCATTAGCACCAGCACCACCACCATAATTACCACCTGGAGTTGATTGGTCACCTGAGCAAGAACCTGTACCATTACTACCTCCAGATCCTCCATATCCACCACCACAATTATTAGAACTAGACCCACCACTAGAACCTTCACCCATTATACCTACTCCTCCTCCACCACCACCATAGTTTTCTCCACCATTAGTCCATCCACCTCCTCCACCACCGCCAGCACCTGAGTTTCCAGAGTTACCACCTGCATATTGTCCACAGTGTCCACCATTTCCACCATTTCCTGTATATCCTCCTGCACCACCTCCACCACATGATGATCCAGTATCACTTAAACTACTTCTGTTACCATCTCCTCCATTTCCTCCATTTCCTCCACCTGTTGTGCCAGTTGCAGTAGCAGAAGCACCATATCCTCCACCTTTACCACCGTAACCTGGTCTGTTAGCAGAACCGTTTTCATCTCGACCAGTTCCACCTCCACCTTGACCATAGACAGTATTAGCGTCTATAAAGTATGAAGTTCCACCATTATATCCATAACTATTCGTATTTGTTTGTGCTTGACCACCAGACCCAACGACTACAGTATATTGCTGACCTGGTGTCACTGGGATACCATTTGCCCATCCGAGACCACCGCCTCCACCTGCACCTCGTTCATCCCTAGTAGAACCTCCTCCACCACCAACACATACTACTGAAACATCATACACATTCTCAGGGCATGTCCACTGAGTTTGACCACCAGAAGTATATTGCTCTTGACCAGTAGCAGTTGTTTCACCTCCACCAGCAGCACCATCACCTCCTACTGGGGGTTGTAATATCATAAACCAATCAGTACCATCATATACTTCTATACCTAACTTAGTTTCATTAATTCTTATCATCCCTTTAGTAGGAGATGTTGGTCTATCATCAGTAGTACCAGAAGGTAAACAAATTTGTCCACCAAAAGGAACTTCTAATTTACCATAAACATTAAGATGTGCAGTGGAACCCATCTGAATTTTCTTATGAGTCTGCTCTGAACCTTTTAATTTGTTAAGACGAACAATGCTCATGTTGATTCCTCTTCCTCTTTTTGTTTATTAGCAAGATCATTTGCTTTATTTGCTTCAACTAATGCCCTTTCTGCTTCTGCTTTAGCATCTGCTGCCAAGGTTAGTTCTTTCTCTTTATTTTTAAGTACATTACCAGCAAGTACAAGTTTTGCTTCTTTCTGAACATTTAATCCAGTAAGATGTGGTGGTAATGAAGCAGAATCAATATTATCAACATCTTCAGGTTTTGACTGTGCTATTATCTCAGTAACTTGCATTATCAAATGCTGTTTATGTTGTATTTTTTGTGATTTCTGCTCTTCTAATACGTTGATTTGAGAATCAGTTTCTGCAATCAGTTCTTGTAATTGTTTAATAGTCTTCATCGTAAATAAACCAACCTCAAGTTATTTATATCTACCACTTCCCAATAGGACACTTAGAGTCGTAAAACTTACTTTTAGTCTTCATCAAACAATGACATTTTAAACATAAAAAATTGACCTTATCATAACTATCACAGTTATTACATAACGCCAATCTTTCATTCTGCATTTCAGGTCGTACAAATGGTATAGGATCATTATAATTTGTCCATATCTGACCATCTGCCCATGTTACAGGTCTATCAGTGTACCAATGCCTCATATCCCTTGCTTTCACTGGTTCATTTCTAGGTGGTGGTAATTTGGAAACATCAATACCATCAAACAACGTTGACCTTGGTGAAGGTGCTTGATCTTCATGCATTATTTCTTAGTTATCTTAATATATCCGTTACCTTGATATTGTCCACCAGTTGTACTTGAGTTACCACCTTGTGTATTCTGTGCGTTCTGTCCTGAATTGTAGGAACCTCCTCCACCACCGCATACACCATACGATGACCAGTTACCAGAAGTACATCCTCCAGTCCATCCACCAGCACCACCAGGAGATGTGAGGTTTCCACCTCCTCCTCCACCAAATCCACCTCTATTACCTTGACCAGAACCTGTATAACAATGGTCACCAGTTCCACCATTTAATCCATTAGTCCAACTTCTACCATAAGAACTGTTCATATTACAATGACTTGAACCCTCGGTTCCATTTGTTTGGTAACCACCGCCTCCAGCACCAGTATTAGGACCACATCTATATCCACCATTTCCAGGAGATGGTTGTGAAGGTTGGCAATAGCAACCATAACGTCCACCATATTCACCAGATCTTCCTTGAGCATGTGATGTTGGTCTACCGCATGACCATCCATAGTTACCACCCATAGAACCACCGCCACCTCCAGCGATAATTAAATGAGTATTTGAAGTAGCGTTCTTAACGAATGAACCACCTCCTCCACCTGCCTCATTATAATGAGATGAATAGTATTGGTTACCACCAACACCAACAACCATTTCCAACTCATCACCTTGAGTTAAAGTGAAATCACCCTTAATCTTAGCACCCCAGAAGTCATACTGACCACCATTATAATCTCTACCACCTCTTGCTCCACCACATTCTATTTCATAAGTACCATCTTCAGGTACTGTCCACTTTTGATATCCTGTTTGTGTACCTTGCTTGAAATGTGTACCATCATTCCAAGGTTGTCCAGAGTATTCTGACTGCATCTGAGAGAATGAAGGACCATCCTTCTCACCTCTACCTACTATAGACTTAAACGTAAAACTATTAAAATCAAATAATGGACCAGCAGCACCACCAGCAGCATTAGAACCAAAGGTAACCCAATCCGAACCATTAAATATTTCTGCTTGTGAAGTATCTGTATTAAAACCAAACTGTGCAACTGAAGGAGATGATGGACGGGTTTCTGTTGTCCATGTTCGCATATTACCAGCACCCAAACTTAACCAAGACGTACCTTTCCAGACCTCGACATCAGTTCCAGTTGTATTGTATATAACCGTTCCTGGTGTAGAACTAGAAGGTTTACCAGAATCAGCATAATTTGGTGCTTTCAAAGCAGTACCAGCAGAGACAATTCCTGTCGCTGTTACATCCTGCCCATTAATGGTGTCTACGTTTAGGGTACTCATTCTTCAGTTTGCTCCTTTATACTGTTATTTATAATTTAATATTGCATCTGCTGACCACTTGTGGTCATATTTTCTGCGTATGCTGCATCATATTCAGAAGTTTTATTTACATTAGTGCTAGGAAATGATCTATCACCACCACCAATTTGACCCCAGATAATTCTTACCACTCCATGACCACCCATACCTTGAGAATCACCTGAGTTTGCACCTCCAGCACCTCCACCTGGAAATCCTCCATCAGCACATGTATAACTTGAGTTACCATTATATGATGGATGGTATCTATTGTATCCAGAACCAGAACCAGCAAACGTACTGTTATTAGATCTATTAGAATATCCTCTTAATCCAGTATTATGTGCTGTAGAACCTCCCTTACCACAGAAATGCGTTTCATTATTAGGATATGAGTTCTGACTAGTATTTGCTCTCTGACCATTACTTCCTTGACCGTAGATGCCTACACCTCCACCTCCACCGACATAATAGTTAGAACTACCATTGGCAGCACAACCTCCACCACCTCCACCTGCTTGTCCATCTTGTCCACTACATCCACTATATTGGGGATTACTTACTCTACCAGAATTACTTTGTCCACCACCATTATATCCTCCAGCACCTCCACCTCCTTGTCTACATCCACTATAGTGTGATGAACGTCCACCATTTCCTCCACCATCGCCATTACTATTATAACCACCAGGAATATTATGACATTGACTACTATAGTTTCCTTTACCACCTGTTCCACCACCAGCATAAGCATGGGTTTGACCAGAAATTTGAACATAACTATCTCTTCCATCAGGTCCATAATTACCCCAACCTTGTGCCATTCCACCACCACCAACAAAAACACTTACCGTATCACCAGGAGCAACTGTAAGGTCATTACTATAGGATAATGAACCTCCTCCACCACCTGCACCATCGTGGTTTGATTCACCTCCACCACCTCCACCAACAGAGATTACTGCTATTTTCTCAACACCAGCAGGAACTTCCCAAGCATATGTAGCGGTACTATTTGGTCCAGTAGCATGAAACAATGCTTCACCAGGACCAGTAGCACCACCAGCACCAGCACCAAAAGGATTATCTGGATCTGATACCACATCACCCTGAATACTTATAGAACCTGGAGTTTTTGTTGCAACATCAGGAGTAACAGCATTAAGACCCAACATTAATAGTTCAACAGTTGATGGTGTTGCACCTTGAGAAGTTGTTGTTAATGCGTTAATAGGTACAGTAAGTGATGTTGAAGGATATAATGACCCTTTAACTATACGAACATTTGATACCCTACCTTTATACCAATTTCCAGCACCACCAATACGCAATCTATCCCCAAAATCATTTTGGGCAGAATAACCAAATGCGTTATATGCTACACTTGCACCATCTATAAACATCCTCCAATCACTACCAGAACCACCAGTATTATTATTGTAAGCACAAATTGCTACATGATGCCATTCACCATCACCTAATGTTGACCAAGCACCACTCGCTCGTAAATGAATACCTGCACCTGAATTATATGACCAAACAAGATCATTATTCTCTCTCTTTATATCAACTTTGGTGATATTTGTAGAATTCTCAGTAAATCTAAGTATACTAGCATTATTATCTGTTGTTGAATCATCTTTCATCCAGAATTCTATTGTCCACAAAATATTGCTTGACGATAACCAACCATTTGTAGGACCAACTATCAATAAACTATCAGAATTACCATCAAAAAGTGCAGAATATGCTACTGCTTCTCCTGAAGTTTGACCTGCTCTTTCAGTAAATTCACCGTAAGGATACCACTGATATCCATCAAAATACTCTACACCAATTTCACTTCCTTCGGCATTATTATCAGTATTCCACCTCATATATCCTGAATTTGGACTAGAGGGTCTTTGTGCTGTATTACCAGTTGGTAATTGTAAAGCACCACTATTCTTTGATAAATCTAAAGTACCTTTAACATTCAATGTATGTCCAGCACTAAGACTTACTTGATTAATAGTAGCACCTATACCTCCAATTTCATTTACTGTTAGATCACTCATGCTACTGCTTCTGTTTTATGTATTTATATCACCACTTCCCAATAGGACACTTCATTCCAGGTATCCTTATTTTTGCTTCCATTAGACATCCACATTGTTGACATTGATGACCAACCTTAAGATGTCGATATATTATAGGAAACTCTTTAAAATGTTCACAGTCTTCGCAAATAGACCAACGTTGTTTTATAGTATCTTGAAATTTCATCAATCATTAATTAATATAAAGATAAGCATTAGGAGTGTGTGAATAAAATCCAGGTCCACTATTTACACTACCATCAGTTTTATATCGTAGTGTTAAACTATTAGATGCTGTTGCAGAAGAACTAAAGTTCTGCATCCTAATTTCATAGGGTTGGTGTTGACTTGAAGTTCCACTTCCTCTAATGTCTGGCCATTGAGGAGTAAAACTACTACCAAACATGTACTCATACAAATATGGATCACAACATGATTCACTTTGTCCATTAATACCTGTTATTGAAATCATCTCACCTGAAAAAATATGTCCAAATTTTTGAAAGTTTTGTTGAACAGTGCTTGATACACTTCTACCATAAGTATATCCACCATAATAACCATTCCCTGGCCACCATGTTCCACTAATAGTACCTAAACTCCCAAGATTGAGTGCAGTAACAGTTCCATTTTTTGATTGATATGTCTCAGGAGTAACTAATTCTTGTCCACCTTGAGAAGTTTGTACTAAAATTGGTGTTCCTGGCATTGCTAAAGTTTGCCATTGTGCTTTATTAGCAATAACTGGGGGTGGCTCTTCCTCTTCTGCTCCACCTGCACCACCACCTGCACCACCAGCAGTTCCTGGATTTATATAATCCCATCCACCTTTTCCTGGACCTTTCCAATACTCTAGTTGTCCTGTCCATGTATTCATCCATGTTGAACCATACTTAGGATTAGTAGGTTTCTCATTATCAGGACCACCTGGCATAGGTAAGTATGATTGATTCTGTAATCTTAAATCGCCATGCACCTCTATAGTAGAATCTGAATCAAGTTCTACCTCAAAATCTGGTGATAAACCTTGTATATTAGCGACATTAATCTTACCAGGCATTTAGATAACACTCCATGCTGCATTAGATTCAATGGTAACCGTATATCCATTACCAATAGTCACAGGACCACAAGTAAACCCATTAGTATATTTGACATCATTATTTGCAGTTGGACCTATTGTTAAGTTCTCTGCTATTGTTGGACCATTAGTCCTAATAATACTATCATCTCCTATAGAAGGACCACCACCTGCAACTGGAACCCATCCAGCAGTACCATCTCCAATATCATTAACATATATCTCTGCATTATCTACATCACTGTTATATCTCATAGTACCAGCAACAATACCAACAGGTCTCTGTGCTGTAGTACCAACAGGTAGTTTGAATACACTATTGGTATTCATAAATGATAACGTTGTTAAAATTGCTTCTGTTGTAGTGGAAATCTGGTTTCCACTCATCCTTGAAATTGCCATAAATTTCCTCCCCTACTACTTTTATATAGGTAGTTCTAAAATGTGAACAGTGTCTGTTGTTAATGGTGCATCACCAGTGTTAAACACAATGTTAATACCATTAGCATCAACACCATAATTAGTACCTGCTATTTGAGCAACACCATTTAAGAATACAGCAACAGAACTTGCTGTATGTTTAATACCCCCACCATAAGCAGTGAGAGCAAACGTTAATGTTGTACCATCGCCTGTATATGATCGTGTAATGTACTTATCGGATGCAACACCACCTCTACCAGTAACAACTATATCACCATCAATTCTTACAGAACCAGTACATCTAATTCTATAGTCTGATTGAGGGTTTTCACCAATACCAATATTTTTAACACCAGCGAAATCACCAATTTCAATTTGTCCTGTATCAGTTATACCAAATTCCTTCCATGCTTGACTATAGTATATCCATCCAAGTGATTGACCTGGAGTCCAATTAATATTATAAACTAAGTCACCATCAGAAGGTGTATCATAGTCAGTAATATTACTAAAGTCTGGTAATCCATTAGCTAATGCTGGTGCTAGTAGAGTCTGCTTAATAACTGTACCATCTTGGTTAAAGTAAGATAACTTCTTAGATTGTAAGTTCTTAGTAGATGTAACTAGACCTTGGAATGTAACAGGACCAGCGAATATAGATTCTAACTGGTTAGATGCTCCACCAATTACAGTTATTTTATCTGTTAATACCAACTCAGAGAATGTCTCAATAGTTGTATTCTCTTCACCAATAACATTCAACTGTGCAATATCTTCGTTTGTTATCTGACCTGTAACTGGGTTAATAACTTGGTTACCAATGAATAGGTCACCATTAGAGTTAAGTCCAGAGTAGAAAGCAACACCTGCTTCTTCCTTAATAGACTGAGAGAACTTAACCTGTTCAGCAGATAGTGTCTCAACCTGTGTCTGAGGGAACGCAGTTGAGTAGTTACCTGGACCAAAACCAAGGTATTCAAACGTATGGTTACCTGATCTTAGAATTGAGTGTCGTCTAAACTCTACGTTAATAGGTGCTACCGTACCATCATTA
>Ga0163180_10002094_pt1 | contig 11184 bp, 9 predicted proteins | sample AtlANTMetagenome_2_FD_109647 | JGI IMG/M metagenome (GOLD analysis project Ga0163180, IMG submission 109647) | Marine eukaryotic phytoplankton communities from the Atlantic Ocean - Atlantic ANT 4 Metagenome | ecosystem: Environmental > Aquatic > Marine > Oceanic | place: North Atlantic Ocean...
CAGACGCCGACGCCGACGCCGACGCAGACGCCGATGCCGATGCCGACGCAGACGCCGATGCCGATGCCGACGCCGATGTCTCTGTCGAAACCGTCCACATGGTATGGAACGGAATCTTCGTGGATGGTGAACCGGTGACCGCTTCAACCATCATCGATTCCGAAGAATTCACCTACGCCCACAATATGTACTTTTTGTTCAGAAACGGTGACGGAGACAATGTCTGTGTGGTCCGAGGCGACCTCACCGACGTGATGACCACCATCACGCTCGATGATTGGACCGGCTTTACTGGCCTGGCCTATACCTACGAGCCTACCGACGTCACCTGGGAGACCGATGAAGTGCCTGGCGGATGCGCTGCGGCCGATGAGGCATTCGGCACAGAGATCGTCGATCTGCTCACGGGATCCCGGTTTAGTTACGGCTACGGACCCATGAACGATTCCGAATTTGAGGCCATCTTTTCCGATGCCGTCACAAGTGCTGGATACGACTACCTGGCGGAGTTTGCCGGTGAAATCACGATTGGTTGGCTTGAACACAGCCTGACCGGAGAGTTGACGCTCGATGCCCTCAACTTTGGACGAGTCTTCGAAATCGGTGCGGACGATGTCCCCCTATCCGACGAAGAGGGCCTTCTGATCCCCATCGAGGATGCGGGATACGCGAGCGAATCGTCACCGCCTACTGGCTATTACTACACATGGCCCTTCCTAGGCTGGATGCCATCGGGCGGCTAAATCTCTGGACTTGAAGGTAATCATGCAAAAAATCCTACTCATACTATCGATGGTCGTAACCGCCAGTTGTGGCGAAAAATCGGATGACGGCGGTAGTGATGGCTGGTACGACAACGAAGAGTGGGGTCAGAGTGCTTGTGATGAGCTCGCCGAAAAGGTCTGCGCCTGTGAGGCTGTAGCTGACCAATGCGAAACCTTTCGGACTTACGCCTCGGATAACGCTGGAGACCCAGAGGCAGAAGAATACTGCGAACAGCAAATAGAGTTCTTGGCTGATGAGCCGACCTGTTGATGGGCGCTGATGCGGACGGGAATCCCGCGGCCGCTAGTGAAGTGACCAGTTACGACTACACCGGCCAGGACATCTCTGCTAGTTGCAACGAAATGGGCGAAATGCACTCCACCTACTAAGAACAGCGACCGCCAAGGACCGGAAAACCACCCGAAGTCCCCATTACCACCGGACTAACCCACCGATGGTTCCCGTGGGCACGAACCGGACCTTGACCATCCAAAAGGGGGCCCTCCTCGTGTAGTATCGCCGGACACGAGGAACGGAACCGTGCAAAAAACCCTACTGATTCTATCGATGGTCGTAACCGCCAGTTGTGGCGAAAAATCGGATGACGGCGGTAGTGATGGCTGGTACGACGACGAAGAGTGGGGCCAAAGTGCTTGTAACGAATGGGCCGATCTTGCCTGTGGATGTGAGGATTTAACAGACACTCACTGCCACACGATCAGAGCCTATGCTGAAGACAATGCAGGGAAGCCCGAGGCCGAAGAATACTGCGAAGAGGAAATAGAACGTATGCTTGCTGCGGTTGACTGCGACGGCGATGCCCAAGACGACGGTTGGGGTCCGAAAGCATGTGACGAACTGGCCGATCTTATCTGTGAATGTGACAACGATGCCATAGCCGTAGAATGCGAAACCTTCAGAGCCTATGCTGAACACAACGCAAGCGATCCCACTGCCCAAGAAAGCTGCGAAGAGCAAATGGGCGCCGTTCTCGAAGCCTGTCCATAAAAATAGCGACCACGACGGACCGGCAAACCATCGAGAGTCCTCATGCCATCGGACGGAACCGCGATGGAGCCCGTGGGTCCCTATCAGACATTAGCGACTCACAAAGTATCCACTCTTCGTGTATTATCCCGGACATTAGGAGCTGAATCATGGGAAAAATCTTTCTTTTTGTGGCGATGAGCGTGGCCGCCGGTTGTGGCTCGAAATCAGATGACGAGAGCAATGACGACTCGAGCTATGAAGCGGAAGATACCGACGCAGACGCAGACGCAGATGCAGATGCAGATGCAGACGCGGATGCAGATGCAGATGCAGATGCAGATGCAGATGCAGATGCAGATGCAGATGCAGATGCAGATGATACGGGCCATACCCATGACGACGCCGACGCAGACGCAGACGCAGATGCTGACGCCGACGCCGACGCCGACGCCGATGCCGACGCGGACGCTGACGCCGATACAGACGCCGATGCCGACGCCGATGCCGATGCCGATGCCGACGCAGATGCCGACGCGGACACCATCCCCGATGTCCCCGACCTTGATGTGACCAATATTGGGTGGATGTTTTACGGCGTTTGGGACGAAGCGGAGGGCTCACTCGACCCCTACGTGGTTCCCGAAGAAATCGCATCCGATGGCGAAGCTTTCGTCGCTTCTGCTTGGATTAAATTCCTGTTGGTGAGCTCAGATTATTTTACCGCCACAACGGAAGACGGGCGGGAGGCAAGCAAATGCGAGATCACTGCTCGGTTCGCCAGCGAGGTCACGGCTGAAGGTGAGATCGACACCGACGTTCCGACCTACGACATGGAGGCTTACCTATACGACTTTACCTCTGCTTCAGAGGACTTCTCCTACCTTGGGGATGGCTCAGTTTGGCAAGCCTACGAGGGCGGTATTGTGTTGCTGTACAGCTACATGACCGACAGTTGCTACGGCGTGGATGAAGACACCCTGAACATGTTCCAGGGTACGCACTTTGGCCTCGGGTTTGGGCCGCTCACTGCCAGTTTGGAAAGCGCGTATTCAGTTGCCGATTGGTGGGACGCTGACACTGAAGCATCGTTCGGTACCGCGTACACCGCCTACAACTATCCGAGTGAAGATGAGGCGACCGGCTATACCTTTCATGGATTGGACTGGGCGACAGCGCAATTCTTCGAGATCGACGACAGCGTTTGCGCTGAACGGGAACTCGATGAAGAAGGTACGACAGAGGAAGTCTGTGGTGGCCTCGTGCTCAACGATGACGACGAGTTGGAGCAAGCCAACTTGACTGAAGATATCGGCTCCCGTCGGGGCATGATCATCGCCCAATCATACATCTACTCTAGTATTGCAGGGTTCGATTCGAGCCTGTTGGGCGAAGGCTTCGATTGGCTGTACGAGGACTAAGCAAAGAGTCGCTCTATTTCTCAGATTAAGCCGTGAAACTTCGGTCATAAACAACCGATAGCGACGCTATGGCAGGCCGTTATCTGCATCCATCTTGTAGTGGGTATAAGCGCGGCCTCATGACCCCCAACCGGCGTCACAATGGATCGGCTGTGTGACAGATGTGTTTCACAGGTGACAGTCGCGATTTTTTCCTATATCTACCATTTAGTCGATATGGAGTTCTTACGTATGTCCCACTGGTCCCGGCGTTCATTTCTTTCTTCTGCGGTCAAGGGAATTCCTGCGGCCACCCTCGTTCAGGCCGGGTGTGCCCCATCCAAAACGGACTCCGCCGGGCGCACCGGGTCAATGCCCGACTTGATGGACACGGGGTCACCGACCGTCGAAGAGGATGAGGAACTCGATACCGGTGAAGCCTGGCCGGAAGATACCGATGAACCCGATGAAACTGAACCCGAAGAAACCGAACCGGACTCCACCCTTGCGGATACCGGACCCGATCTCCCCAATCGGTGGCCTTCATCGCTGACCCAAGGCGTCCAGAGCGACTTGGATGTGAACCTCAAGGTGCTGAGTGGAACGCTCCCCAGCGACATGACAGGCCACGCGTTCACGACCTACCCCCACCCCAAAAATGATGGAAACCCGCAGTTCATTGGGGATGGAATGGCGATTCGTCTCGACTTCGCCTCAGACCAGATTCGGCTGTTTCGCCAAACCGTACGCACACCGTGCTTCTATGCGGACCAAGCGACCATCGGGACAGACGATGCGTTCAACGTCTCCGGCATGGCGCGGTTTTCGCAGTCCTTAGGAATTCGAAACTCCCTCAACACCAACCCCATGGTGATGGATGACCGTCTGTTCTTTGCGTACGACGGCGGGCGACCCTGGGAAATCAATACCGAAACCCTCAAGCCCATCACCCCTGTGGGTTCATTTGATGAATGGATGAGCATCGTCCCGACATGGATCAGCTGGCTCCGCCCATGGCCATTCCCTGTCGTTCTGACATCCGCCCACCCCGTGCATGAACCGCGCACAGGCGAAATGTTTACGGTCAATTTCGGTATGAACGCCATCGTCCTTCAACCCTTCACCCGCGTGATGCGTTGGTCTGGAGATGGCGAACTGGAATCCTGGAACCTCATCGACCAAAATGGCGACAACGTGGAGATCGTTCAGTCCGCCCACCAAGTCGCCGTCACCGAGGACTTTGTGGTCATCGTCGACGTGGCACTGCGGATGGAAATGGAAGACATGCTGGGCTTCGAAACAGCCAAGGCTCAGATTCCCGATGCGACTGTCTGGGTCGTGCCACGTGACGCTATGGTTTCGGGCGCTGAAAATGTCTACTGCAAGCGCATCATCGTCCCCCGTGAGGCCACCCACTTCCTGGTGGACTACCTCAACCCCGACGGAAAAATCACCCTCTACATTTCGCACAACTGCGCGACGGACCCCTCCGAGTTCCTTCAAAGCGACGACATCAATGCCGTCACTTCCGGTCCCGTCCGACCCGATATGGTCGGTTTTTATGCCAGTGGAACCGATAGCTGCGGCTTGGGTCGATACGTCATCGACGTGGCCTCTGAGTCTCTGGTCGAATCCGACCTGCTCTTCGATGACGAGGTCATGATGAGCACCGCCGCCCTATATACCCATAAGGGCATGGATGTACGCGATGTGTACGAGAACGTGTACTGGTTGAGCCTGGGGTACAGCGAAGAGCTTCGACTGAGTCACATCGAAGACTTGTACGCCGATTACCCATATCGACGCACCGAGTTGTCCGACCTTCCGACGGAAACCCAGCCCGGGTCCATCTTCCGGGTGTATCAGCCCACGTTGGAAATCGAAGACCGATACATCTTTCCCGATGGTCGAGTCCCCATCTCGCCTCAATTCGTGCCTCGAGAAGGCTCTGAAAACGACACCGATGGTTACCTGGTGGTGTGGGTCTGCAGTGACGACACGGAAACCGAAAACTCATCCGGCGACGAACTGTGGATTTTTGATGCAGCCAACCTGAATCAAGGGCCGGTAGCGCGCATGGGGCACCCCGACCTGGACATCCCCTTCACGCTTCACACGGCATGGATGCCCAGCATCGGCCCCCGTACGGCGACCTACCAAGTCCACCTTCGTGAGGACATTGGAGACGCGGTGTCTCGGCAGAGTGCCACCATCCGCTCCATATTCGAAAATGAGGTCTACCCCCACTTCGAATAGCGGGTCGTCGCCGCCCTTAGCCCCATGGGCACGGGCACATTACACACAATGCCTGACCAGGCTGATTTCCGCTTCTGAGGAGGGCACATGCGCCTTTTACTGATTTCTACCGCACTGATCCCTTTAGCCATCGGATGTGGCGACACATCGCTCTCCAAGACCGACACCTTGAACTGCGGAGAGGGCACTCACGAGGAAGACGGGGACTGCGTACCGGATGAAACAGAGGCCGATGCGGACGCCGACGCCGACGCTGACGCCGATGCCGATACCGACGCCGACGCAGACGCCGACACTGATGCCGATGCCGACGCCGACTCAGACGCTGACTCAGACGCCGATGCAGACGCCGACGCAGACTCAGACGCCGACGCAGACTCAGACGCTGACTCAGACGCAGACTCAGACGCAGACTCAGACGCTGACTCAGACGCTGACTCAGACGCAGACGCTGACTCAGATGCCGACGCCGACGCAGACGCAGACGACCCGATTACCGATTACGATGGCGATGGATTTGCTGAGTCAGAAGACTGCGACGATACAGATGCCACGATCTACCCAGGAGCGCCCGACACCTGGTACGACGGAATCGACTCCGACTGCGGAGGAGACGACGACTACGACGCGGATGGAGACGGCTACGCATCCGACGACTACACCGGCGATGATTGCGACGATTCCGATAGCACCGTCTATCCCGGGGCAACCGATTCCTGGTACGACGGAATCGACTCTGACTGCGGAGGAGACGACGACTACGACGCGGACGGAGACGGCTACGCATCCTCCAGCTACACAGGGGATGACTGCGACGATTCCGATAGCACCGTCTATCCAGGGGCAACCGATACCTGGTACGACGGAATCGACTCCGACTGCGGGGGGGAAGACGACTTCGACGCCGATGGTGATGGATATGCATCCGATGACCACGGCGGCACCGACTACGATGATTCTGACCCCAGTGTGCACACGGCGCCTGTTGGCCCGATTGAGTATTATTACTGGACAGGTTCATCCCAGTCTTACACCGTTCCTGCTGGGGTGTTCTCCGTCACGGTCAACGCATGGGGAGCCGGTGGTGGCGCTGGAACCAATTCGAGCGCCTATGCCAACTACGGTGGTGGTGGTGCCTTTGTTGAAACCACCGTTGCTGTCACTCCCGGCGATGTCCTGACTGTTCGACCCGGCCAAGGTGGACCCACACCCGGCGGCGGTGGCGGTGCATCGATCGTGCAATGGTCCGATGCCTCCTACGTCTTGATCGCAGCCGCTGGTGGCGGCGGCGGCTCCGACGGTGGAAGCGGAGCAGAGGGTGGACATGCCCACGGTGGCGCGGGTGGTGCAGCGACAGGCCTTGATGGTTTTGGCATGTACGCGCCGACGCAGGGCTACGCGGATGAGGGTACGGGCGGCACCTCATCGGCCGGCGGAATCGGTGGTACCGCGGAGCGGTGGATTGCTGGCGGAGGCGACTACGGTGGTACCGAGTGCGATGGGAGCAATGGCTCCTACGGCACGGGTGGCCAAGGTGCGGGCGGAGGATGGTCGTGTACGTTGTCCGACGCTGCCTCCTATGACGCTGCTGGAACCGGCAAATTCAATGGTGGCGGCGGTGGCGGCGGAAGCGGCCTATACGGCGGCGGCGGCGGCGGCGGTGTCTGGACCTATCTGGGTGCCGGCGGCGGCGGTGGCTCCAGCTATTACCCTGGCGGGATTGCAGTGAGCGGTTCAGGGGCCGCGCCTGGCGGTACCGGAGACAGCTTATACGACGGCAGCGCTGGGGCAGGCGGGATTCCAGGAGATTGGCCTACCATTCCATCAACAGATGGCGAGGGCGGTATGGTGGTCATCACATATTAGTGGTGGCAATACCGATGACCCTGCTCGTCAGCGTGCAATTGTGAATCTCTGACCAAAAGGCGTTGGAAGAGATAAGGGTTGGCGTATACTCTGTTCCCGCTGGGAGGTCGTATGCGGATTGGAATTTTGTGCGCAGTCTCTGTTCCTTGGGCCATGAGCTGTGGCGACACCTCGCTCACCAAAACCAATGATGAGTTGATTTGCGGTCCTGGCACCCATGAAGAGGCGGGCGTTTGTGTACCCAATGCAGACACCGCCGAACCGGTAGAGAGCGATACAGACGCCGACTCCGATCCAGATACCGACACCGGATCCGATCCAGATACCGACACCGGATCCGATCCTGACCCCGATCCTGACCCCGATCCTGACCCCGATACGGGCTCCGACCCCGATCCAGATCCAGATCCAGATCCAGATCCAGATCCAGATCTACCCACAGCAGTCTGTAGCGTTGAACCCACGACCATTCGGCCCATCTCGGACACCGCCACATGGGTCGGTTCGGAATCGACGGACCCCGATGGGCTGTCCCTGCGCTACGATTGGAGACTCTTGGATGTACCCAGTGGTTCAACTGCCATGATGCCCTCGGGTTCTGCGAACCGCAGTGGCTTCGTTGCCGATCTCGCCGGAGAGTATGTGGGCGAATTGATCGTGACCAACACCGATGGAGTCGAATCCGAACCCTGCGAGGCAACATTGAATGCGGAACCTGTCGAGTCGCTTTGGGTGGAAATGTTTTGGGAGTTCAATCCCGACGATATGGACCTCCACCTTCTGGCTCCGGATGGGGTCTTGGAAACAGAAACAGACTGCTATTTCTCAAATTGCAGTTCCGGACTGGATTGGGGAGTGGAGGGAGACTCCTCTGATGACCCCACCCTGGACCTCGATGACATCAGCGGAACGGGACCCGAGAACATCAATATCGAATCGCCGCAACCCGGCATCTACACCGTCATTGTCCATGACTATCCGAGTAGCGTCTTCGAACTCAGTAATCCCGTCACCGTAAACATCTATCTGGATGGCGCATTGGCCTGGACGGACACACGCTCTATTGTCGGCGAAAACACATACACGACCTTCGCCACGATCGACACGGAGACGTCTACAGTCACCGACATGTAAGCCCTATCGCGGCAAAACCTCTCGATAGAATCATAAGACACTGTACGGATCCAGACCCTTGGCGTACACTGCTGTGGAGAGGAGACCCCCATGAGAATTTTTCTACTGTCTTTGCTGACGGTCGCCACCGCTGTGGGCTGTGGCGACAAGGCTGAGGATTCAGCCAACACTTATAACTATGATGCAGACGCAGACGCAGACGCAGACGCAGACGCAGACGCAGACGCAGACGCTGACGCTGACGCTGACGCTGACGCTGACGCTGACGCTGACGCTGACGCTGATGCCGACGCAGACGCTGATGCCGACGCCGATGCCGATGCCGAGGCCGATGCCGATGCCGATGCCGATGCCGATGCGGACGCCGACGCCGACGCCGATGCCGACGCCGATGCCGATGCCGATGCGGACGCAGACGCAGACGCCGATGCAGACGCCGATGCTGATGCGGACGCAGACGCCGATGCTGATGCGGACGCCGATGCGGACGCAGACGCAGACGCCGACGCCGATGCTGATGCGGACGCAGACGCCGATGCGGACGCAGACGCCGATGCGGACGCAGACGCAGACGCCGACGCCGACGCCGACGCTGATGCGGACGCAGACGCCGATGCGGACGCAGACGCCGACGCAGACGCCGACGCCGATGCCGACGCCGATGCCGACGCAGACGCGGATGTCGACACCGGTGTGGCGTTCGACGTCGTTTGGTCCCTGACCATCGGACCGTCCTGCAGTGGCTGTCACGGCGGCGGCTCTCCAGCAGGAGGGCTAGCACTGGGCTCCGAGGCCGAAGCATACGAAAACCTACTCGATGGCTACGTTGTTCCTGGCTCACCAGACGACAGCGAACTCTTCGATAGAATTATCCGGACTGGCTCGGGAAGAATGCCGCCGAGCGGAACGTTGCCGGTCGATAGAATCGCAGAGGTATCACTCTGGATCAGCGGCGGCGCACTGGAGTAATCCGGAGCCACCCCCATCGTGTTTACAGCCGGGTTGCACCATGCAGCCCGGCTGTTTTCTTTAGGGGAAGAGTGCCGGGATTCAATTCACACTTCGGTGGCTGCTTTCGACTTCGCATAAAAAAGAGAAATACATTGAAAATACACCTTCATGAGATAGTTTCATCGGCCCTACTGGAGATAAAAAATGGTCCGCTTTGCCCTACTCATGACTGGCACCTTCCTCTTTTCTACCGGGTGTGACGACACCAAAGACTCCGAAGGTGATGGCCCTGCCGACTTCTCTAATTCGGAGGCCGATGCAGACGCGGATGCCGACGCAGACGCCGACGCCGACGCAGACGCTGACGCTGACGCAGACGCAGACGCAGACGCAGACGCAGACGCAGACGCAGACGCTGACGCTGACGCGGACGCGGACGCTGACGCTGACGCGGACATGACGTTCGAAAACGAAATCAACTTGAGCCCGTTCGCAAGCACTTCCTTCGAAACCTTAAACGTCGATAGCGACCCTGATCGCTCGGGCTACTTCCCCGCCCGACATTACTTCTGGCCATTGGGCTTGACTGCTTTAGACGCCCCAGAACCGCCATACGAAATCCGCGAACTGGCCATCTGGGTCTTGGCCGGTTCCAATGCGGCCTGCAATGATTTTGAATCGGGCTTTGACGACTGCCAAGAAGCCTCGCATTGCAACACGACCGTTCCGTTGAAACTGGTCGCATACGTTGGGGATGCGCCTCCCCGAAGCTTTCCCGGTGGTGAAGCCGACCTGGAACTGCCAGAAGTCCCGTTCATTGCCAGTGTCGAAGTCAGCGGTGGCTATGGTGCCCCATCCTCCTGGGATGCCGAACTCCTGACAGGTGTCCTAGAGGAACCGGTTCTCGTCGAAGAGTCGGGTCCGCTTTGGATTGGATACGCGCAAACAGTTGAGTCGGATGTGAACGTGTCCTGCCCAGGGTCGTACACCGCCATGCGCACCGAACTTTCGGATGACGATCGGAATGAGTTCGTATGGTGGGGGCAGAACAACCTGTTTGCCAACGGCGCAACCGGCTGGAACGTCACAGACGAATCGGATTCCGAGCAACTGCGTCCCATCGTCCAAGCGGTCATCGGCTACTAAACTGCAAATGCAACGAATAGAAACGCCATCGAAAATCAACTAGGTTACAATCCATACCAACTTGAAAATAATTGAATAGCTGACCTCGCATCGACGGGGTGAGAAGTGGCAGCGCCACAGGAGAAAATATGAGAATTCTACTTCTTTCCCTATGTTTGATGCCATTGACCGTAGGATGTGGCGCTAAAGACGACACCGGCTCTGCGATTGCAGACGCCGATGCGGATGCCGACGCTGACGCCGATGCCGACGCCGATGCGGATGCCGACGCCGATGCGGATGCAGACGCCGACGCGGATGCCGACGCCGATGCGGATGCCGACGCCGATGCGGATGCAGACGCCGACGCGGATGCCGACGCAGACGCCGACGCCGATGCCGACGCCGATGCCGATGCCGACGCTGACGCGGATGCCGACGCGGATGCAGACGCAGATGCCGATGCCGATGCTGATGCCGATGCGGACGCCGACGCAGACGCCGATGCCGACGCAGACGCCGATGCCGACGCTGACGCTGACGCCGATGCCGACGCAGACGCTGACGCCGATGCCGACGCAGACGCCGATGCCGACGCCGACGCCGACGCCGACGCTGACGCCGACGCTGACGTCGCCGCTGACGCTGACGCCGACGCCGACGCCGCCGATGCCGCCGCCTCCGCCTCCGCTAACGCCGA
>Ga0163180_10002095_pt1 | contig 11176 bp, 9 predicted proteins | sample AtlANTMetagenome_2_FD_109647 | JGI IMG/M metagenome (GOLD analysis project Ga0163180, IMG submission 109647) | Marine eukaryotic phytoplankton communities from the Atlantic Ocean - Atlantic ANT 4 Metagenome | ecosystem: Environmental > Aquatic > Marine > Oceanic | place: North Atlantic Ocean...
ATAAGGCGATCTCGTGCGTGTGCTTGATGCGTGTGCGCGTGTAAAAGCGCGTTTTTTTTGAGACGTTTCTTTTTAATCGAATGGGAATTTTTTCTTTTTCTAATATTTCTAATCGCTAATACTCGTACCCGAAAATTTGTTGAGCAAGTTTCGAACTTCCTTCTCGTCGAGAAAGTACGGCATCCGTTCGTTACTCGAAAGCAAAATCATATTCGCTTGCCACCCATTGCTCATTATTTGGTTGTAAAACTTATTCACTTCTGCTTTCGCGCGTCGAGACGATTCTGATATTGCCCAATCGTACGCTTCTTTCTCGTTTAAATCCTTTCGAAATGGCAAGTTGCGAATGTGTGCAACTTGCAAAATACCCTGTAAAACATCTTTCGAAGTTGCACGATTCGACAACGCGAGGAGCGCTCTTCCCTTATACTTCAGCGGTTTTCTGTCTCGCATGAATATTCTCGATAGAATATTTCCTTTTTTTTGGACGTAAGGTTCGTAGGATAAGACGTACGGTCTATGCACATCGTCTTTAAAAGCAGACGCGAGCGAGTCGAGCGTAGAGCACGCAATTCCTAAACTAGTTACTCGCAACGGAAGCGCCGACGCGTCTAGACGGGCCGGGAATAACAATCGCTCTTTTTCCGCCACTTCAAGTTGACTAGCAACAGACTTCTCCCGAACAAAAGCCTCGGCGATGATTTCAGCGCGCTCTTTATTCACCGTTCGAAGTTGAACCGACTTTAACTGTTTATGTATCGAAACTAAATCAATCGATGCTAAAATAGGGAATAAAGCCAACGGAACCGCTCGTTGAAGAGCAAGAGGCACAAATTTTGTCTGAAATTTCATAACGGATACGCCAAGCGCTAGGCCGATATTATCTGCCAAGACTTGTTGCGCGGACGTTTTCGCTGCTATTTCACCTAAATTCTCTTCCAACACGAATGTTTTTTGAATCGGTGGTCTCACTACGTTACCTGTTGTTATGCCGATAGACTTGCCTACATTTGCAACCGTGGCTATTGCTAAGAAATGTTTGGGAAAGAAAGGCGTTATTGTCTCTATAAACACAGCGCCTGTGTACACCAAAGAAGATGAAAATCGCAAACGTTTTACATCCGAATCAAAACTTCTACCAAAGTTGGTTGCCACTGAGAGTTTCCCTAATCGACCTAAGCCATCTTTCAACACCCAATTTAAAGCAGCCGCGGCTGGTATTGATCTAGATGCACCAAGACCGATAGCCGCAAGCATTTGTTGCGTCGCTAAAATCGTCATGCAAGAGCTCGCAATTCTTTGCGTGAAGCGATATTTGGCATAGTCCCAATAATCCGACGTCACGGAAGATTTTTGTGGGAAAAAAGAGTCTCGGATGTTGTCTATCTGTCGCAAGAACGCCCGTTTCTTCCTACCCAAGTGTAACGGGTCAAAAGAGAAGGCGCCATTTTTGTTCAAGCTCAAGTCTCGCGCCTCCTCGGGCGATAGTAAACGGAGCTTGTTACCGTCTAGTGCATACTGAAGTTTAAAGTTGGAGCCTTTGCGACTTTCCCAAATAGATAATGGAATGGCTCTTTTCTTGTTATTTGTATTTGTACCATCATCGCTTGTTTTGGGTGTTCTCGTTCGGTCTGACTTCGTTTTCTGTTCTTTGCTTTCACCAATCGTGGAAGAAGAAGAAGAAGAAGAAGAAGAAGACGTCGCGGAAGCGAAGACGATGCTGTTCCGACGAAGACGTTTCTGTTTATTCACGAATATCTTTTTTGTCGTCGACGCGTACTCGTTCGAAAGCGAACGCTGATGATGTCGTGTGTGTTGATGATGTTGGCGGCGAGGGGACGAAGAAGAACTCATCTCTTTCCCTTACTCATGCATGTTTCAAGGCTTCAATCATAAAAGTGCGCACGAAAAGAAAAAGACGTCTTCGTCGTTGTTCTACTTTTAACAAGAATCACGGAGTATCAGGAACGCGCGTCTTCTTAGCTTCTCCTCGGAAAATAAATAATGATGTATAGTACGCGTTATGGCACCTCTTTTCGCTTCATTTTTTTTGAGTAGTTTTTCATCGTTATACGCGCAATCAATCAAACAAACAATCTATCTATTTCCATGGACGATGTTTATAAGCGCAGGGAGGAGTGTACGAAGGCAGCGATTAAATCTGGAACTACGAATGCGCTGAAATCGCTCGTCGTGGCGGTTCCAATCGTCGCGTTTCTGTCTACGAAAATGCATTTTGTTAAAAAGTCAGTCTCAACGAAAACGGCGTTGATAGTTTCTCCGTTCTTCTTCTCGTTTTTCCTTTCCTCGGAACTCGAGATGAATCGGTGTAAACGGCGTCAAGCGGGCGTATCGAATTGAACAAAGTGAACAGAGGATGGATTTACGAGCTAAAGCGACGACGGCGAGTGATGCAGCGATGAGTGCTTCCGATGTCGAAAACGACGAGATACAATTGATTAACTGTCTTAAAAAATTTTTACTCGAAACTACAAAGACTTCTCGGAAAGAAGCATTTTGTTGGGTGTATGATAGCATGGGTGCAAGGACAGATGAACAAGATGTTCGAGGAAAGTTTACGCAACGGCTCCTTCGCGAGCTTGTTCCAAGCGATGAGGGTTTTTCGAAAGCTCTTCTCCTGTATTTTTGCGAATACGGTTCCGCGAATGTTTTCGTTGAGCTGATTTCACCAGCGGAGTGGCGAAAGTTTTTCTTGTGTGAAGACAAGACATCCTCTGCTCGAAAACTCAAATCGTTCTTTGGAAACTTTAGAATTGACGGTGAACATTTGAAAGGGGCGAAGGCTCTCCAGCAATACGCGTTGAGAAGAAGAAACGAGTTATGGCATCATTTACGATGGCAAAAGAATTCGCAGTCCCCCGTAGTTTGCGCAACTAAACCGGGAACATTCTGTGAGTTGGATGTAGAAAAAACACTACATGGACCATTCGGTGAGGATAAGAATGGATTTTGGTCGAGCGATGATTTCGTTAAATGTCTTCGTGAGTCAGCGAAGGAGACCATCGTGATAGATTGTGCCTACTTTGTAAATCTTCTATTCGCGCGTTTGCGTTTTAGCGGCAACAATAGCGATGTCGTAAAACTCAGACGCGATTTGTATAATTTTCTGATGCAGCGGCGACACGTATACAACTGTCAAAGGTTATTGCCTGTGATTCGTAAAGAAAACGACGTATTGAAACTTGCCAACGTCTTATTCCATAGCGACTGGGACGATGTAGAAGATTTGTGTCTTGCGATAGCATTAACATTCCGCGCAAGAGTCTTTGCAAACGCGTTGAGCGAAGATATCGTTACAAAATTACTTTCGCACGATATTGCCGAGATAAACGCACCCACAAAATTGGCCAAGCTGTGTCAATATTTCGTAGTTCGGATGAAACTCACAAGAGACGTTCTCGATGTCGAAGAGGTAATGACGGCGAGCGGCATACAGTTCGACCGCATTGACGAGGAGAAGAGAGAAAGGAGAAAGAAACGAAGAAAGGAGAGGAGAGAAGATGAGCGCGAAAACGAAAAGTATCACTGGCGCCTAGACGGCGATTCAATGGCGATTAGCCTTAAAAGCGACTTAGTTGATAGAATATTAGAACGCTTTATTTTAATTACTAGTATTTAGAATTTTGTTTGCGCATATTTCTCAAATGTCAGACGTCAGACTTTTTCGTCAGAAGAATTTTGCACGATTACAGAAAGAACACCGCATAATTCTCTCTCTCTCTCTCTCTCTCTCTCTCTTTCTCTCTGTGTGTGTATTTCGCACCCATACGCAGAGCAGCAGGAGAGGAAGAACATAAAAGAAAGAGCCAACAACTACCGCTGATTGCTGATATATACATCCATATATATACAAAATGGGAAAGAAGAAACAGAAGGAAGAATCCAAAATCCACGGCGTTCCGAAAGTTCTTTTAGAAGATTTGGCGATGCGCTTCGTGTTGAACGTACCGGCGGAAGAACTCGCCAACCCGAACCGGATATTGTTCTTGATTGAACTCGCGTGGTGGCATTACGAAGATTTCAGTCGCAAAAACGACGCGTCGCTGCCAAAGATTTCCTTGTCAAACTTTGCCGAATTGTTATATTTGACGATTCCACAATTGAAAAGGTTCGCTCCGAAAGCGAAGGAGATATACGCTAAATTCATCTCGTACAAGTTTAGCGTCCCATGCGCGGGTGCAATTTTGTTAAATCCGGACATGGATAAAGTTATTCTCGTAAAGGGCATGGCAAAAAATAGCACGTGGGGTTTTCCAAAAGGTAAAATCAATGACGGCGAGAAGATGAGTACGTGCGCGGCGAGAGAAGTTGAAGAAGAAATCGGCGTGAACATTTCAAGTTTGATCGACGAAAACGAGTTTTTGTTTCATAAGAAGAAAGGAGCGACAACGCAGGAAACGACGATGTTCATTATTCCGGGAGTTTCCGAACAAACACACTTCGCCACTTACACGAGAAATGAGATTTCACAGATTTGTTGGCATCCAATCGGAAATTTAGATCCGGACAAAAAAGTGAGCGCACCCATCAAAGGAGTTAGATATTTCGGAGTTGGTCAGTTTTATAAAGGATTGACGCAGTGGATAAAATCAGCACGAAAGAAAAACATCACAATTCAAAATTCAATCGGGTCGATAAACTCTCCTGGGCAATTCATCGCGAAACAGTACGTCGAATCCGACGACGAAGATGACGACGGCGGTGGTGGATTCACCTCAATCGAAGCGCTAGAAAACCGGTTCATGGAACAGGCCGCGGAGAATGTGTACGGAAAATACGATGAAAGAAATATGACGGCATTTAGGATGGAGTCATTCTCATCCTTGAAAAATTTTTCATTTGATAGACAAATGATTTTTGACGCCTTGGAGTGCAATAATTGAAAAGGTTCCATTCATATTATCTTTTAGCGTTCAAACGTTAGGCTGTATCGTTAGCGGTCAACCTGTTTGACTATATTTGAAGAATTCGAAGATGTTAGCAATCCTAGCGAATAGATGAGTGTAGTAGGAGTTTTGTGTTACAACAATGAAATAAAAATATATTTCAACGAGGACGGTTTCTCTTTATAAAACCACATTTTTTCGTGAGGCATGAGATTGGCGGTAAACCAATACAACACCAAGTTACTCGCGCGTAACCGCAATTTGGCGAAGAAAATATTATACCAGCGAGGATCTACTCGTCAGTGTTCCTCGATTCGGCATCTGCGGTCGAAGATGGTAAACGAGGAAGAAGCGGTTAACTATGAAATTGGGCAGCGCATAGAAACTCATGAAGATGCTGCAATTTTTATCAACGCAGAAACGGGAACAATCTTGAGCGAGCGTGGGTATGGTGCCTGCAAGCCGCCATTCTCGTACTGGCCGTACTTTTTACGTTGTGCAAATAGGCCGTTTGATGCTAAGAATGATAGAGAAGGATATATTAATCTCGCAGTGGCGCAAAACTTCCTCGCCAAACAGGAGGTTCAGAACAAAGTGAAAGAGATATGTAAGAGCAGCGAAAACGATGCTTTGATATTTGGCCTCGAGGCAGCTGGTTACGACAACATGAAAGGTTCGGAGAGATTAAGGATAGCTTTTAAAAAACATGCAAATAGAATTATATCTCCTAATTTCACGTGGCACGAGGATGACGTATGCGTATCCTCCGGGGTCGGAGCGTGTATAGACAATCTAGTTTTTGCTATTGCAGACTCGAATGATTTCATTCTTATCCCAGCACCTTATTATCCAGCATTCACGAACGATTTGGGGGTTCGCTGTAGAGTACGAGCAGTGCCTGTGTATAGTTCGAGCGGGGATGTAACAATGCTACCTTCTTTGGACGATTTTGAGCTTGCTGAAAAAAATGCACTCGCGGAAGGTGGAGGAACGTGTCGGGCGTTACTGTTGACAAACCCAAATAACCCTTTAGGTATTATATATGAACCAGATGATTATAAAAAATGCGTAAAGTGGGCACTGGATCGACAAATTCATTGCATTTCGGATGAGGTATACGCCGGGAGCATCTACGATAGCGAAATGAACATTAATACCCGTAGCTTTATTAGCGCTGCGGAGATGGTTGAAGAGCATACCCCATACGGGCCGCATATACTTACGGGACTCTCGAAGGACTTTTGTGCTTCAGGATACAGAGTAGGCGCCATATTAACAAAATCCAAACCTGTGCAGACTGCGCTTTCGAACATTTCGTACTTCTGCGCTGTCCCGGGTCCGTTTCAACACGTAATTGCAGCAATGCTTGAAGACGAAGATTGGGTGGATGGGCTTTTTTCAATAAATAGGACTCGTTTAAAGCAATCTCGCGATGTGCTCGTCGCGGCGTTAAAGGAAAAGCAATTACCACACATTGTTCCAAATGCAGGCTTGTTTATCTGGATCGATTTATCCAACGAGTTGAAAGAAGAAACGTTTGAAGAAGAAAAGAAACTGTGGAAAATTCTTTTCGAAGAGACGCATCTGATGCTCACTCCGGGTAAAGACGCAAAGAATAAGAAACCGGGGACTTTCCGTGCATGTTTTGCAGCCACGCCATTCGAATCTCTGAAAGTCGCAATTAAACGAATATCGGAAGGATTGGACTTGTATAAAAATATGTCGTAGAAACCATTAATGTTTCTAAGGCGGTGTGATTTTAGATTGATTTGGGTACGATGATTCTGCTACGTTGCTTTTACTGTTTTCTTATTCGCTACTAGTCTTACTTTTTTCTGCTATTGTTTCGCCGCATATATATAATATCAAGTTATCTTCACACCGAGAACGATTCACCGCATCCACACGAGGCTTTCGCGTTTGGATTCTCGAACGTAAACTCAGAACGAAGATTATCGCTGACGAAATCCATCTTTGTTCCTATGATTGACATCAATGCGTTCGGTTCTATGATCACTTTCACTCCATGTTGGTCGACGATTTCGTCGAATTTACCTCTGTCTTTCTCATCTGCGTAATTCATCGTGTACGTCATGCCGTTACATCCTCGTGTACGAATACCAATCTTAAGGTATTCGGCACCCTTGTTCCCGAGCAATTCGCGTATCCGCTTCGCCGCCGCTTCGGTGAGCTCCAGAACCTGTTTCGTTGACTTAATCGTCGATTTCCTCGCGGTAGAAGACGATGTTGACGCGGCGGCGTGTGTCATGGCGCGCCTAATCACTCGTGTCGTGAACATGTCGAGTATGTTTTCTCGTATGAACACGTCTTCTTTTTTGTGTGGGTCGTGTCTTTAGAATCCCCTTTCTTACTATTACTCACTTACTGTCAGAGCGAGAGAGAGAGAGAGAGAGCAACAATGCGCACAACACAAAAAGAGTGCTACTAATCCCAACAAATCGCGCTCGACGCTTTCGATGATGATTCGATGGTAGCTGTGAGTGTGCGAACAGAAGATAAGCGCGCGTGCTTTCTTCTTTGGAAAATGAAGTTTTGTGTAAAAATTGAAGAATTTTTCGCCTCTCTTTTGCTCTCTTTTTCGTCCGCCTCAACGCACGCGTTTGTTCGTTGCTTCGCTTGATAAACTTCGCCTCCCTCCAACGCATTAAAATGAAGGAGAAGAAAAGGAAGCGTGAACGATACGACTCAGAGTCCGAATCCTCGGACTCTTTCACCTCCACCACATCGTCCATGTCGTCGTTCTCCTCTTCTTTGTCTTCTTCTTCTTCTTCTTCTTCTTCTTCTTCATCTTCTTTATCGAAGAGACGGAAAAAGAGCAGCAGCGGGGGCAAGAAAAGTCGAAGACGTAAAGAAAAGAGACGGAAGAAGACTAAAGAGAAGCGAAGAAAGAAGGAGAAGAAACGCGACGCGCATTCAAAGCGACGACGACCAAAACGACGAGAAGATGAAGTAAAAGTCGAGCCAGATTTGGAGAAGAAGAAGATGATGATGATGACGAAAGAAACAGAAACAACAACAGTTGCACCTTCGGTACCGAGAGATGATCATATGAGCAACGAAAATAACGACCAACACGAAGCTAAGAATGTCGATACTCCTGCATCGGTAGATGCGACTCCACCGGTTCCTGGTTTTGGAGCCGCGATGACGCTCGAACAATATCGCGAGCTTGCGAAACAAAAGACGTACTTGCGAGGTACGGTACACGCCAAAGACAAAGCAGAAGCAGACGCGGAGAATAAAGATAAACAAGATAAATTATCTCGAGGATGGTGGCCGTGCCAGAGCTACAAGTGCGACGGTCACATGAATCCGAAAATGATGGATAAATGTAACCAATGCGGTGCCATGCGAACTCTTTCAAAATCGGGAGCTACTTTCAAACATCGAGCATCGGACGCACAAATAGCCTTCAACGCGAATAGAAGATAGTAATACTAACATTAGTACAGGCACAATAATTCTAGCGCTTTCCGCTCTGCATCGTTGGATAAGTGCACGTACGATTTTCCCTCCGAAGACTCGAAAAACATCGTCGCGTCTTCAACTGCTACGTCATAATCTTCTTCAGAAACTTGCGTCTGTCTACTCCGAAGTTGACGTTCCGTATTCACTTGTCGATCTACTTTTTTCGTGGGAGGCGATGGCGACGGCGTCAACAATAACGATGAACGCGGTTCCTGTTCTTCTACTTCTATTCTGTGCTCAATATCTAGTATTTCATTTTTTTTGTACTCTTGCTTGACGTCTATCGCGCGTCCGCTCGCACATCTTCTTTTACCTCCAAGAACTTCGATGGCATCGTCTAGAGTCAAATTTTTCCACCTCGTGTTCGAAAGACCGGGACCGGCCCTCGCGAGGTTAACGACGTGCGCTCGCATGATTTTCTCTATCCCTTCGTTTCTGTTATCGTTATTATTATTATTATTATTATTCGCATCGTTTCCCCATGGGCGAAAATAGATCCCGATACGCGTCCAGCCTCTATTGAATGCGTAACGAACGCAACTTTTGCGCAGCCGCTCGAGAAATTCTATCGCCACCTTTTCTCCTCCACCTTTTCTCGCGTTAAGAATGAACAAAGTGATGTTACTAAATTTCCAATGGTTCCCGCCGTTTCTCGGAACGATTAATACGTGTCCGGGTAAACCGTCTTTTATCCTGTCCGATCCTGCCATGACCGAAACGCAATCATCGTTTTGCCAATCGAGTTCATCCGCTCTCGGTAAATGAGCGACAAAAAATTCCTCCTCGTCTGAAACTCTTCTTCTTTCTCGTCCTCGTTCTCCTTCGCCTCCTCGAAAGAAGTGTTCTTGCATGGTGTGACTGACTGGATTCGGGATTAAACCCGCAGCAATGCGCAAGCAATAATCGAAAGGTGTAGCTGAAAGGTCGTTGACTTTTTCTAATTCTTCTTCGGTGTCTTTCTGTATCAGTAACCATTTCACGGCGGCATCTACGCCCATGACGCTGGCGCACACTCCTTCTTTAGCAAACCACTCATTTGAAAATCGATCTCGGAGTGTTTTCCTCATTCTTTGCAAAGTGTTGTCGCCGAGGGAACGTTTGTTCCATCACTTTTTTAACGAATTTTCTCCTTTTATGTCGTCAAAAGATGCCTCTGTCAGTTAGGACATGGCGCACATACTCCCACGACTTATTTCTTCGCGTTCATCAACTTGTGCATCGTCTTCATCATCACTGTCGAAGAAAGTAACAAAAATAATAATGTCTTCCTCTGACGGCGGATTTCTGAAGCGTGCTCTTTCCTCTGGAAATGACGGTGGCGACGACGATGCTGACGGCGAGAGAACAACAACGAATGAAGAACCAAACAGTAAAGTCACGTTTCGACCGTCTCGACGAGCTTCTCAGAAGAAGAATAAGCGAACACACCCGTCGTATTTCTGTCCGGCGTGTAACGCCCAATGCAAAGCTTCCGTATTTCGCCGTCACACGCAAAAGTGTTGTCCAGATATCGAAAGCGCGGTGGGAAAAGAAACTTGGATGACCGAGGATATGGATTTAATAATGGCAAAAGCACAAAATCACGCGAACGAAATGCTCGAGGAAATGAAACGCTTAGCATACACCGATGGCGCCCGAATGTCGCACGCTGAAGTTGCGCAAACTTTGAACGTAACAGAACTTCGAGTGAAAAACGCGCTCAGGTTGCATTCAAAATCCATACCTCTCAATAACGATACGACTCCAATCGAAGTTATATTCGAAAACGAGGATATTTTAGTTGTCAATAAGCCTCCGTATTTACGAACGCATCCAATCCATCGACACACCGGAACGAGTTTAATCAACAGGTGCATAGCACACCTTGGCGGTAAAGAGTGCTATATCGTGCACCGCTTAGATATGGACACTTCTGGTGTCATTTTGTTTGTAAAAAATCCGTTATTGACGAGAGGTTTCGCCGAACAATTCATGACGCGAGAGGCGAAGAAAACATATCTCGCACTGTGTGTCGGGGTTCTGCCTCTGGGAAAAGAAGAAGTGCAGCCATTTGAAGTAAATGCGCCGATCACTAGGTGTGATAAGTGTAAAGAAGCGAGAGCAGTTTCGTTCGAAATCGATGACCTTGAAGCCAAAGAGTCGAGGACGACATTTGATTTCTTTTCGTGGAAAAAAAACAATGAACTCGCAACAGATAACTTACCCACTGAGCGCTCGAGTGGAGTATCCACTTTACTGGACGGCGCAGAAAGTTCGAACAACGAATGGAACGAAACCGATGAGTGGAAACCGATTTCTGTAGCCGCGCTCGTGTTGGCATCTCCAAAAACAGGACGCACACATCAGATTCGCGTTCATTTAGCGCACGCTGGTTTACCAATACTTGGTGACATGTTATATGGTCCTCATGCACGGTGGGCCATGCCGCGTTGCGACGCTTGGTCAGACGATTCCACCTCCAAGCCACGATACATGTGGTCCGCGGAGAAACCGACTGGTAAATGGATGAAAGAGGGCTTAGATTTAGATAGACAAGCGTTACACGCATTTCGGTTAGAAGTAACGCATCCGTTGACAAAAGAGCGATTGTGTTTTGAAGCGCCTCTTCCGGATGACATGAAAAAAGCGTTGAGTGCCTTAAAACTATAGATACGTAGTCTAAAAAATTCCTACATAGTTTGTCCTACTAGTAGTTAACCTAGCCGTGCTTGATTTTAGAGAACGACGTTATGTACGTACGAATTTGATGATGATGATGGACTTTATTATTTTTATTACAG
>Ga0163180_10002096_pt1 | contig 11176 bp, 8 predicted proteins | sample AtlANTMetagenome_2_FD_109647 | JGI IMG/M metagenome (GOLD analysis project Ga0163180, IMG submission 109647) | Marine eukaryotic phytoplankton communities from the Atlantic Ocean - Atlantic ANT 4 Metagenome | ecosystem: Environmental > Aquatic > Marine > Oceanic | place: North Atlantic Ocean...
TCATCGTGTTGGATGAGATCGATAAGCTGGGCGCCGACTTTCGCGGAGATCCGACAAGCGCCCTTCTTGAAGTCCTCGATCCGGAACAAAATACTGCCTTCGTCGACCACTATTTGGATGTTCCGTGGGACTTGTCCAGCGTTCTTTTTGTGTGCACCGCCAATATGGGCGACTTGATTCCATCGGCACTCAATGACCGCCTCGAAATGATCGAAATCCCCGGCTACATCCAAGAAGAGAAGGTTGCTATTGCCGGCCAGCATCTCCTCCCACGACTCCGAAAAGAACATGGCCTGGAGTCATACGATGTGACCATTACTCAAAATGCAGTGGCACACATTATCGAGGCCTATACCGCGGAAGCGGGGTTAAGAAACCTGGTCCGCGAGTTGGCTTCACTACATCGAAAAGCGGCACGGCAATTTGTTGAAGGTCGGACCGAAGCGATCACGATCGATAATGAACAGGATGTCATCGATCTCCTCGGCCCCCCGAAACACATCCCCGAAATTGCAGAGCGGGTCGACGTTCCCGGAGTCTCCCTCGGTTTGGCCTGGACCGCAGCTGGAGGCGATATTCTATTTATAGAAGCGACTTCACTGCCCGGTGGAGACGGGCTGAAGCTGACGGGTTCATTGGGCGAAGTCATGAAAGAATCGGCAGAAGCCGCCATGTCTTTGATTCAAGCGAGGCACACCGAACTGGGAATCCATAAAGACAAGGTCGCCAAGCGATCCATCCATCTCCACGTCCCCCAAGGTTCCATACCGAAGGATGGGCCCAGTGCCGGCGTCACCATGGTGACCGCCATCGCCAGTCTGCTCACCGCGCGTCAGGTTCGGCCCTATTTAGCCATGAGCGGCGAAGTGACCCTCCGTGGAAAAGTATTGCCTGTGGGTGGCGTTCGAGAAAAAGTGCTCGCGGCCCGACGAGCGGGGGTAAAAACCGTCCTTCTCCCCACCCACAACAAAAAAGACCTCATCGATGTACCGAAAAAGCTGCGTCAGGACATCGAGGTTCATTTTGTTGAACACATTGATGAGGTGTTGGCCCTCGCCCTCGAACCCGAGGCGGATTGATCAGCCATCCTTCATCGGATTCAGTTCGGCAAAACGACTGATCAGAGCCCGGCTTTCCGCATCCAAATCCTTGGGCACACCGATTTCGACCCGAACGTACCAATCCGAATCTGCTTTGCCCTTACCTTTGAGCCGCAACATTTTTCCGGAGGATGTTCCGGGGGGAATACTCACATGAACGGGGCCATTGGGTGTTTGCACCTTGACTCGGCCACCCAAAATCGCTTCGACAAGGCTAATCCTGACCTCACCGGAATCCTTCGCAGCTTCGCTTTTTGTGGTGGTTCTTGGAGTTTTTTCGGTTTCCACATGAGCGTCCCTTCTGGGGTGATGGGGCCCGGTTTCTTCCAGTACAGAGAGGGTGGCGACCAAGTCACCATATCGGTTGCTACTCGTTGAAAAGTGCCCCATCCGTTCAGAGCGAAGCACGTCGCCACTGCACGTTCTAGGCGGAACTCGAAGATCGTGAATCTCGTCATAGTTGTAGACATTCACACCATCGCTACTGCGGCGGCGTCGAGAATAGCGAAGGGTCACCGTTCCCCCCAACCGGGCGGTTCGCCCCGGCACTTCGACAGCCTGCCGAATATCGGCCACGTCATCGTTACTGGAGGACTTGGCTGTCGTCGATGCGGTCTTTTTTGCCCCGAAACCAAAGTCGGCCGCCCCCGGCGGGGGCTCGTTGAACAAGTCATCAAGGGTAATGTCGGTTTTCTGCTTCCCCGATCGACGGGCTGCCCGCACCTTGCTGTGATCCGAAAAACCATCCCATCCACCGGGGGGACGCCACTCTCGTCGGATGTGCGATTTGTTCTGACGATCGTGCATTCGTTGATTTCGCCGATCATATTTTGTTCGTCGAGAGGGGTCGGCAAGCGTCTCATACGCCTCTCTAATTTGGGCAAATTTAGCCGCCGAATCTGGGTCACTTCCCGCCACATCTGGATGACATGTCCGCGCTAGCTTGCGGAACGCTTTCTTGATTTCCTCGGTCTCTGCATCTACCGCAACACCTAGGACTCGATAGTACTCGCCAATGGCCGCCATGAATGAAACCCTGTGAATGGGGGTTGGATATCTACCAACACGATGATACCTCTACAGCAACACTTGAGTTCATCCGATTATGAACTATGGGTCTTCTTTTAATTGAAGACCCTCCAAAAAACGCTACTCTACAAACTTACAACACTCTCTATACCTCACCGCGCTCTTGACGAGTCCACACTAATCCAGCTATTTTGAACTGGTACCCGCGCACTGGCAAGCATGTCCAAATATTCAAACCCATCCGGCCTCGCCTGCTCCTTCTGCCATAAACCGCAGAGGGAAGTGGATAAGATTATCGCCGGACCCAACGTCTATATCTGCTCGGAATGCATCAAGCTATGCCTTGACATTATCCGCGAAAATGCACAGTCGAAGCCAATTTCTTGGGGACACCAAAAGGTTCCAGCCCCCTCGAAAATTAAGGCCTTCCTCGACCAATACGTCATTGGGCAAGACCTGGCCAAACGCAAGCTAGCCGTTGCCGTGTACAACCACTACAAACGGCTTGAAGCGAACCAGAAAATCGAGGGACAAACTGAGGACAACGAGGTTGAGGTCCAAAAGTCCAACGTCCTCCTCATCGGTCCGACCGGGACCGGCAAGACACTGATCGCACAGACTTTGGCACGTTTTCTTGATGTCCCCTTCGTCATCGCTGACGCGACCACCTTGACTGAGGCGGGGTACGTCGGTGAGGACGTCGAAAACATCATTCTCAACCTTTATCAATCCTCCGGCAACAACGTCGATCGCACCATTAAAGGCATCGTCTACATCGACGAAATCGACAAACTGGCCAAGAAAAACTTTACGAGCTCTGTCAGCCGGGATGTATCAGGAGAGGGGGTGCAGCAGGCTCTCTTGAAGATCATCGAAGGCACCATGGCGAACATACAGGTCCGGGGCTCAAAAAGACTCCCCAATCAAGAGTACCTGCAGATTGATACCAGCAACATTCTCTTTATTTGCGGCGGCTCATTCGAAGGTCTCCAGCAAATCATCGAAGAACGCATGGGCAAACGAGCTGTTGGCTTCATGGCTGAAGAACAAAAGAATGAAGTCGAGCGTGAGCTTGAGATTCTACAGCGCGCTACACCCGGCGATCTCGACCGATTCGGTCTCATTCCCGAGTTTATTGGACGCCTGCCTGTCGTCGCCGTCATGAACGACCTCGGAGTGGATGACCTCGTTCAAGTCTTGAAAGAGCCCAAGAACTCCCTGGTTCGCCAATACGAAAAGCTGTTCAAATTCGAGAAAGTCAAACTGACATTCACAGACGATGCGCTCACCGCCGTCGCCGAAAAGGCTTCCACCCGTAAGGCTGGAGCCCGTGGGCTTCGCACGATTCTCGAAAAGGTCATGCTCGACATCATGTTCGACATTCCCAGTGAGGACAACATTCGCGAAGTGGTCATCACAGAGGGCGTCATCAATGAAGGCGAGGACCCCGTGGTCGAGCCGGTTCGAGATTATGGGGTACCAGGCTGAAGTCCGGAATCCTGATTTCGTCGCCTCAAATGCGGGACCCCTGGTTCGAACGCACTCTCATTCTTCTTTGCCAACACAACGACGAAGGAGCGTTGGGCCTGATCATCAATCGGGAAGGCGATGTCTTGCTTCAGGAAGTCATCGACAAACTGACTGAAGACCACGGTGAGTTTGCTCCGCTGTCCAATGGAGAACAAAAAACTTGGTGGGGAGGGCCCGTCGGCGACGGTGCCGGCTTTGTGATCTACTCGGGCTCGGTAGACGAGGGTGAAGGATGGAACATCGGGACGACTGCGGTATCCCCATCATTGGAACGCCTCGCCGAACTCATCCGACAGGGGACCGGCTTTGAACTCTGTTTAGGCTATGCCGGATGGGGACCGGGACAACTCGCCGACGAAATCGAGACAGGGTCGTGGCTTGCCGTCGATATTGATCCCGCGCTGATTTTCGATACTCCCTTTGAAGAGCGCTATGAGAAGGCACTCGCTCAGATGGGCCTCACACCAGAGACGATCTGGATGCAGCCCGTAAACGAGTAGAGCGGTGCGTTCACTGACCTTTACAGAGACAATCGGCGCCGGAGCATTCGGAACCGTATACAAGGCCGATCTCACTTCTGACCAGGGTTTTCGCCGGACCGTAGCGGTCAAAATCGTCCTCGAAAGCCATGCCGAAAAGGAAATGTTCATCACGCGGATGCGTGATGAGGCCCGGCTCCTTGGATTGCTTCAGGACGACCACATCCTCAAAGTGATCGATTTACTCCAAGTCAATGAGCGGGATGCCATTGTGATGGAGTACATCAAAGGCGTCGATCTCTCCCAAGCCGTCAACGAGAAAAAACTGCCCCCTTTTCGTGCCGTCATGGAGATCGGAGCGATGGTGGCGGGCACCTTAGACAGAGCTCACCAAGCCCGGCACCCGGAGAGCAATGAGCACTTGGGAGTCGTCCACCGAGACGTCAAACCGGCCAACGTCATGCTGACCGCTTCGGGCAACCTCAAGCTTCTCGATTTTGGTATCGCTCAAGCCAAATTTGCGGCACGCGAAAGCCAGACAGGTCAGATGGTCCTGGGAACATTGAACTACATGGCCCCCGATTATGTCATTACGGGCGAGGTCACCCCTGCTATCGACGTCTATGGCATCGGCCTGACTCTATTTGAACTGGTCACTGGAGAAGTGTTCGGCCAACCTAAACTGAGAGAAGACCAACATAATCAGCGACTTCAAGAGCGGATGCCTATTGTGGCTTCCCAAAATGAAGACCTGGCGCACCTGTTGAGCAAGATGCTTCATTGGGAGCCCGAAGCGCGTCCCAATTGCCGCGACGTTGAACGCGCACTGTCCGTATTGGCCGACGAAATGCGTGGGCCGGGCCTGAGGCGTTATTGCGCAGAAGTTGTACCCGACATTCTTCAATCACGGTCGCAAGCCCCCGATACGGAACGGCTTCTCGGCAAAACCATATCCATGGCAGAACCCGAACTTCCCTACGCCGAAGCCGCCACAGTCGACAGTGTCATCGATGAACCACACATCGCTCCAGAGACTCCGGAGCCAGATGCTCCCACCGAGGAAAACGACAACGCTCCCATCGAAACAAAGGACCTTGCGTCTATCGAAGAAGACGACAATGCTCCAACCATGATCGAACCCAGAGCACAGCTCCAACAATCTCTTGAGCCCAGCACTGGGGAGACCGCACTTCCACGAGCGGATCCCGAACCGTTGGACCAGAAACCCAAGCCCATCGAAAAATCGGTTAAGGTCTCTACAGTTGATGCGGCCCCGCATCAGCCCCCACCCCGGATAACCGCCACACAGCGCGCAATTTTCCGAGGGTTGGCCATTGGCGGTTCTGTCGGCGCCCTTGCCGTCGCACTGCTGGCCATCGTACTCTTTTCTTGGTTCCCCCCGGTTTCATCCCCCTGAGACCCCCCTTCCCCTACCCTCCAATCCCCATAAATATATGCCTCGCTGGATTCCCATTTTGCTCGTGGGTTGCGTGGTCGCAGCCATTACCGTTTTGGTCAGTGGTGATACGCCCCAACCCGAAAAAACTGTCGTACTCGCACCAAAGCCGCCGCCTCCCCCCAAAGTATTCGATGTCCTTCACACGATTGCTAAGGGCGAAACCTTAGGCGTCATCCTGCAAAATGTGGGCTTGTCTGCCCATGACGTTCGCGAAGCCGCTTTGCCCGTCTACGATCTGGCCAAAATTCGGGCGGGTAGAACCTTCACCTTTAAAATCCGTGAAGGCGAATCGAAGCCGCACGCCGTTCACTACCCTCTCGACGAAGACAATACGGTCACCGTTGTCCAGGCAGAAAGCACATGGACAGCACAGATTGAAACGGTCGAGTACGAGGTCAACGAAGCCATACGTGAGTTTTCGGTGGAGTCCACCTTATGGGGGGCCGCATCCAAAGCTGGCCTCAGGGCGGGTGACATCGTGAATATTGCCTCGGTGTTTGAGTTCGATGTCGACTTCAACACCGAACTCAGAGCGGGTGCCAAGGTCAAAATGGTCGTTGAGGAGCTCAATCTGGACGGAAAGTTCGCTAAACTAGGTCGGCCACTCGCCGTACAGCTCGAAAACAAAGGCGAGGCCTACCTGGCCATTCGGCACACTTCCAAGAATGGCGATGTCGGATATTTTGATTCCGATGGAGTGGCCCGAAAGAAAGCATTCCTCCGTTCGCCCCTCCCTTTTTCTCGGGTGACCAGCGGATTCAATCCTCGTCGATACCATCCAGTGCTTAAAGTGCGGAGACCCCACAACGGAACAGACTTTGGTGCTCCTCGAGGCACCCCCATCCGTGCGACGGGCTCAGGTAAGGTCGTGATGGCCGGTCGAAATGGCGGCCATGGCAACTTCGTTAAAATCGACCACCCAGGCCCCTACGCCTCCAGCTATTCCCACATGCATCGGATCAAGGTCAAACGCGGACAAACCGTAAAACAAGGACAGATCATCGGAACAGTCGGATCGACAGGAATGTCGACTGGACCTCACCTTCATTATCAGTTCTGGAAACACGGTAAGTTCGTCAACGCGATGACGATTGACCTGCCTCGAAACGAAAAGCTTCCCAGCACCGAAAAGGTGATTTTCGATGCCAACCGGGACATGTGGCTGGACTTTATGAATGGCGTAAACCCTGCGGTAGCCATGTCCGAAGGCGAATAGTCACGCTACTATTGGAGACATGATTGTCCTCACTGCCATCATCTGCGTAGCTTCCGCGGTCGCCTCGCCGACCGATCATCGGAGCCACGCAGATCTTTGGATTTGGCTAGAGAACTCGGAACAAAAAGCTCTCGTTCAAGATTTGGGTTTCGGATTTGTTGAATCCCAAGATGGACAGTGGTGGCGAATGCATGGTGAAACGGGCTCTGAAGTCCTGCTCGAATCCCTCGGGATCGACTATCGAGTCGCGCTTTCGCCAAGCTGGCTCACAGACAGCCATCACTCACCCGAAGAAATGAACGAGGCGCTTGAGGACCTTGTACGCGACCATCCAGAGAGTGCTGAAATCATAGATATTGGCACATCGGTATCTGGACGTCCTCTTATTGGCGTCCGACTGGGGAGGTCCAGCCAGCCACACCGCAGAATGCGAATACTCGGTGCCCATCATGGGGACGAAACATCATCCGCGGAAGTGAGTCTGGCGGCGGTCGAACGGTTTTTAACTGACACGGCCTACGACACATTTCTGGATACCAATGAGCTCTGGGTCGTACCTCACGTCAACCCAGACGGTATTGAGGCCCTCAGTCGATACAACGACAACAATGTCGACCTGAACCGTAACTACGGATTCGAATGGTCTGAATCGAGTTTTAGGTCTGGCGACAGCCCATTCTCCGAACCCGAGACTCAAGCGATTCGAGCGCTGGGCTCCTGGGTCAATTTTGGATTGGGCTTGTCCGTTCATAGCGGGGCCATCAATCTCGGGTGGGTCTGGAACTACACGGAGGTGCGCACTTCCGATGAGGCCTTACTGAGTCAACTCGCAGATACCTACGCCGATGACTGCACGACCGACGGGTTTTGGACGACCAACGGAGCGGACTGGTACATCACCAATGGTGACACCACAGATTGGTCATACGGGCGACACGGAACATTAGATTACACCCTCGAAGTCAGCCGCATTAAAAACCCAGGTGTCGAGCGTATGGTGGCAGTCCTCGAAGAACATGCCCAAGCCATACCGACGATACTCGAGTGGCCGTGGTGGGTTTCTGGCCAAGTCACCGATGCAGAAAGCGGCGTTCCCATCATGGCGACGATCACTATCGATGCATTGGACCAACATCTCACATCGGGCCACGATGGACATTTTTCTCGCCCGGTCGAGGACGGAATTTGGACACTCCACCTCACTGCTCCCGGGTATCTTCCTGCGAGTGTTGAAGTGGCTGCGGATGATACGTCGTTCGATGTCTCGCTGGAGCGTGCCGAAGTCTCTCCGATACGGCCCAGCTCCCGATGGATTTCATCCGATGGCACCATTTCATTGGATGGTCATGCAGACACACTGACCTTAGAACGGCCGGGATATGAAGCCGTCACCACCACCTATCGAGACGGTGCATGGATCGCAGACGATGAGACGCTCGCACCGGGCCCATGGACCGTTGTTGTGGATGAACTGCCCGTGCCCAACGGGCTTTTCGTGCCCGAGGACAGCACACGGGTCACTGTGGACTCCGTGACGCACACTGAAACCGAAATTCTGATCGAGATTCCCGGTCTCGGGCGGGGTGCACGAGTGTGGGCGATGTGGGGTGAACGACGAAACCCAATCGCCATGCCCGTGTTGGATGAAACAGACGAACACCTATCCTTAGATGCTTCCGTCCTGCCCATCGACACCTCCCCCATCGATCTCCTTATATGGACAAGGGGCCTACAACTGGGCATCGTGGATATCCTCTCATCAGACTTCGAAACTGACCCCGACCCCGACCCCGACACCGGTCACGACACCGACACCGGTCACGACACCGACACCGGTCACGACACCGACACCGGTCAGGAGACCGAGCCCGACGATGCCCCTGAAGACTCCGATCCGGACTCCGGCCAACCCGACGATCCCGAGCCAGAGTCAGACCTGGATGATCCGGAACGAGATGATCAGGACATCCATATCGTTAACGGTGGGTCAAAATTAGAAACTTCAGCCTGTCAGTCTTCCCCTCAACATTACCGAGGCTGGATGTGGCTGGTTAGCCTGCTGGCACTGCTATTGCGCCGGAGGTCCTCGTGCGGCCCTGTTTATTGATCATCACTCTGTGTTCGATGTTTTTCGGATGTGACCGAGAGTCGCTATACGGTGGAAGTGACTTTTCACAAGACGTCCATGACTCATTCGCCGACTGTAACGAAGCCGAAATCAAGCGACTGGCGATGGCTCACAATATTCAAACGGCTTTTGGTCGATGCGGGTCCAATCGATTCTCGCATTTCTCTTGGTCTCCGGATGGTGTGCACCTTTACTTCCAACTCACCCATGGGGCGCACATCTTAAACGGTGAGGCCAAAACCATCACAACGATACCAACCGAGGGCCCCACGGCCCGCGCCGCTTGGGTGAGCAAAGACATACTGGCCATCCCACTCCCCCCTCCTGAAGGCGGAAGCAGCGAACGGATAGCCATCTACAATCGGACTGCAGCGACGATTGAATACCGTGATCTCCCCGTCGAGAAGCCTCAAGACCTTCAAGCCATTGGCGACGGAACCGCTGTCGTCTTCACAGCGACCAACTCAGAAAACGTCCGTCACCCATACCGAATGGATCTCAACACCGGAGAGGTCAATCGCGCTTTTGAATGGATTGAGCAGCCTGTGACCCGCCTGGCACTGTCTGAGAAAGCCGATCTCCTCGCATGGAGTAGCGAAAATGACACCGAACTGGTTCGCTTAAGTGACGGCACACCCTTAAATCTATTTTCGAACGTCAGTCGCGCCGTGCCCCACGACGACGGACGATGGGTCGTACTGGAAACCCTTGGATCCGAAATCAGCCATTTCGACCAAAGAAGCTGGAATGAAGTTTCTCCATCGACGCGTAAACGCGAGTTGGCCCGTCAGGAAAAGTGGGCGGAACGTCAGCCGGAATGGGTTGAAATGAAAACCCGTCCGCCCGAGGTTCAACTGATCGATAGGTCGAATGGAAAACGCTATCGAGTAACGGCCTTCTGGGGACAAGAAACCCAGTGGTATCCATCCAAAGGCCATTACCTCGCTTTCATCATGTGGGGTATTGAGGGGAAACAGCTGAACAGAAACGTGGGTCTGACCAGTATGGCTGAGCGTATGCGCATGATCGACGCCGCTCAAATGCCTCTCGGAATCGAGGCCGTAGACGGCACCACCGGAGAGGATTCACCCAAAGCTCACTGACCCAACGCCTCGCGAGTTGTAAGATGTCGACGATGGCCAGAGAGAACCATGTCTGCTGAGACCCCAAAAGACCGAGATCAACTGATCCTCGAGTACTACCCGATGGTCCGCCAAGTGGCATACCGGATGGCCCGCAGATTCCCTCAGTGCGTCGATGCGGATGACTTGGTCAACATCGGAATGATCGGCCTGATCGACGCTGTCGATCGCTATCAGGCAGACCGGGCGCCCTCTTTTGCTGCCTACGCTCGCATCCGTGTCCAAGGGGCTATCGTGGATGAAATGCGGAAAAACGACTGGGTGCCCCGCTCGGTGCGCGACCGCGCCGCGATGATCGAAAGGACTCGACGGGAGTTGAAGGACAAACTCAAACGCGATCCAACGACCTCAGAAATCGCCGAACGAATGGGCGTAGAAAAAGCCCGGCTTCTCGAGTTGATTCAAAATGCCAATATTCGCGTACTGGTGAGCACCGAGGAAGGAGGAGATGACGATATCTCTGTGGGTGACCGGCTCAAGAGCAATATTGAAGACCCGGAAGAGCGCACCGCACGTGAGCACCTGGGCGCCATTGTCCGCACCGTCATCGCGGACCTTCCAGAACGCGAGCAAGTCATCGCCGAGATGTATTACTTCCACGACCGAACCTTCAAAGAAATCGCCGCGGCTCTCAACGTCACGGAGTCCCGAGTGAGTCAACTCCACACTCGAATGAAAAAGCGAATCAAAGAAGCCATGGTCGAACGATTACCCGACGAGGCTACTTGAGACAGGCCTTCAAAGTCTCCACGACTTGAGGGTCGAAACGCACCGTCGTTCCCAGTGACTGACCACAGTTCGACACCCCATTGATCCATACGCATGGGTCGATCACTGTGCCATCCGGTGGCGGGGTTCCCGCTGCACCGAAACGGCAGTATGAGGTGCCTCTGAAGGCCTCTATTCCAATCCGAAAGGCGTGTACGCGGGTGTCATAGCGTGAGGCCACATAGGAACGATACCGAGCCAAAGCTTGCAACACGGGAGACATCCGGTTGAGGTCCATCTCCGTTTCACTCGGCCCGACCAGTCCCACTCCGGTATCGGGAAGCAATCTCAGTAGTATCCGACCGATATGCCGTTCGGAGTCGAA